>OKIZ01000506.1_pt1 | contig 9591 bp, 10 predicted proteins | sample 1610951 | NCBI WGS metagenome assembly OKIZ01 (sample SAMN04436700, study PRJEB24849) | human gut metagenome | biome: human gut; feature: NICU; material: stool | host: Homo sapiens | place: USA: Saint Louis, MO | collected 2010-07-22 | reverse complement strand
TATTCTGAGGCAACGTTATCGCTTTTGCTTTCAAATTACTGGGGAACCCTCTCCCCTGTGGGAGAGGGTTAGGGTGAGGGCAACATCACAGCCCTTTGCGCACCCTGCGCTGGGTATAAATCGCATCCGCAACAAAGATGGCCAGCGCCACCCAGATAAAGGCGAACGTCACCATCTTATCCGCACCCGGCACCTCGCCGTAAAACACCACCGCCAGCAGGAACATCAGCGTGGGGCCAATGTACTGGAAGAAGCCCAGCGTGGAGAGGCGCAGACGCGTTGCCGCGCCGGTAAAGCACAGCAGTGGGATCGTTGTGACCACGCCTGCGGCCATCAGCATCAGGTTCAGCGACCATGGGTTGCTGCCCATGTGGCTGGTGGCGCTGTCGGCAATACCGAACAGGTAGATCGCGGCGACAGGCAGCAGCCACAGGGTTTCAAACAGCATTCCCGTCTGCGCTTCCACCGCAATCTTCTTACGCACCAGGCCGTAAAACGCAAAGCTGAACGCCAGCCCCAGGGCGATAACCGGCAGTGAGCCGAAGGTCCACAGCTGTACCAGCACGCCGCAGAAGGCCAGAATCACCGCCACCCACTGCATCCGGCGAAAGCGCTCGCCGAGGAAAATCATCCCCAGCAAAATATTGACCAGCGGGTTAATAAAGTAGCCCAGGCTGGCTTCGAGCATGTGATGGTTATTCACCGCCCAGATAAACAGCAGCCAGTTTCCGCCAATCAGCACCGCAGAGAGAGCGAGCAGGAAGACCTTCTTCGGGGTTTTCAGCAGCGTTTTGACGCCTGACCACTGACGGCTGATACTCATCAGCGCAATCATGAAGAAAAACGACCAGATAACGCGGTGAGTGAGGATCTCGTCCGCCGGGACATAGGCGATAAGTTTGAAGTACGCCGGTGCGATACCCCAAATAAAATAAGCGGCAAGGGCGAGTAAAACGCCCTGCCGCGTCTGTTTAGCATCCATCGGGAAAATCCGTTACAAAAAAGTGAAGTAATTTTACCCGAATTTGCCGTCTCAACCCACCATATAAGTGGCGGTTGCGCTGGCGATATAAACCTGCTCCTCGTTATGCAGCTCAACGCGGGCGACGGCAACTTTATTCCCGGCGCGCAGCAGGCTGCTGGTGCAGGTGAAGCGGTTTCCGCGTCCCGGACGCAGGTAGTCGACGCGTAAATCGATGGTGCCCATGCGCGACAGGCGCTGGCGTAACTCATCTTCGTTGATGGTGTCATGGCGCGTCAGCGTGCTACCCACGCACACCAGACCGGCCGCCACGTCCAGCGCGGAGGCAATGACCCCGCCGTGCAAAATGCTTTGCGCCCAGTTACCGACCATCATTGGCTGATTATTGAAACTCAGCTGAGCGAAGTCTTTTTCGTATCGCTCCAGCTCAAGACCCAGTGCACGGTTGAACGGCATGTGGTACACAAAAATCTCGCCCACGAGCTTTAAGGTTTCTTCGGCGGTGAGTGTGGCTGACATCTGACGTGGCATCCTTGTTGTTAACAAAATGTTGATTTTATGCTTCAGGATAAAGGAATGCCACTTTAAGAAACGAGGAAGCGGAAGTTATCGCAGAAGTCTGTAGAATGCCCGGACAAAACTATTCATTAAATGTCACCATTTCAGGAGAACACCACCGATGCGGACGTATCTGGGTTGGTTACTGGCGGCGGTTGCGCTGCCCCTCACAGCATATGCGCAGGAAGCGACAATCAAAGAGGTGCATGATAAACCTGCCGTTAAGGGCAGCATCATCGCCAATATGCTTCAGGAGCATGACAATCCGTTCACGCTCTACCCCTATGACACAAACTACGTGATCTACACCCAGACCAGCGATCTCAACAAAGAGGCGATAAGCTCCTATAACTGGTCTGATAATGCGCGTAAAGATGAGGTGAAGTTCCAGCTCAGCCTCGCCTTCCCGTTCTGGCGCGGCATCCTGGGGCCGAACTCGGTGCTTGGCGCGTCTTACACGCAGAAGTCATGGTGGCAGCTCTCCAACAGCGGGGAATCTTCACCGTTCCGCGAAACCAACTATGAACCGCAGCTGTTCCTCGGTTTCGCCACCGATTATGAGTTTGCAGGCTGGACGCTGCGAGACGCGGAGGTGGGCTATAACCACGATTCCAACGGTCGTTCCGACCCAACCTCACGCAGCTGGAACCGCATCTATACGCGTCTGATGGCGCAGAACGGCAATTTCATGGTGGAAGTGAAGCCGTGGTACGTGGTGGGCAGCACCGATGACAACCCGGATATCACCAAATATATGGGCTACTATCAGCTTAAAGTGGGCTATCAGCTGGGTGACGCGGTGCTGAGCGCCAAAGGCCAGTACAACTGGAATACCGGCTACGGCGGTGCAGAGCTGGGCCTGAGCTACCCGGTAACGAAACACGTTCGTCTTTATACTCAGGTGTATAGCGGGTATGGCGAATCGCTGATCGACTACAATTTCAATCAGACCCGCGTCGGTGTGGGCGTCATGCTGAACGATATTTTCTAAGCTGCTCGAATGTTTTTGCGTTAAACGTTGAAGTTTCTCTCTCAGGCGCTGAAAATAGCGCCTGTTTCATTTCTGGCATATGGGGTTAACGTGGCGCAGGCGGAAGTATTGAATCAGGAATCGCTGGCTAAACAGGTTTTGCAGGAAACCTTTGGCTACCAGCAGTTCCGCCCTGGCCAGGAAACCATCATTGAAACCGTGCTGGAAGGCCGCGATTGCCTGGTGGTCATGCCGACCGGCGGCGGAAAATCGCTCTGCTATCAGGTGCCCGCGCTGGTGCTTAATGGCCTGACGGTCGTGGTATCGCCCCTTATTTCCCTGATGAAAGACCAGGTCGACCAGCTGCTTGCCAACGGCGTGGCGGCGGCCTGCCTGAACTCGACGCAGACCCGCGAGCAACAGCAAGAGGTAATGACCGGGTGCCGCACCGGGCAGATCCGCCTGCTGTATATCGCGCCAGAACGCCTGATGCTGGACAACTTCCTCGATCATCTGGCGCACTGGAATCCGGTGCTGCTGGCGGTGGATGAAGCGCACTGTATCTCCCAGTGGGGGCACGATTTCCGCCCGGAATACGCCGCTCTTGGCCAGCTTCGTCAGCGCTTCCCCGAGCTGCCGTTTATGGCGCTTACCGCCACGGCGGACGACACCACGCGTCAGGACATCGTTCGCCTGCTGGGGCTAAACGACCCGTATATTCAGGTCAGCAGCTTCGACCGCCCGAACATCCGCTATATGCTGATGGAGAAGTTCAAGCCGCTGGATCAGCTCTTACGCTACGTGCAGGAGCAGCGCGGAAAGTCCGGCATCATCTACTGCAACAGCCGGGCGAAGGTGGAAGACACCGCCGCGCGTCTGCAAAACCGTGGCTTTAGCGCCGCGGCCTATCACGCCGGGCTGGAGAACCATATCCGCGCCGACGTGCAGGAGAAATTCCAGCGCGACGACCTGCAAATCGTGGTCGCAACGGTGGCGTTCGGGATGGGGATCAACAAGCCCAACGTGCGCTTTGTGGTGCATTTCGACATTCCGCGCAATATTGAATCCTACTACCAGGAAACCGGCCGCGCCGGGCGTGACGGCCTGCCTGCGGAAGCGATGCTGTTTTACGATCCGGCGGATATGGCGTGGCTGCGCCGCTGTCTCGAGGAGAAACCGCAGGGGCAGTTGCAGGATATCGAACGCCACAAGCTTAACGCGATGGGGGCCTTCGCCGAAGCGCAAACCTGCCGCCGTCTGGTGCTGCTCAACTACTTTGGTGAAGGGCGTCAGGCACCGTGCGGCAACTGCGATATCTGCCTCGACCCGCCGAAGCAGTACGATGGCCTGATGGACGCGCGCAAAGCGCTCTCGACTATCGGACGCGTGAACCAGCGCTTCGGGATGGGCTACGTCGTTGAAGTGCTGCGCGGGGCTAACAACCAGCGTATCCGCGATATGGGTCACGACAAGCTGCCGGTTTATGGCATCGGGAAAGACCAGAGCCACGAGCACTGGGTGAGTATCATCCGCCAGCTGATCCATCTCGGCTTTGCCACGCAGAACATTGCCCAGCATTCTGCGCTTCAGCTGACCGAAGCGGCGCGACCGGTCCTGCGTGGCGAGGTTGAACTGAAGCTCGCCGTTCCGCGCGTCGTCGCCCTGAAGCCGCGCGTGATGCAAAAATCCTACGGCGGTAACTACGATCGCAAGCTGTTCGCCAAGCTGCGTAAGCTGCGTAAAGCCATTGCGGATGAAGAGAACATCCCGCCATACGTGGTGTTCAACGACGCGACGCTTATCGAGATGGCCGAGCAAATGCCGCTCAGCGCCAGCGAGATGCTCAGCGTCAACGGCGTCGGCACGCGTAAGCTGGAGCGCTTTGGTAAAGAGTTTATGGCGCTCATCCGTTCCCACGCTGATGGTGATGATGAGGAGTAGTCAGCCGGGCGAAAAAGTGCCAGGATGGTGACTCACTGTATTATTTCCCCGCGAGCTAATTATGTTAATGCTATTTCTCACCGTGGCGTTAGTGCACATCGTTGCGCTGATGAGCCCTGGCCCTGACTTTTTCTTCGTGTCACAAACGGCCGTCAGCCGCTCCCGCAAAGAGGCAATGATGGGTGTGCTCGGTATTACCATGGGCGTCATGGTCTGGGCGGCGGTTGCGCTGCTCGGTCTGAACCTGATCCTGGCGAAAATGGCGTGGCTGCATAACATCATCATGGTCGGCGGCGGTCTGTACCTGTGCTGGATGGGCTACCAGATGCTGCGCGGGGCGCTGAAGAAAGAAGAGAAAAAGCCGGAAGAGCCAAAGGTTGAGCTGGCAACGGGCGGCCGTAGCTTTGTGAAAGGGCTGCTGACCAACCTGGCGAACCCGAAAGCGATTATCTACTTCGGCTCTGTGTTCTCGCTGTTTGTAGGGGATAACGTCGGCGCGGGCGCGCGCTGGGGGATCTTCCTGCTGATCGTTGTTGAGACGTTCGCCTGGTTTACCGTTGTGGCAAGCCTGTTTGCCTTACCGGCGATGCGTCGCGGCTACCAGCGCATCGCGAAGTGGATCGACGGCTTTGCCGGCGCGCTGTTCGCCGGCTTCGGCATTCATCTCATCATTTCTCGCTAAGCATGACGCGCTGACGCAAGCAGCGCGCCAACCAGCATAAACAGCGAACCAAAGACTTTGTTCAGGGCCTTCATCTGCTTAGGCCCTTTGATCCACGCCGCAATTCGCTGCGCCAGCGTCGCGTAACCAATCATCACAATGATATCGACAATAATGGTGGTCGCGCCCAGCACCACGTACTGCATCACCTGTGGCTGATGCGGCACGATAAACTGCGGGAACAGGGCGGCGAGGAACACGATGCTTTTCGGGTTGGTCAGGTTAACGAACACCGCGCGTTTAAACAGGTGGCCGCGTGTTTGCGTCCGGGAGAGCGTATGCAGATCAATCGAGCCTGCGGCGCGCCACTGCTGAATACCCAGCCAGATAAGATACGCTGCGCCAGCCCATTTCAACACCTCGAAGGCCAGCACCGAACGGGAGAACAGCGTGCCCAGACCAATCCCCACCAGCACAATATGAATGCCAAGCCCGGTCTGTAAACCGGCGATTGACGCCGCCGCGCCGCGATAGCCGTGATTAATGGAGGTGGTCATGGTGTTGATTGCGCCCGAGCCAGGTGAAAGGCTGAGGATGATGGATGTCAGCAGGTAGGCGAACCACCATTCGAAGGTCATTTGAAACTCCCGGATCGTCTGTTTTTATGCCACAATACGCTATTGTTGAGTCATTTTGTGACCGGTGACGAAAAAAACGATATTCCCTGAATTACGGGGGGTGGAAACCCAATGTTTCAGCAGAAAAAGGACTGGGAAACACGAGAAAACGCATTTGCTGCTTTCTCCATGGGGCCGCTGACCGATTTCTGGCGCCAGCGTGAGGAAGATGAGTTTATGGGCGTCGGGGAAATCCCGGTACGCTTCGTTCGTTTCCGTGATGAAAAAAATGACCGGGTGATTGTGGTCTGCCCCGGGCGCATCGAAAGCTATATCAAATATGCCGAGCTGGCGTATGACCTGTTCCATCTGGGCTTTGATGTGTTAATTATCGACCATCGCGGGCAGGGGCTTTCTGGCAGGATGTTGCCGGATACCCATCGCGGCCACGTGGATAACTTCAGCGATTACGTCGACGATCTGGCCGCGTTCTGGCAGCAGGAAGTGCAGCCCGGACCGTGGCGCAAGCGTTATATTCTTGCCCACTCCATGGGGGGCGCGATCTCGACGTTGTTTTTGCAGCGCCATAAGCACCAGTGTGACGCCATTGCGCTGACCGCGCCGATGTACGGCATTGTGATACGTTTTCCTGACTGGATGGTGCGCCATCTGCTGGACTGGGCTGAGGGCCATCAGCGCATTCGAGAAGGCTATGCCATCGGAACAGGACGCTGGCGGGCATTGCCATTTGCCATCAACGTGTTAACCCACAGCCGGCAGCGTTATCGCCGCAACCTGCGTTTTTATGCCGATGAACCGCGTCTGCGGGTCGGCGGCCCCACCTGGCACTGGGTGCGGGAAGGTATTCATGCCGGTGAGCAGGTGCTGGCGGGCGTAGGCGATGATGACACGCCGACGCTCCTGATCCAGGCGGAAGAAGAGCGTGTGGTGGATAACCGCATGCATGACCGCTATTGTGAACTTCGCGCCGCTGCGGGCCATCCCTGTGAAGGGGGTAAACCGCTGGTCATCAACGGTGCGTACCATGAGATCCTTTTTGAAAAGGACGCTATGCGCTCAGTCGCGCTCAACGCCATTGTTGAATTTTTCAACAGGCATAACTGATTATTGTTTTCCACCAGAGGTTGAAATCCCTATGTACCAGGTTGTTGCATCTGATTTAGATGGCACGCTGCTTTCCCCCGACCACACCCTGTCGCCTTATGCGAAAGAGACCTTAAAACTCCTGACTGCCCGTGGCGTGAACTTTGTCTTCGCCACTGGCCGCCACCACGTGGACGTGGGGCAGATCCGCGATAACCTGGAGATCAAGTCGTACATGATCACCTCCAACGGTGCGCGCGTACATGACACGGACGGCAACCTGATTTTTACCCACAATCTCGATCGCGACATCGCCACCGATTTGTTCGGCATTGTGCATAACAACCCGGATATCGTCACTAACGTTTACCGCGACGACGAGTGGTTTATGAACCGCCACCGCCCGGAAGAGATGCGCTTTTTCAAGGAAGCCGTATTCCAGTACTCACTGTACGAGCCGGGTCTGCTGGAGCCGGAAGGGATCAGTAAGGTGTTCTTCACCTGTGTAAATCATGAGGAGTTACTGCCGCTGGAGCAGGCGATCAACGCCCGCTGGGGCGACCGCGTGAACGTGAGCTTCTCCACGCTGACCTGTCTGGAAGTGATGGCGGGCGGGGTGTCCAAAGGTCACGCGCTGGAAGCGGTAGCGAAACGGCTGGGCTTTGATCTGAAAGACTGTATTGCCTTTGGCGATGGCATGAACGATGCCGAGATGCTCTCCATGGCGGGTAAAGGCTGCATCATGCAGAACGCGCACCAGCGCCTGAAAGATCTGCACCCGGAGCTGGAAGTGATCGGCACCAACGGCGATAACGCCGTGCCTAAGTATCTGCGCAAACTGTTCCTTGAATAATCTTCAATTGATTGTTTATTGTTCAGATGTCAACTAAAGAGTTCGCTACAATGCCTCTCCTTCTTTCTGAGAGACAAGCATTGTGGCGCTACTCATTATCACCACTATCCTGTGGGCCTTCTCCTTTAGTCTGATTGGCGAATACCTTGCCGGATCGGTCGACAGCTACTTCTCGGTACTGATGCGCGTGGGGCTGGCGGCGCTGGTGTTCCTGCCGTTCCTGCGTACCCGCGGGCAGTCGCTAAAAACGATACTGCTGTACATGCTGGTAGGCGCGATGCAGCTCGGCATCATGTACCTGTTCAGCTTCCGGGCCTACGTTTACCTGTCCGTCTCGGAATTTCTGCTCTTCACCGTGCTGACGCCGCTCTACATCACGCTGATTTATGACTTGCTCAGCAGGCGCCGTTTGCGCTGGGGATATCTGCTGAGCGCTGCGCTGGCAGTCATTGGCGCTGCGATTATTCGCTATGACAAGGTAAGCGATCACTTCTGGACCGGGCTGATGTTCGTCCAGCTCGCTAATATCAGCTTTGCCATCGGGATGGTGGGTTACAAACGTCTGATGGAGACCCGCCCGATGCCGCAGCATAACGCGTTTGCGTGGTTCTATATGGGCGCGGCGATTGTCGCGATAGCGGCGTGGTTTCTGCTCGGCAATCCGCAAAAGCTGCCGACTACCTCCGTGCAGTGGAGCGTTCTGGTCTGGCTGGGCGTGGTGGCGTCGGGGCTGGGCTATTTTATGTGGAACTACGGCGCTACGCAGGTAGACGCCGGGACGCTGGGGATCATGAACAACGTGCACGTGCCAGCGGGGCTACTGGTGAACCTCGCCATCTGGCAGGAGCAGCCGCACTGGCCGAGTTTCCTTATTGGGGGAACGGTGATCCTGGCTTCGCTGTGGGTACATCGCCGCTGGGTCGCTCCGCGCTCCGCACAAACGGAAGATGGTCGCACGCGTGGTTCCGCGCTGAGCGAATAAACGCTTCCGTAATCGGCTGACGCTGCTCGCCGTCACGCACGGCGGCGTACAGCCGGCTCCACAGTCCTTCACCCAGGGTTTTGGTGACCACCAGACGCTGGCGTTCAACCGTCTCGACCACCCAGTGCGGCAGCGCCGCAATCCCCATTCTGGCCGCCACCATCTGAATTAACAGCAGCGTGTTATCCACGCTTTTCAGCTGTGGGCTGATGCCCGCGGGTTGCAGGAAATGGCGCCAGATATCCAGACGACTGCGCTGTACCGGGTAAATCAGCAGCGTCTCCGTTGCCAGATCTTCCGGCGTGATACGCGTTTTAGCGGCCAGCGGATGGTCCGGGGCCAGCACCAGACGCACCTCAAAATCAAACATTGGCGAATAGTGCAGACCGCTGCGCGGCAGAATATCTGAGGTCATCACCAGATCCAGCTCACCCTGCTGAAGCGACGGCTGCGGATCAAACGTGACGCCGGATTTGAAGTCCATCTCCACCTGCGGCCACTTCTGGCGGAAGTTCTCAAGCGCGGGGGTCAGCCACTGAATACAGCTGTGACACTCAATGGCGATGCGCAGAGTGGTCTGCTGCGGCTCGTTGCAGGACTGCAACGCGCTGGCAATCTGCGGCAGCACCTGGTTCGCCAGCTGAAGCAAAATTTCGCCCTGCGGCGTAAAGCGCAAAGGCTGGCTCTTACGCACAAAAAGACGAAAGCCGAGGCGTTGTTCCAGATCGCTGAACTGGTGAGAAAGGGCAGACTGAGTCTGGTGCAGCGTGGCCGCTGCCGCCGCAAGAGAACCGCAATTCCGCAACGCTTGTAGCGTTTTCAGGTGTTTAATTTCGATCATGAAAGTCCTTCACTTCGGCATGAACATTTTGCGCTTGAGGAATATACAGTAACTGCCAATTATGGATGTGTAAACATCTGGA
>OKIZ01000498.1_pt1 | contig 9865 bp, 10 predicted proteins | sample 1610951 | NCBI WGS metagenome assembly OKIZ01 (sample SAMN04436700, study PRJEB24849) | human gut metagenome | biome: human gut; feature: NICU; material: stool | host: Homo sapiens | place: USA: Saint Louis, MO | collected 2010-07-22 | reverse complement strand
CTGGACGAAGCACAGGCAATCAAGAACACGGATATTGCTGAAGAACTCGAACTGCCGCCGGTGAAAATTCACTGCTCAATTCTGGCAGAAGACGCGATCAAAGCCGCCATTGCGGATTACAAAAGCAAACGTGAAGCAAAATAATTGAGGTTTGAGTATGTCGATTACCCTTAGCGACAGCGCTGCCGCGCGAGTAAGCTCTTTTCTGGCGAACCGTGGTAAAGGCTTTGGCCTGCGACTGGGCGTACGTACCTCCGGCTGTTCTGGTATGGCTTACGTACTGGAGTTTGTTGACGAACCGGCGTCTGATGACACCGTGTTTGAAGACAAGGGCGTGAAGGTGGTGGTCGATGGCAAAAGCCTGCAATTCCTCAACGGCACTCAGCTGGACTTCGTAAAAGAAGGCCTGAACGAAGGGTTCAAATTCACGAACCCGAACGTCAAAGACGAGTGTGGTTGCGGCGAAAGCTTCCACGTTTAACCGCGCGTCATCCGAAACCCCACCGTGGCTTTGCTACGCGTGGGGTTTGTTCTAACAGGCTACCCCTGAGATTGTTATGGATTACTTCACTCTCTTCGGACTACCCGCTCAATACCCGATCGATCTCCAGGCGCTGACGGTCCGTTTTCAGGATCTCCAACGTCAGTACCATCCGGATAAATTCGCCAGCGGGACGCAGGCAGAGCAGCTGGCTGCGGTATCACACTCCGCAACCATCAACCAGGCCTGGCAAACGCTGCGTCATCCGCTGGCGCGTGCAGAATATCTGCTCTCGCTCCACGGTTTCGATCTGGCGAGCGAACAGCATACCGTGCGCGACACCGCCTTTCTGATGGAACAGCTGGAGCTGCGCGAAGAGCTGGATGAAATTGAACAGGCTAAAGACGAAGCGCGCCTGGAAAGCTTTATCACGCGCGTAAAGGGCATGTTCGATACCCGCCATCAGCAGATGGTGGAGCAACTGAACAACGAGACCTGGGACGTGGCGGCAGACACTGTGCGCAAACTCCGTTTTCTCGATAAACTGCGAAGCAGTGCTGAACAACTCGAAGAAAAGCTGCTCGATTTTTAATTTCGGAAGCAATTATGGCCTTATTACAAATTAGTGAGCCAGGCTTAAGCGCCGCACCGCACCAGCGTCGTCTGGCCGTCGGTATTGACCTGGGCACCACCAATTCCCTCGTGGCGACCGTGCGCAGCGGCCAGGCGGAAACGCTGGCTGACGAGCAGGGCCGCCATCTGCTGCCTTCCGTGGTCCACTACCGGCAGCAGGGTCACGCGGTCGGGTTTGATGCCCGCGCTAACGCCGCGCGCGATCCGGCCAATACCATCAGCTCGGTTAAGCGCATGATGGGCCGCTCGCTGGCTGATATCCAGACCCGTTACCCGCATCTGCCGTATCAGCTACAGGCCAGCGAAAACGGCCTGCCGATGATCGCGACGTCTGCCGGTCTGCTGAACCCGATTCGCGTTTCCGCTGACATCCTCAAAGCGCTGGCGGCGCGCGCCACGGCGACGCTCGGCGGCGATCTCGACGGCGTGGTAATCACCGTTCCGGCCTACTTCGACGATGCACAGCGTCAGGGCACCAAAGACGCCGCGCGTCTGGCGGGCCTGCATGTGCTGCGTCTGCTGAACGAACCGACGGCGGCGGCCATTGCCTACGGCCTCGATTCCGGTCAGGAAGGGGTGATTGCGGTTTACGATCTCGGCGGCGGGACGTTTGATATCTCAATCCTGCGCCTGAGCCGCGGCGTGTTCGAAGTGCTGGCGACCGGCGGGGATTCCGCGCTCGGCGGCGATGACTTCGACCATCTGCTGGCAGACTACATCCGCGAGCAGGCGGGCATCAGCGATCGCAGCGATGCGCGCGTACAGCGTGAACTGCTGGATGCGGCCATCGACGCCAAAATCGCCCTGAGCGACGCGCAATCGGTCACGGTTAACGTTGCGGGCTGGCAGGGTGAGATCACCCGCAATCAGTTCAGCGAACTGATCGCGCCTCTGGTTAAGCGTACCCTGCTGGCCTGCCGTCGCGCATTGAAAGATGCGGGCGTGGAGGCCAGCGAGGTGCTGGAAGTGGTCATGGTTGGCGGCTCAACCCGCGTGCCGCTGGTGCGCGAGCGCGTGGGCGAATTCTTTGGCCGCACGCCGTTGACCTCTATCGACCCGGACAAAGTAGTTGCCGTGGGCGCCGCTATCCAGGCCGATATCCTGGTCGGCAACAAGCCGGACAGCGAAATGCTGCTGCTGGACGTCATCCCGCTGTCTCTGGGTTTAGAAACCATGGGCGGCCTGGTGGAGAAAGTCATTCCGCGTAACACCACCATTCCGGTGGCGCGCGCGCAGGAGTTTACTACCTTCAAAGACGGCCAGACCGCGATGTCCATCCACGTGATGCAGGGCGAGCGCGAGCTGGTGCAGGACTGCCGCTCTCTGGCGCGCTTTGCGCTGCGCGGAATTCCGGCGCTGCCGGCGGGCGGGGCGCATATTCGCGTTACCTTCCAGGTGGATGCGGACGGCCTGCTGAGCGTCACGGCGATGGAAAAATCGACCGGCGTGGAATCGTCCATCCAGGTGAAGCCGTCCTACGGCCTGACCGATGGCGAAATCGCCTCCATGATTCAGGACTCAATGAGCTACGCCGAGCAGGATGTGAAGGCGCGTATGCTGGCTGAACAAAAAGTTGAAGCCGCACGCGTGCTGGAAAGCCTGAACGGCGCGCTCGCTGCCGATGCCGCGCTGTTAAGCGCCGCTGAGCGTCAGGTGATTGACGATGCTGCCGCGCGCTTGAGCGCAGTGGCCGAAGGCAATGACGCTGACGCAATAGAAGAAGCCATTAAAAACGTTGATAAACAAACCCAGGACTTCGCTGCTCGCCGCATGGACAAATCTGTCCGCGTCGCGCTGAAAGGCCAGTCCGTGGACGAGGTTTAATATGCCAAAGATTGTAATTTTGCCTCATGCGGACCTCTGTCCGGATGGCGCTGTTCTGGAAGCGAAGACCGGTGAAACCATTCTCGATGTTGCCCTGCGTGCAGGTATCGAAGTGGAACACGCCTGTGAAAAATCCTGTGCCTGCACCACCTGCCACTGCATCGTGCGTGAAGGTTTCGACTCTCTCGCCGAGAGCACCGAAGACGAAGACGACATGCTGGACAAAGCATGGGGTCTGGAGCCCGACAGCCGCTTAAGCTGCCAGGCCGCGGTGACCGATGAAGATCTGGTCGTGGAGTTCCCACGTTACACCATCAACCACGCACGCGAGCATTGATATGGGACTGAAGTGGACAGACAGCCGTGAAATCGGCGAGGCGCTCTACGACGCGAACCCGGATCTCGATCCGAAGACCGTACGATTCACTGATATGCATCAGTGGATTTGCGATCTGGAAGATTTTGACGACGATCCAAACGCATCCAATGAAAAAATTCTGGAGGCGATTCTGTTAGTCTGGTTAGATGAAGCAGAATAGATAACATAAACGGGCTGCCTTCAGGCGGCCCGTTTGCTAGTTGCTAATAAGGATAAATAAAATGACCGAAGCGATGAAGATTACGCTCTCCACGCAGCCAGCCGACTCACGCTGGGGCGAAAAAGCCACCTACAGCATCAACAACGACGGTATTACCCTGCACCTGACGGGCAATGATGATTTGGGCCTGATCCAGCGCGCCGCGCGTAAAATTGACGGCCTGGGCATTAAGCATGTGTCGCTGGAAGGCGAAGGGTGGGACACCGACCGCTGCTGGGCGTTCTGGGCAGGCTACAAAGGCCCGAAAGGCACCCGCAAAATCGAGTGGGCGACCCTCGACGAAGCCGGTCAGAAAGAGCTGGAAAGCCGCCTGCAAATCATCGACTGGGTGCGCGACACCATCAACGCCCCGGCGGAAGAGTTAGGCCCTGAGCAGCTGGCGCAGCGCGCCGTCGACCTGCTGTGCGGCGTGGCGGGCGACAAGATGTCTTACCGCATCACCAAAGGTGAAGACCTGCGCGAGCAGAACTACATGGGCATCCACACCGTGGGCCGTGGCTCCGAGCGTCCTCCGGTCCTGCTGGCGCTGGATTACAACCCAACCGGCGATAAAGAAGCGCCGGTCTTTGCCTGTCTGGTCGGAAAAGGCATCACCTTCGACACCGGCGGCTACAGCCTGAAGCAGAGCGCGTTCATGGATTCCATGAAGTCCGACATGGGCGGTGCGGCCACCATTACCGGCGCGCTGGCGTTCGCCATCACCCGCGGTCTGAACAAGCGCGTGAAGCTCTACCTGTGCTGCGCGGACAACATGGTGAGCGGCAACGCCTTCAAGCTGGGCGACATCATTCGCTACCGCAACGGTAAAAACGTTGAGGTGATGAACACCGACGCCGAAGGCCGTCTGGTGCTGGCCGATGGCCTGATCGACGCCTCTGCGCAGAAGCCGGAGCTGATTATCGACATGGCAACCCTGACCGGCGCGGCGAAAACGGCGCTGGGTAACGACTATCACGCCCTGTTCAGCTTCGACGACAAGCTGGCCGCTCGCCTGCTGGCCAGCGCGGCGGCGGAAAACGAACCGTTCTGGCGTCTGCCGCTGGCCGAGTTCCACCGCAGCCAGCTGCCGTCCAACTTCGCCGAGCTGAACAACACCGCGAACGCAGCGTACCCGGCGGGGGCAAGCACCGCAGCAGGCTTCCTGTCTCACTTCGTTGAGAACTACCATGAAGGCTGGCTGCACATTGACTGCTCCGCAACCTACCGTAAAGCGGCGGTTGAGCAGTGGTCTGCGGGTGCGACCGGTCTGGGCGTGCGTACCGTGGCGAACCTGCTGACGGCTGAGTAATCTTTTTTGCCCTCACCCTAACCCTCTCCCACAGGGAGAGGGGATGGTTTGCTCCCTCTCCCTTGAGGGAGAGGGCCGGGGTGAGGGGGAAATGCATCATCTGGAATTGTTATGTCCGAAACCAAAAACGAATTAGAAACCCTGCTGGAGCAGGCGGCGACCGAACCCGCCCACCGTCCGGCCTTTTTCCGCACGCTGCTGGAATCCACCGTCTGGGTGCCGGGCACCGCGGCGGAAGGGGAGCAGGTTGTCGAAGACAGCGCGCTGGATCTGCTGCACTGGGAGAAAGACGACGGCACCTCGGTGATCCCGTTCTTTACTTCGCTCGAGGCCTTGCAGGAAGCGGTAGAAGACGAACAGGCGTTCGTGGTGATGCCGGTGCGCACGTTGTTCGAAATGACCCTGGGGCAGACGCTGTTCCTCAACGCCAAACTGCCGACCGGGAAAGAGTTTACTCCGCGCGAAATCAGCCACCTGATTGGTGACGAGGGCAACCCGCTCAGCACTCAGGAGGTGCTGGAAGGGGGCGAAACGCTGCTGCTGTCTGAAGTGGCCGAGCCGCCCGCGCAGATGATTGACTCCCTGACCACGCTGTTTAAAACCATCAAGCCGGTAAAACGCGCGTTTCTCTGCTCCATCAAAGAGAGCGCTGACGAAAAGCCTGTTCTGCTGATAGGGATTGAGGCCGACGGCGATATCGACGAGATCATCCAGGCAGCGGGAAGCGTGGCAACCGACACCCTGCCGGGCGATGAGCCGATTGATATCTGTCAGGTGAAGAAAGGTGAGAAGGGGATCAGCCACTTTATTACCGAGCACATCACCCCGTTCTACGAGCGTCGCTGGGGCGGCTTCCTGCGCGATCTCAAGACCAACCGCATTATCTGATTACGGCGGGGTGACCTTCACCCCGTTGCTTCCAGCAGCAGTAAATCCATCAGCAGCACCAGATTCGACTCAAACGACGTTACCCCTGCGGCTTCGGCGGCGAAATGTACCGCTTCGTCATAGAGGGCAAAATGCACGTCCGCCATACCCGCCAGCGTATTGGCCGACGCGCGGGTAAACGCGACGATCGTCATGCCGACGTTTTTGGCGATCCGCGCTTTATCCAGTACCTGCTCCGTTTCGCCGCTGCGTGAAACGGCAATAAACACCTGATAGCGCGCGGCGTTGCTGAGAAAAATATTCCGGCTGTCTCCCGGCCCGGAGATGAACGCCGTTTTTCCCAGCACCTGCAACTTCTTGGTCAGGTACTCGGCAAAAAGGTACGAAAACCCGGCGCCGTAGAGAAAGAAGCTCTCTTTCTGGCGCAGCAGGCTGGCAAACTGCTGGCGTTTGTCCTGAGTGACCCACTGGAAGGTCTGCTGATAGTTGGCAACGAACCGGGTAAAAAGCCCGGGCATTTCCGCATGTTGCTCAGGCTGTACGGTGATATGCGGCGTGTCAGAAAGCAACTGCTTGCAGTGCCAGATAAACTCGCTAAAGCCGCTAAACCCCAGCTTCTGACACAGCCGCATAATCGTCGCGGTAGAGACAAATGTCGCCTGCGCCAGCTCGCGCACCGTGATGTTGCCCACCAGCAATGGATGCTCAGTGAGGTGGGCGAGGACGCGATACTCCGCGCGGGTCAGCGACGATCCGCGCGTTAACAGCGTTGCCAGGCGGTTATCCATTATTTCGCCGGTTCAACCGGCAGATCGTCCCGTGCACCCCATTCACTCCAGGCGCCGTCGTACAGAGTCACGTCATTCGCGCCAAGGGTTGCCAGCGCCAGGATCACCACGCAGGCCGTCACGCCGGAGCCGCAGCTGGCAATAACCGGACGATGCAAATCCACGCCCTGACGTTCAAAAATGGCACGCAATTCATCGGTGGTTTTCAGCTCGCCTTCAAACACCAGATCGCCCCACGGTACGTTCAGCGCCCCCGGGATATGTCCGCGTTTCAGTCCCGGACGCGGCTCGTCCGCTTCTGCGTTGAAACGTGGAGCGGGACGCGCATCGACGATTTGCGCCGTGTTTTCGTGGCTCACGACCAGCACGTCGGTCAGGCGCTTGACCACGTTAGCGTCAAACGTGGCATCAAATTCCCCTTCCGGCAGCGTGACGTCACCCTGCTGAAGCGGTAGTTCGTCGCGCTTCCAGCCTGCAAGTCCGCCCGCCAGAATCGATACCTTTTCCACGCCGAAGTTTTTCAGCATCCACCACGCTCGCGGCGCGGAAAACAGATTACCTTCATCGTAAACAACAAGATGTTTATCTTTGCTGATGCCCAGCTCGCGCATCGCCACGGAAAACGCTTCCGGGCGAGGCAGCATGTGCGGCAGGGGAGAGGTGTGATCGGAGAGGGCTTCGATATCAAAAAATACCGCGCCAGGCAGGTGCCCTGCACGGTATTCAGCGGGAACGTCACGATGCTCCTGGCCCGGAGGGGCCATGCGCGCGTCGATAATCTGAACTTCCGGGTCGTCGCCGTGCTCAATCAGCCAGTCGGCAGCGACAAAATATGAGGTGGACATGGTTGCCTCCATTCTTTTCCGTAAAAAAGGATTGTCGGTGTTTTTTCTGACACCGACAAGCTAACCACGTTCAACTCGCGAGCAAGCCCCTATTTTTTCACCGCTTCACCGTCCAGCCAGGCCTTTTGCAGCGCAGGCCAGTAGTCGCGGTTGGCTTCGATCATCTCATCCAGAATCGCTTTCGCGTGCTCCATGGTCGGCACGGTGCGGTTCAGAGTGAACGCCTGCAACGCTTTCTCGTAGCTGCCTTCGATGGTTGCCTCAACCAGCAGCTGTTCAGAGGCCAGCTGCTGTTGCAGGAGCGTCTGGTGGAACAGCGGTACCTGACCCACGCGGACAGGCTCCGGCCCTTCGGAGGTGATATAGGCAGGCACTTCCACCACCGCATCGTACGGCAGGTTGGTAATCGCCCCGCGGTTTTCCACCATCACCAGATGGCGTTGGCGCAGGTTGAACGCCAGTGAGCAGGCGACATCGACGATAAATTCGCCGTGAACACCTACGTGGAAGGCGTCCGGTAAAATTCCGGTGCGCTGGTACTCTTCGGCGGCGGCAAACAGCTTTTTCTCACGCCCGTTCATCACTTCGTTGGCGCGGGTATAGTCCGGGTTCTGATGCTCCACAATCTGGTTTGGCATCAGGTAGTACTGTAGATACGGGTTCGGCAGGTACTCCGGGAAGTTATCCATAATCGGCTTGATGTTGCGCCAGGTTTTCACCCACGACGGATCCGAGTGCTGCGGGTCGGTTTTCGCGGCATCTTCCGTCAGCAGGCCAAACTTCGCGATATGTTTACGCAGCTCCGGCAGCTTGTCCTCGCCGTCCACCCGCACGCGAGTAAACCAGCCGAAATGGTTGAGGCCAAAATAGTCCACCTCCAGTTTATGACGATCCACGCCCAGAATGGCGCCCATATTGCGCATGGCGGCAACCGGCATATCGCAAATATTCAGCACGCGTGCGTTGGGGCGCAGGCGACGCACGCCTTCAGCGACAATCGCCGCCGGGTTGGAGTAGTTCACGATCCACGCCTTTTCGTGCGCGTAGCGTTCCACCCGATCGATCAGCTCTACCATCGGCAGGATAGTACGCAGGCCATATGCCAGCCCGCCGGGTCCGCAGGTTTCCTGGCCGACCACCCCGTGGCGCAGCGGGATCTTTTCATCCTGCTCGCGCATTTTGTACTGTCCGACGCGCATCTGGGCAAAAACAAAATGCGCGCCGCTGAAGGCCACTTCCGGGTCGCTGGTGACGGTGAATTTGATGCTCTGGCTGTGGTCGCGAATAACCTTCTCCACCACGGGCGCAATGGTGTTCTGGCGCGCCTCGTCAATGTCATACAGGCGGATCTCTGCCAGAGGGAAATCATGCAGACGTACCATCAGGCTTTTCACAATACCTGGCGTGTAGGTGCTACCGCCGCCGGCAATCGACAGAATAAATGGGGGTGTAAACATCTTTAGCTCCTTTCAGAGAAACGTCTCAACGGCTTCTCGCATTTTTTTGACATGCAGCCCGTAGACCACCTGAACGTTGTTACCTTGTTTGATAACCCCTTTCGCGCCGGTCGCTTTCAGGCGCGGTTCGTCGATGATGTCGACGTCCTTCACCGTGACGCGTAAGCGGGTGTAGCAGTTATCCACTACCTCTATATTTTCCCGACCGCCCAGACCCACCACGATGGATTCGCCCAGCTCGTCGTTATTGCCCTTCGCCTGGTACTCCTGCTTGCTGTAAAGACGTGTCTCCTGGTCCTCATCTTCACGCCCCGGCGTTTTCATGTTGAAGCGCAGGATCAGGAAGCGGAATACCACGAAATAAAGGGCGAACATGATCAGCCCGACCACGATGTACATGGGCCAGTTGGACTTCTCCGTGCCGAGCGGCAGGTTGTAGAGGATGAAATCGATAATCCCGTTGGCGCCGATGGCGTGAACGCCAAACAGCGAGAACAGCATCATGCCGATGCCGGTCAGCACCGCATGCACCACGAACAGCAGCGGGGCGACGAACAGGAAGGAGAATTCAATCGGCTCGGTTACGCCGACCAGCAGCGAGGTCAGCGCCGCCGGGATCAGAATCGCTTTCGCAATCGCTTTACGCTCTGGCTTCGCGGTCATGTACATCGCCAGCGCGGCGGCAGGAAGGCCGAACATCTTGCTGATGCCGCGCGCATCCCACACCACGGTACTGCTGAGCTGCTTCACGTCCGGGCAGGCCATCTCGGCGAAGTAGATATTGCGCGCGCCCTGATAGGTTGCGCCACACACCTCCTGCGTACCGCCCAGTTCGGTATACAGGAACGGCGTATAGACCAGATGATGCAGGCCCGTCGGCACCAGAATGCGTTCAAGGAAACCGTAGATCGCCACGCCAAACGGACCGGACCCTTTGATCGCCAGCGCCAGGGCGCTTATTCCATGCTGTGCGTACGGCCAGAGTTCGCTCATGACCACGCCGAGCAGCATAGAGACAGGCAGCATCACAATCGCGACAAAGCAGTGGCCGGAGTAAATCGC
>OKIZ01000489.1_pt1 | contig 10305 bp, 9 predicted proteins | sample 1610951 | NCBI WGS metagenome assembly OKIZ01 (sample SAMN04436700, study PRJEB24849) | human gut metagenome | biome: human gut; feature: NICU; material: stool | host: Homo sapiens | place: USA: Saint Louis, MO | collected 2010-07-22 | reverse complement strand
GTTCGGGGACTGTCTGGGAAAATTCACTCATAGTTTATCCTTGCATCTGCGGCTTGCGCGCGGTGACGTGTATATAGCGGCCAAGGCTCAGATAAGGCTCCTGGCGGCAGTACCGCGTCTCTATTTCTGTTAAGGCGTCTAAACAGTCATCCTGTTTTTGTTTATCACGCAGATAATCATGAAACACCCTCACGCCGGTTTTGCCGGTAATTTCCCAACCGATCTCCTCCAGCCAGCCATAGACCTGCTGCGGTTCACGGGGGAAATCCGGTGAAAGCGTGCGTCGTTTCTTTTTATACATGCCCTGCTGTACATAGCCAAAATTGCCGACCAGCACGTTTCGCATTAGCAGGCCGTTGGCATTGTAAAACATCAGCGATAACGCACCGCCCGGGCGCAACATCGACCACAGCGTTTTTAACATCGCTTGTGGTTCGGCGATCCATTCGAGCACAGCATGAAACAATATCAGATCAACCTGCGTTTCCAAATGCTGCGGAATGTCCTGAGCGGCGCAATGTATAAAATGCATGTTGTCGCTCACACCTTTCTCTTCTGCCGCTCGCCCTGCGCGCGCAACCATCTCGGCAGAAAGATCGCAAAGCGTGACGTGATGTCCCCGCTGCGCCATCAGAATTGCAGTCTGCCCTTCCCCACCGCCGGCATCCAGTACGCGCAACGGTCGGTCACCAAATTCAGCCAGCAGCTTATCCAGATCCTGCCAGAGGATCGTCTGACGAAGCTGACCTTTGGTGGTGCCATAAATGTTGCGCGAAAACTTTTCCGCGATGTCATCAAAATTGCGATCCCGCATTGGGAGGGTTCCACTCACTGCAAAACCGCTATTTTGTCACACCCGCGCGGAGAATGAACCACTCTGGTGTAATATCACCGACAATCGCCTGCTGTATGGTTAAAAAAGGAACCAAAAAGGATGCTTTTTACCCTAAAAAAATATATCGGAGGCATGATGCTTCCCCTTCCCCTGCTGTTGCTTCTCATCGCGCTGGGGCTGGCATTAATATGGTTTAGCCGCTTTCAGAAAAGCGGTAAATCCCTCGTTACCGTGGGCTGGCTGGCGCTGCTGTTACTCAGCCTGCAACCGGTCGCTGACGGTTTATTACGTCCGATTGAAAACACCTACCCGACATGGCAGGGAAATCAGAAGGTGGGCTATATCGTGGTGCTGGGCGGCGGATATACCTGGGATCCGAACTGGGCGCCCAGCTCGAACCTGATCAACAACAGCCTGCCGCGCCTGAACGAGGGGATCCGCCTGTGGCTGGCCAATCCTGGATCGAAGATGATCTTCACGGGCGCTGCGGCAAAAACCAACCCGGTCAGTACCGCTGAAGCAGGAGCAAGAGTGGCTGAATCGCTTGGCGTACCACGTTCCGCCATCATCACGCTGGATAGCCCAAAAGATACCGAAGAAGAGGCGGCGGCGGTGAAACAGGCCATCGGTGATGTACCGTTCCTGCTGGTGACCTCTGCTTCACACCTGCCGCGCGCAATGATTTTCTTTGAGAAGCAGGGCCTGCATCCGCTTCCTGCTCCGGCAAACCAGATGGCTATTGACGCCCCGCTCAATCCGTGGGAACGGATAATCCCGTCCCCGGTATGGCTGATGCACAGCGATCGCGTCGGCTACGAGACGCTTGGCCGCCTCTGGCAGTGGCTCAAAGGTTCGTCAGGCAAGCCAGGGCAGGAGTGATTTTGCGGCCAGATCGAAACTGGCGCGATTAAAGCGCCCGGTGTTGACCAGCTGCGCCACCTCATCCCAGAGAAGATAGAGCCAGCGTCGCCAGAGAAAGGCCTCCGCAACGGGGGCGCGCTGAAGATAGTGCCAGAGCAAATCTTCCGCCGCCCCGCCCTCGCTCAGCCTGAACAGTTCGTACTCGCGCGGCGCCCAGAGCATGATCCCCGGCCCGACCATCGCCAGCAGCTGGTCGCTGCGCGAGTCTTTAAGCATACTGCGCAGCGTGAAATTGCCGTGAACCAGCACGCAGTTGTCGTTAAAACCCTCAAACAGCGTCGGCAGACATTCCCGGGTGCGGAATAAAATACGTTTGTCCTGCATCGTTAAACCGGTGTTGTTGAACTGGTTCAGCGTGCCCCACAGCACTTCAACACGCTGGCGATACCACAGCGGCCACAGGTTTTCCTGCGTGCTGTCCACCGCGCCAACAAGGCCCCGGCTGTCCTGCCGATGCCAGGCAAGCAGAGCCTCGACAATCTGATCTTTCAGCTGTTCCCAGCGCTCCGGTGTACGCGTCGGGGCTTCAACAGAAACCCCGCGTAAACGCTCGATAAGCAGAACATCCGGGCCGGGATGCTCCTCATGGGTCATCACGCCGTAGACCGTCGGCATGCGGACAGTCCCTTCCCGCGCCAGCATCGACATTTTCCAGGCCAGCTGTCTGGCGACGCCCGGCGAGGTAAAACTTCTGGCCATCAGCGGCATGGGGTTTCCCTGACTGTCGTACAACGACCAGAGTGCGGTATCGGCCTTTTCATTCACGCATTCCACCCGGCTTAGCTTTTCGCCAAGGAGATGGCTGAGTTCAGCACGCAGCTGTTCCATATGAGATTACCCCTATTAAGACTACTGCTTTTATAATGAGCGCGCGAAACCCGGATGTCACCCGGTAGAGATCAATAATGAAAAAGAAAAGGAAAATAGCCAGGCGGGAGAACATCCCCCCAGACGAGGGGATGCCAGCGAATTAACGCATTTCGACGCGTACGCGCTCGAGATCTTCAGGGGTATCCACGCCGGTGCCTGGGATTTCCTGGGCAACCGCAACGTGAATTTTCTCGCCGTACCACAGCACGCGAAGCTGTTCGAGCATTTCAATATGCTCCAGCGGGCTTGGTGCCCAGGCGACGTAGCGACGAATAAAGCCGGCGCGGTAGCCGTAAATACCGATGTGGCGCAGGAAGGTTTCGCCGATTGTCTCTTTCGATTGCGCGAAACGATCGCGATCCCACGGAATGGTGGCGCGGGAGAAATAGAGCGCGTAGCCCTTTGCGTCCATGACCACTTTCACCGCATTCGGATTGAACGCCTCTTCAGCGTGGTGAATCGGCACCGCGAGGGTCGCCATCCCGACCTGACGCTGTGCCAGGTTGTCGGCCACCTGACGGATAATCGCCGCCGGGATCATCGGCTCATCGCCCTGCACGTTCACAATCACCGTCTCGTCGCTGAAACCGCATTTTTCGACGACTTCCGCCAGGCGCTCGGTGCCTGACTGATGATCGGCACGGGTCATGCACACTTCCCCACCCGCGGCCTCAACCGCGCGCGCAACATCCGGGTGATCGGTGGCGACGATGACGCGTCCGGCGCCCGATTCGCGTGCCCGTTCAAGGACATGCACAATCATCGGTTTGCCATTGATATCCACCAGCGGTTTACCTGGCAGGCGCGTTGAAGCATAACGCGCAGGGATAATGACAACAAAACTCATGGTTTGATCTCTTCTGCCACCAGGGAACGGGCTTCATTTTCCAGCAGGACCGGAATACCGTCACGCAGCGGGAACGCCAGGCTGTCCAGTTTGCAAATCAGCTCTTGTTTATCCTGGCTGTAATACAGTTTGCCGTTGCACACCGGGCAGGCAATAATTTCAAGTAAACGGTGATCCATAGTTCCTCCGTATGGGTAATCGCTAAAGCTTATCACATTCCCTTTTCAGGGAGTGCCTGTTTCCCAGCCACCTCGACAGGTCGTAAACAGCCCCGCAGGCACGCGACCAAGTACAATTTCATGCGCCCCCTGCCAGCGGGCAAATTCACTGAGCGCAGTCGTTAACCCTTTTTCCAGGCCAGCCGTCACCTTTATGTCCTCTTCAAGCCAGAGCGCGATAATTTCAAGCATGCCGGTTTTACGGTGCATTTTAGCGTCCATGCGCCCGACTAGCTGGCCTTTGTGCAGCAGCGGCAAAACAAAATAACCATACTGCCGCCTGGGCGCCGGAGTGTAGCATTCCAGACGGTAGCTGAAATTAAACAACTGCCCGGCCCGCTTTCTGTCCCAGACAACGGGGTCGAACGGCGACAGCACGGCACTGTGGGTCGCCTGGAGTTTGCCCTCCTGCGCCTGCGCCAGCAGAGGGAACAAATCCGCATGCAACCACATTTCACCTAACGACTCTACCGAGACCGGCATGACGCGCTGTTCGCGCTGCCACGATTCCAGCAGTGGTTTTAGCTGCGGCTGACGCAGACGATAATAATCCGCCAGCCACTGTGGGCGGAAGATGCCAAGGCTGCGGGCGCTGTTCCCGAGCATGATGGCTTCGGCTGCGTCCTGAGACAGCAGGTCACGCGTATCGTCCCAGTGAGGCATAACACGGTGCGTGAGGTCATAGACGCGCTGAAAGTTGCGGCGCTCGACCACCATCACTTTGCCCGACGTAAACAGCCCTTCAAGATGGCGTTTGTGCGGTTTCCACTCCCACCATCCGCTTGCGCCTTTTCGCGGGTGTTCAAAATCCGCAGAGCGTACCGGCCCGTTTTCCTGAATATGGGCAATCAGTTGCTCTATTTCATCCGCGTGTTCCACCATCCACTCCTGACGGTATTTCCAGCCCATTTTGTCCGGGGCGAGCATGCGGTGACGCATCAGGGCAAAATCGCTTCGCGGGAGAAAACAGGCTTCATGCGCCCAGTATTCCATCAGTTCGCCCTGACTTAGCGCATTATCCAGCCACTGCGGAGGATAGTTTCCCAGGCGGCTAAACAGGACCAGATACGGGCTACGCGCCACGATGTTAATGGTGTCGATTTGCAGCAACGACATGCGTTGCACGGTAGAGAGGATATCAGCTGGCTGCGCGCGGCGGCGGGGCTTTTTCAGAAGCCCCTGGGCGGCAAGATGCAGGTTTCGTGCGGCTGCAAGTGAGAATTGCGGTAGAGACATGCGTTTTCCTGTCAGTCAAAGCGCCACCGGAACCGCGTAGAAGTTACTGCACTAACGCGAGCAGTTCCTTGAGCAAATGTTCCGGCTGTTCGCCGCTGAGTTCAGCGTCAACCGGCAGATACCACCAGTTTTCTTTCGCAAAGGCCCGGCATTTTACCGCGTCTTTTTCCGTCATGATCAGCGTCTGTCCCGGCGCTGCCAGCCTTTCAACCTCTTCGGCAACTAACGCCTGGTGATCGGCGAGCGGCACCCGTTTATCAAGCTTTGCGCCGCACTGCTCCAGCGTTGCGAAGAAACGCGGCGGATGACCTATACCGGCCATCGCAACCAGATGTTCCAGTTGCGCGACGTCTTTACGCACGCCGGTCAACATATTCACGGCCTGTCCGGGACGAAGATGCATCGGGATTTCGCCCGCTCTGGCTTCACCACCGTTTACAATCACAGCATCGACGCTCTTCAGGCGCGACGCACGCTCACGCATTGGACCGGCTGGCAGCCACCAGCCGTTGCCAAAACGCCGCACGCCGTCAATGACCACGATCTCTTTGTCACGCGCCAGCGCGTAATGCTGCAAACCATCATCGGTAATAACGATTTGTACGTCATGCTCCGCAAGCAGTGCCTTCACGGCATCACTGCGCACCGGCGATACCGCAACCGGCGCGCCGGTACGCTGGTAAATCAGTACCGGCTCATCACCGGCTTCAGCGGTTGTCGTAGCTGGGCTCAGCACCAGTGGATACTGCGCCGCTTTACCACCGTAACCGCGTGAGACAACTCCCGGGCGGATACCGCGCCTCTGGAGCTGTTCTACCAGCCAGATCACCACCGGGGTTTTGCCGTTTCCACCCGCCGTCAGGTTGCCGACCACCACCACCGGTACCGGTGCGCGCCAGGCGCGCTTGATCCCGAGGCGGTAAAGCAGACGAATAGCACCGCTCACCAGGCCATACAGCCAGGAGAGCGGGAGAAGCAGCACCCACAGAGGGGATTCACCCGACCAGATGCGTGCAATCATTGACCGAACTGCATTTTATGAAGCTGCGCGTAAACACCACGCTGTTCCAGCAGGTCCGCATGGCTGCCGCGTTCAACGATCACACCATCTTCCACCACCACGATTTCGTCAGCCTGTTCGATGGTCGACAGACGGTGCGCAATAACCAGCGAGGTACGGTTTTTCTGTAATTCATCCAGAGCAGACTGGATAGCGCGTTCAGATTCCGTATCCAGTGCGGACGTTGCTTCATCGAGGATCAGAATCGGGCTGTTGCGCAGCAGCGCACGGGCAATCGCGATACGCTGACGCTGACCACCGGAGAGCAGCACCCCGTTTTCGCCAATGATCGTATCCAGACCGTTATCCATTTTGTTAATGAAGTCCATCGCATAGGCCATACGCGCCGCATTCTCAATCTCTTCACGGCTGTACTCTTCGGTACGGGCATACGCAATGTTGTTCGCCACCGTATCGTTGAACAGATGCACGTTCTGCGAGACCAGCGCGACCTGGTTACGCAGCGACTGGAGGGTATATTCCCGCAGGTCGTGACCATCAAGCAGGATCTCGCCCTGGTCGATATCGTAGAAACGGGTAATCAGGCTGGCAATGGTCGACTTGCCCGAACCGGAACGACCGACCAGCGCAACGGTTTTACCCGCCGGGATGGACAGGCTGATATCACGCAGCGCCGGCACTTCACGGCCTGGATAGGTAAAGGTGACGTTACGGAATTCCAGGTCGCCTTTAGCGCGCTCGATCACGCGTGTACCTTCATCTTTTTCCTGTTCGGAATCGAGGATGCTGAACAGCGTCTGACAGGCTGCCATCCCGCGCTGGAACTGGGCGTTGACGTTAGTCAGCGATTTCAGCGGACGCATCAGCGCAATCATGGATGAGAACACCACCGTAATGGTACCCGCAGTCAGGGTTTCCATGACGCTCGGGAAACTGGCGGCATACAAGACGAAGGCCAGGGCCAGAGAGGCAATCAGCTGAATGATCGGATCGGAAATCGACGAGGCCGATACCATTTTCATTCCTTGCAGGCGCATTCTGTTGCTGACCTTGTCAAAGCGTTTGGTTTCGACTTCCTGACCGCCGAAAATCAACACTTCCTTATGGCCTTTCAGCATCTGCTCGGCGCTGGTAGTCACCTGCCCCATCGTATTCTGCATATTTTTACTGATGTTGCGAAAACGCTTTGATACCACGCGGATCGCGATGGAGACAATCGGCGCCAGCACAATAAGGATCAGCGACAGTTGCCAGCTGTAATAGAACATCATCGCGAACAGGCCGATGATGGATGCGCCTTCACGCACAACGGTAATCAGTGCGCTGGAAGAGGACGACGCCACCTGCTCTGAATCGTAGGTAATACGCGACAGCAGGGTGCCGGTTGACTGTTTGTCAAAGAATGAGACCGGCATCCCCATCATATGGCTGAACAGCCGGCGGCGCATGGTCATCACCACTTTACCGGATACCCAGGAGATGCAGTAGCTGGATACATAGCTGGAGATTCCGCGTAAGATCATCAGCCCAATAACCACCAGCGGCATCCATAGCAGCACTGAACGATCCGTTTTACCGAAACCGTCATCCAGTAACGGTTTGAGAAGCGATAACATAAACGTATCGCTGGCTGCGTTGAGGATTAACGCTACGCCCGCCACGATCAAGCCTGCTTTGAAAGGAGCAATCATCGGCCAGAGCCGGCGGAACGTTTGCCACGTGGAGAGATCTTTGTCGTTATGCATTCAAAAAACCAGCATTTGTTGAAATAGCCGCATATTCTACCCGTTATCTACGGGCGCGCCAAACCACTGATGATACCAACGCGGTAAATAGTGTTCGCGTAAGCGACGAATTTGCCGACTATGGTGCGAAAAGGTCACAGATATCTGCCCGGAATGCGGGGTATCAAGCCAGAGATATCCCTCCGTTCGATAGCGCCGGACCACTTTAATAGAAGGGAAACGCCACGCGTTATAGCGAGCCATCGAGGCCAGCGAAACCTGCCCCTCTACGCGCTGTAGCAACGGTGTTGAAGATGACGTGTTACTTCCATGATGCGGCACCTGAATCAGTGTAGACGCAAGCTGACGCCAGCGGTGGCTTAGCATTGCCAGTTCTGCCTGCGCTTCAATGTCTCCGGTCAGTAAAACGCTCTGTTCGCCGTCATCGATTTTTACCACGCAGGAGCGATTGTTACCTTTCGCCGAGGTGTTTTCGGGTGGCCAGTGCACGGAGAACGTTAAACCCTGCCACTGCCATCGCTGTCCTCGAAAGCACGGAAGATGTCCGGACCAGGATAAGGGGCTCCTGATCCACATTGCGGGCCAGGCAGCTTTTAGCGATGCCAGTCCCCCCGCGTGGTCGAGATGTTCATGGCTCAGGATCGCCCCTTCCGGTTTCAGATGATGCCAGCGTAGCCAGGGGATAATCAGCTGCTGCGCACTGTCCCCACCGGGCCATGCCAGCCCGGTGTCATACAGAATGGCCTTGCCGTGACGCTCAATGACCATCGCCAGCCCCTGCCCTACATCCAGCATATGCAGGGACCAGCTGTCTGTTTTAACCCTGTGCCAGAGGGGAAAGGCCAGCACCACGCTGCCTGCCAGACAGACTGCGGGTGCTGCGCTGAAGGCCCTGAATCGCCAGCCAATGACCAGCAGCCACGGCAGTAACGTCAGGTATTGCCAGCGTTCATCAACGTCCTGCCAGCCATTCGGTAAACGCATCAATAGCCAGAAAAGCCCTGCCAGAGATTTATCAGTAGCCAGCCAGACGATACTTTCCAGCACAGCGACCGGAAACAGATGCAGAAACATGCCGAGCAGGATCAGCGGAACTGAGATAAACGTGACCAGGGGAACGGCAAACAGGTTCGCCACCAGCGAGGAGAGGCTGAAACCATGGAAAATCAGGACCTGAAGCGGCAACAGAAGCAGCAACATTCCGACCTGCAAATACACTAGCGTAACCAGCGGCCGCAGGCACCGGCCACGTTGCCAGTGCGGGAGAGGCAACCACTGATACCAAAAAATAAGCGCGGCGACCGCAAACGCTGACAACGCCAGGCTTTGTGACAGTATCGCCAGTGGGTCGAAAATCAGGATCGCTGCCACGCAGGTAAGCCATACCTGCCAGGGCGACCACTGGCGACCGCTCATTTTTAATGCAGCCAGTACCACAAGCGCGATAACCGTGCGCAGCGCGGGCGGCTGCAAGCCCGTTAGCCATGCGTAAAACGCGGCAAAAATCAGCCCTGCCAGCAAGGGGATTTGGCAGATAATCCAGCGGCCCGGCAGGAAGAACTGAATGCCCCGCGCCAGAAACCAGATGACAGAAGCGGCCAGCGCAATATGTAATCCCGAGATTGCCATCAGATGCATCGTTCCGGTATCACGCATCAGGGTTTTTATCTCCCGCGAGACAGACAGCCGCTCCCCCATCCCCAGCCCCAGGATCACGGGTCCCCACTGATATGCTGAAAGAGTATTCTGTAGTGATGTCAGGTATTGCGCACGCAGACTACAGCCTTCGTCAACGAGCGCCGCATGGGTAAACCGTCCACTCAGCGTCTGGTGTCGGGCAAAGGCATTTTTCTGTGAATCATAGCCGCCATCGTTGAGTTCTCCGTGTACCGCCCTGAGCCGCAGGGTCATTGCCCAGCGTTGACCCACGCAGACGTTTTGCGGCAGATAGTTGCCATACAGCGCCACGCCCATGGCAGCCCACACGCGTTTTCCATTGAGTCTGACAATCCTTCCCTGATGCATCGTTGCGCCGTCCGTTGCGGTAATGACCACCTCGGCCTGCTGCGGTGCTTGCGTTAAATAGTTCATCTGCCACACGCTTTCCTGAGCGGCCAGGATCCCCCAGCACATAAAAAGCAATGCGAGGCCTGAAAACCTGAGCCATTTTCTCTGCTGTACGGATAACGCAATTCCTGCGGCAATCAGCAACCAGACAATATGCAAATCTGGCAAATCGGGTAACCAATAGAGCGGGATTATGGCCAGAATGGCGCACATACTGATAACGTGGATCCCCATCTTCACCTCCATGTTTCAGGCGATTATGCGGCGGGACTGATGCGTCGTCAGACAGAAAAAACGTGATTTACAGCGGGCGCTGCAACGTTTTTAAGCGTTTACAGCAAAGAGAAAATTTAAATGCGGCGCGTATTCAGAAATGCAGGGGCGGGATACAAAAAAAGCACCCTAAGGTGCTTTCTTTAAACTCAGTTTAACCCTGATGATTAAACTCAGTTACCGTAAATATTGGCGCGATCGCGCAGTTCTTTACCCGGCTTAAAGTGCGGAACATACTTTCCTTCCAGCTCCACTTTATCGCCAGTCTTCGT
>OKIZ01000482.1_pt1 | contig 10493 bp, 9 predicted proteins | sample 1610951 | NCBI WGS metagenome assembly OKIZ01 (sample SAMN04436700, study PRJEB24849) | human gut metagenome | biome: human gut; feature: NICU; material: stool | host: Homo sapiens | place: USA: Saint Louis, MO | collected 2010-07-22 | reverse complement strand
GGGCGAGTAACGGCTTCACTGCATATTCGACGATCTCTTCATCGTTATCGACAAACAGCGACGGCAGAAACTGGCGTATCCCCTGGAGCAAAATAGAATGCGCAGTTTTCATAAATGAAAATAAATTGTCCTGTGCATTCAGTTGCTCAAGCACATCATCTTCTGTCAGCGTCGCCATTGGTCTTCCGATAGATCACCATCAATGCAGGGAGTCTATTATATTACACGTTTGGTCCGCGCCGCCGATCAGTAATGTCTGCGTCCGCACCCCATTCGCCGTCTGTTGGATACCGTTCACCAACTCGCCGCCCGTCACGCCCGTAGCGCTAAAGAGGATATCGTTCCCCCTCGCCGATAACCACTCGCCCACGAAAAGCAACGTCGTTTAATGCCTGGCGCATCGCGGTGACCGCAAGGCCATCAATTTTATTTTTGTCGCCGCAGCCGGTTTGCGGCCAGGCAGCCAACGCTGCCTGTTCCGTAACGCGAAATAATGACCACGCCAGGGACATCATTGCGCGGCCTCCCCAATATAAACGCCAAATTGTGCCAGCAGATATTTCTCGGCCTGTTCATTCCAGATACCGTGCGTTTTCTCAACCAGCCACGCCAGCTCTTTAAACAGCGGATCGGTTTTGCCTTTTTCGGCAAAATCGGCAATGGCGGTCAGCGGCATGGTCACGCCGTTATAAATGAGTTTTTTACCGCCAGGGATATCCGGCAGATTGAGCACGGTTTCTGGCACCGCATCCAGGCCACCGATATGGGTCACCATAAACGACGGCTGTAACTGCCCCGTGGCGCTAAGGGCAATCGCCTCTTTCATGTCGTCCGTGGAACCGCCGGACGTGCCGACAATGTGCGTACTGTTGTAATGGACGTTGTAGAAATTAAACGGCACTTTGAAGTTTTTATCCGTCGGCCCGGCAAAGAAGTTCAGGCAGCCATCTTCCGCCAGTAATTCATCAGCCATCTCGACGACTGAAGGCACCGCTGCATAGACAAATACGTCATCAAATCCGGCATCATCCGTCAGCGCCCGCAGCGTCTGGACCGGATCGCTCATCCCTTTGGTATTCATATACACCAGCTCAATGCCTTTACTGGCCGCCAGTTCCACCGGCAGCAGCTTTTGTACCTGCGTCAGGCGTTTGTCGTCGATATCGACTACCACCACCCGCGCCGGTTGTATGCCGCCGTTAATGGCGTAATCAATAGCGCCAATTCCCATCGGGCCTGCACACGCCAGTAGCGCAATATTGCCACCAGGTTTGACGCCCATGCGATGCTCATAAACATATTGCGTGGTGTGATAATTGGCATGATAAGCGCCAATAATGCAGCACATCGGTTCCGCCAGCGAGGCCGCAGCAAAATAAGAGCCGTGATACGGTAATACGCAGCCCAGGTTAATGGCGATTTCGGGAATAATCATATAGGTGGCGTTACCGCCAAAATATTCGTAGCTGTAGCCCGCTGAATATCCGCCTGGTAACCCCATCGCCGGTTGCAATACAAAACGCTGGCCTTTTTTATATTTGCCAGTGAGATTTTTACCCACTTCGACAATAACCCCGGCACATTCATGCCCGGTAATGACCGGATGATTTTCTAAATCGTCGGGGACGCGTTTATGTTCACTACCGAGTAACGCCGCTTTCCAGGTGGATAAACAAACGCTGTCAGAAATTACATTCACTAACAGTTCATTATCGGTAATTTCTGGCAGCTCAAATTCGCGCAGACGGACATCCCGCTTGCCATAAATAGCAGCAACTTTGGTTTTCATTTTTACCTCTGTAATCAGTGTTTATGTTCAGCGGTTAATTGATTAAATAAAGTGTCGAGTTTTGGATCGCCAATATAGTTATTAATCAATATCAGTGGTTTATCCGTCACACGTTTCACGCGCCCTTCCAGACTGGCGTGAGTAACGACGATATCCGCATCCGCAGGCACGTTTTCTATGGCGTAATGTTTTACTTCTATTGCCAGCCCCGCTTTTTCCAGGCGTTTACGGAAGGTGGTTGCGCCCATCGCACTGGAGCCCATCCCTGCATCGCAAACAAAGGCAATACGCTTAACACGGCTTAACGAGAATGCACCTTCTTGTTTCATCGCCTTAACCGCATTGGCTGACTGAGCAAACTCATCTTCGCTCTTCGTTTCCACCGTTTTTTCCATCTTCAGTATCAGCGAAGTAATAGCAAAGGACACCAGGGTACCTACCGTAACACCGGCAATTGTCGCCAGGAACGAGCCTTTCGGCGTCAGTGCCAGGTAAGCAAAGATAGACCCCGGACTTGGGCCAGCCACCAGACCACCGTCCAGTAAGTTAAACATCCAGGTGCCAGACATACCGCCCGCAATCATGGCAATAATGGTCAGCGGCTTCATCAGCACATACGGGAAATACAGTTCGTGGATCCCACCGAGGAAGTGAATAATCATCGCCCCGGGCGCAGAACGTTTACTCATCCCTTTACCAAACAAGGTAAACGCCAGCAGCAGCCCCAGACCAGGACCTGGATTGGAGGCCACCATGAAGAAGATGGATTTACCGTTAACCGAAGCCTGTTGCATTCCCAGCGGATAATAGACGCCCTGATCGATCGCATTATTAAGGAAAAGCACTTTCGCCGGTTCATTGATGACTGACAGCAAAGGTAGATAACCCGCATGTACCAGCGCCTCAATACACTCTTTGACGAAAGTATTAGCAATTAACACCGCCGGGCCGATAACTTCAAAACCCAGCAGACAAAGGAGCATCCCCGCGATACCTAATGAGAAGTTATTGATAACCATCTCAAAACCGGCAGGTATGCGTTTTTCCAGTGCCTTATCGACATATTTTATGACCAGCCCACCTAACGGTCCCATGATCATTGAGCCAAGGAACATCGGGATCTCTGCGCCGACGATCACACCAATAGTACCTATTCCGCCCATGACCGCCCCGCGTTTACCGCCGACCAGATGACCACCGGTAGAACCAATCATCACGGGCAATAAATAGGTAATCATCGGACCAACAATTTTGGCGAAATGTTCATTCGGCAGCCAGCCGGTGGGAATAAATAATGCCGTTATAAATCCCCAGGCAATAAAAGCACCGATATTGGGGATGACCATTGCAGTCAAAAATCCCCCAAAAGCCTGGACCTTTGCACGAGCAGACTTGTTTTCCATAATATTATCCTGTAGAGGAGAGAGTAATTATCCGCGGCTGATAATGTCCGCTAATTGTTTTTCTGATGATGCGGTTAAGAGTTGTTCGAGTATTTCTTCTTCGCACAGTAATTCACTTAACGCCTGAATAGCACCAATGTGCGAATCGGCATCGGCAGCAGAAAGTCCGATGAGTAATTTAATCGGTTCGTCATTCCCCGGAAAATAAACGCCTTGTTTAAGTAACGTCAAAGACATCCCGGTTTTAAGCGCTCCACATTCCGGTCGCGCATGAGGCATTGCCACGCCTGGTGCGAGAATATAATAAGGACCATTGCTGATGGTGGAATCTTTAATAGCCTGAATGTAATTCTCGCTGATATAGTTTTTTGCTAACAGTGATGCCATCGAGAAATTGATAGCTTCCTGCCAGTCTTTTGTTGAATGTATAACTGAGATTGATAATTCTGGAAAATAATCAATAAGCCGCATAAATTATCCTTATTTATTTTTAGGGTACCGTCCGGCGGTAAAAATAAAATACGCGTGCGGTTTAATGAAAGCAATTGGGTACGCGAGAAGAAAAACCCCATGAACAAAAATAATAAAACCTTAAATAACAACAACATGAAATTGATATTTTTAAAGTCAACTTTGTATTTGTTACGTTTATCACAAAATCAACATTTTGATTGTTGTTGTATTTGTGATGCATATCGCCATTTATTTATTGAATGTCCGAAAACATACTTTTTTAATGCAACGTTTTTTCGCTATACCCCTTTATAGATTCTGAATTCTCACCTGTCGGCTATTTTCTCCTTACCTCATGTGACATATTCCCCACTTTACTCAAGGAAGATTCATATGAAAGCACCTGTTTCATTAACCTCATTTCGCCCACAAAAATCTCTTGCTATCGCCATTGGCGTGCTTGCCGTGGTTGTGCTGCCATTTCTCTCGTATTACACCGTTAATGAAGGTGAACGCGGCATTTTGCTGCGCTACGGAAAAATCGTAAAAGTTGCCGAGCCGGGGCTGGGTTTTAAGATCCCTTTTATGGAAAGCGTAGAGAAAATTTCCACGCGTAATCAGGCTGTGGTCTATCAGGGATTACAGGCCTACAGCCGCGACCAGCAACCGGCACAAATGACAGTATCAGTCAGCTTCCACATTAAACCTTCAGAAGCAGGCGCGGTTTATACCACCTACAACACCATTGAAGCATTAAAAGATCGTCTGATTGTCCGTCAGTTGCCAACTCAACTGGAGAACGTTTTCGGACAATATACCGCCATCAGCGCCGTACAGGATCGCACAAAACTGGTTCAGGATCTGCAAAATGCCATGCGCAAAGCCGTTGTTGGGCCAGTGGTAATTGACGGGGTCCAGATTGAAAATATTGATTTTTCTGACGCTTATGAAAAGTCGATTGAAGACCGAATGAAAGCAGAAGTCGCCATTGCCACGCGTAAGCAAAATCTGGAAACGGAGAAAATCCAGGCGCAAATAGCGGTAACTCAGGCCCAGGCGGAAGCAGACAGTAAACTAGCGGCAGCCAAAGCAGAAGCGGAAACTATTCGCGTAAGAGGCGCGGCAGAGGCTGAAACTATTCGTTTAAAAAGTGCGGCTGAAGCAGAAGCTATCCGCCTGCGCGGTGAAGCTCTGCGGGAGAATCCCGGACTTGTTGCCCTCACCACTGCTGAGCGTTGGGACGGTAAACTGCCCGATACCATGATCCCCGGCAGCACAGTTCCGTTTATCTCTACTAAGTAAAAAAAGGGCCGCTTTCGCGGCCCTTGAGACTGATAGCAAAGACAAAACTGCCTGATGCGCTACGCTTATCAGGCCTACATACTTCCTGCAATATGTTGAATTTGCAAAATCTTGTAGGACGGATAAGGCGTTCACGCCGCATCCGGCATAAACAACGCGCACTTTGCCAACAATCTGAAGGGCCGCATTTGCGGCCCTTCTCACAAAACATCTTACCGATTACAGCAGCGCTTTTGCTTTCGCAACAACGTTGTCAACGGTGAAGCCGAACTCTTCAAACAGCTGCTCTGCCGGAGCAGATTCACCGAAGGTGGTCATGCCGACGATAGCACCGTTCAGGCCAACATACTTGTACCAGTAGTCAGCAATGCCAGCTTCCACCGCAACACGAGCGGTAACCGCTTTCGGCAGTACGGATTCACGGTAAGCCGCGTCCTGCTTGTCGAATGCGTCGGTAGACGGCATGGAAACCACGCGCGCTTTCACGCCTTCGGCAGTCAGTTTTTCGTAGGCGGCAACAGCCAGTTCAACTTCAGAACCGGTCGCGATGAAGATCAGTTCCGGCTGACCAGCACAGTCTTTCAGCACATAACCACCGCGCGCGATGTTTGCCAGCTGCTCTTCAGTACGTTCCTGCTGCGCCAGGTTCTGACGGGAGAGGATAAGCGCAGTCGGGCCGTCCTGACGCTCAACGCCGTATTTCCACGCTACTGCGGATTCAACCTGGTCACACGGACGCCATGTAGACATGTTCGGGGTCACGCGCAGAGAAGCGATCTGTTCTACCGGCTGGTGAGTCGGGCCATCTTCGCCCAGACCGATGGAGTCGTGGGTGTAAACCATCACCTGACGCTGTTTCATCAGCGCAGCCATACGTACGGCATTACGTGCGTATTCCACGAACATCAGGAAGGTTGAGGTATACGGCAGGAAACCACCGTGCAGGGAGATACCGTTAGCAATCGCGGTCATACCGAACTCGCGAACACCGTAGTGGATGTAGTTACCTGCAGCATCTTCGTTGATTGCTTTAGAACCAGACCACAGGGTCAGGTTAGACGGAGCAAGGTCAGCGGAGCCGCCGAGGAATTCCGGCAACAGCGGACCGAACGCTTCGATAGCATTCTGAGACGCTTTACGGCTGGCGATTTTCGCCGGATTAGCCTGAAGTTTAGCAATGAACTCTTTCGCTTTCGCGTCGAAGTCAGACGGCATTTCGCCTTTCATACGGCGGGTAAATTCAGCGGCTTCCTGCGGATAAGCTTTCGCGTAAGCAGCGAATTTCTCGTTCCATGCGGACTCTTTCGCCTGGCCTGCTTCTTTCGCATCCCACTGAGCATAGATTTCAGACGGGATTTCGAACGGCGCGTATTTCCAGCCCAGCTGTTCGCGGGTCAGGGCAATTTCAGCGTCGCCCAGCGGCGCACCGTGGGAGTCGTGGGTACCGGCTTTGTTCGGGGAACCGAAACCGATGATGGTTTTGCACATCAGCAGGGACGGTTTGTCAGTCACTGCGCGCGCTTCTTCTACTGCGCGTTTGATGGATGCCGCGTCATGACCGTCGATATCGCGAATAACGTGCCAGCCGTAAGCTTCGAAACGCATTGCGGTGTCGTCGGTAAACCAGCCTTCAACGTGACCATCGATAGAAATACCGTTGTCATCGTAGAACGCAATCAGTTTACCCAGCTTCAGCGTACCCGCCAGAGAGCAAACTTCGTGGGAGATGCCTTCCATCATGCAGCCGTCGCCCATGAAGGCGTAGGTGTAGTGGTCGACGATGTCGTGGCCCGGACGGTTAAACTGCGCCGCCAGCGTTTTTTCTGCAATCGCCATACCGACTGCGTTGGCAATACCCTGACCCAGCGGACCGGTGGTGGTTTCTACACCTGCGGTGTAACCCACTTCCGGGTGACCCGGAGTTTTAGAGTGCAGCTGACGGAAGTTTTTCAGTTCTTCCATCGGCAGATCGTAACCGGTGAGGTGCAGCAGGCTGTAGATCAGCATGGAGCCGTGGCCGTTGGACAGCACGAAGCGGTCACGGTCAGCCCAGGACGGATTCTGCGGGTTGTGTTTCAGGAAATCACGCCACAGGACTTCGGCAATGTCAGCCATACCCATAGGGGCACCCGGGTGACCGGATTTGGCTTTCTGTACTGCGTCCATGCTCAGCGCACGAATAGCATTGGCAAGCTCTTTACGTGAGGACATTTTGACTCCAGATCGGATGATGAAGGGCACGCCCTTAACGACTTGACGACAGCGCGTTTTGGGCTACGCCGGAAAATTTGCCAACAATTTACCGCAAGCCGCGCGTCATGTACATGGAACATCCTTTTGCCGCTTCAGAAATCTCTGGATCATGCTCGCATGTTGCGCAATCCACTCGCCCGTCCGCTGCGCTTTTCCTTATACTGAGACTGAGCGTCGATTCACCTGCAAACGGCGCATTTTTAGAATAATCCTGACCTTGTGCGGAAGAGAAAACATGAAAATTCGCGCCTTATTGGTAGCAATGAGCGTGGCTACGGTGCTGACCGGTTGCCAGAATATGGACTCCAGTGGACTGCTCTCATCAGGAGCGGAAGCTTTTCAGGCTTACAGTTTGAGTGATGCGCAGGTGAAAAAACTGAGCGATCAGGCATGCCAGGAGATGGACAGCAAAGCGACGATTGCGCCAGCCAATAGCGAATACGCTAAACGTCTGACAACTATTGCCAATGCGCTAGGCAACAATATCAACGGTCAGCCGGTGAATTACAAAGTGTATATGGCGAAGGATGTGAACGCCTTTGCAATGGCTAACGGCTGTATCCGCGTCTATAGCGGGCTGATGGATATGATGACGGATAACGAAGTCGAAGCGGTGCTCGGTCACGAAATGGGGCACGTGGCATTAGGCCATGTGAAGAAAGGAATGCAGGTAGCACTTGGTACAAACGCAATTCGCGTTGCGGCGGCCTCTGCAGGCGGAATTGTCGGCAGTTTGTCACAATCACAACTGGGAGACCTGGGCGAAAAGCTAGTCAATTCGCAATTTACCCAACGTCAGGAATCAGAGGCCGATGATTACTCCTACGACTTGCTGCGCCAACGCGGTATCAGCCCGGCAGGTCTTGCCACCAGCTTTGAAAAACTGGCGAAACTGGAAGAAGGCCGCCAAAGCTCAATGTTTGACGACCATCCTGCATCCGCCGAACGCGCCCAGCATATTCACGATCGTATGAGCGCGGATGGAGTTAAGTAAAGCCAGGTAGTGCCGAACGTAGGTCGGATAAGGCGTTCACGCCGCATCCGACATTAATGACACATCACCCGTGCGCCTCTTATCTGGCGCTTACTCGCCCTTTTTCGCCGCCTGAATATACAGCATCTCCAGCGCCAGCGTCGCCGCAGCCAGAGCGGTGATTTCCGACTGATCGTATGCCGGAGCCACTTCCACTACGTCCATCCCAACGATGTTGAGATCTTTCAAGCCGCGTACCAGTTTAATGGCGCGATCGGAGGTCAGGCCGCCAATTACCGGCGTACCGGTGCCTGGTGCAAAAGCAGGATCCAGGCAGTCGATATCAAAGGTCAGGTAAACCGGCATATCACCCACAATCTGTTTCACCTGGGCGATAATGTCATCCACGCTGCGATCGTTCACCTGGCAGGCGTCCAGCACGGTAAAGCCGTTGTCTTTATCAAACTCGGTACGAATACCAATCTGCACGGAATGATTCGGGTCGATCAGACCTTCTTTCGGCGCGGTATAGAACATGGTGCCGTGGTCAAATTCACAACCGTTAGCGTAGGTATCGGTGTGGGCATCAAAGTGTACCAACGCCATTTTGCCGAAATGCTTCGCATGAGCGCGCAGCAGCGGCAGCGTAACAAAGTGGTCACCACCGAAGGAGAGCATACGCTTACCGGCAGCCAGCAGCTTCTCGGCGTGCGCCTGCAGCTTCTCGCTCATCTCACGGGCATCGCCGAAGGCATATACCAGATCACCGCAGTCCACGACGTTCAGGCGCTCACGCATGTCGAAATTCCACGGGAAGCGGTTGTGTTCCCAGGCCAGATTCGTCGAAACCTGACGGATAGCTGCCGGACCGTGGCGTCCACCGGCACGACCAGAAGTGGCCATATCGAACGGCACGCCAGTAATCACCCAGTCAGCATCGCTGTCATACGGCTGGAAGTTCATCGGCAGGCGTAAAAAACCAAAGGCGTTGGAAACCAGTGAGTTATCGTATTGATGACCTAAGGTGCTCATGGATGGACTCCTATTACAAAGTCGATATAAAAAAACCCCTCCGCGTCGTTAGGCCCGACGAGGAAGGGTTGGATTTGCGAAACACAAGTTTGTGCTAATTATCGCCCTAAATGGGCAAGGCATCAAGCAAGGTTACTATTTCCGACACGGTGGCGGCGCATAGCCATTGTTATCTGCCGGAAACGCTTGTCCAGAGCACGGCGGCAGCGCGTTTTGCGCCGGGCCTTGTAATTCAAAGGCGGCAAAGCCGATTACACCGGTATTACGCACATCGCCTTGCGCCGAATTGGCTGCGTAGGAATCAGCAACGTTGGCGAACTGAAAAGCCGCTTCGGTATGTTTATCTTTGCGGAATCCTTTAATCGCTAACGAATCTCCGGCATTCACAATATAACCGTTGTTATTCAGCGAACCTTGCTTGCCGTTCAGCACATCCAGGCCATCAACCGTAGCAACGATCTCGTAGTTGGTGTTACGACTGTAATTACGGACATATAATTGATAATTCATTCCGACTCTGGCATGGACAATATAGCGTGGTTCATTATTGGATGAATCATAAACCCGCGTAATAGGTAGAGAATTAAAATTACCATCGCGAATAGCATATTCCAGTTCGTTAATACGAATGCTATAAACGCGGTCGTAGCCGGAAGGAACATTAGTCGAATAACTAATAACGATCATCTCTGCCGGATCGCGCCAGGCTCGTTCAGCAGATACGCCCTGAACCGTTGAGTGCACATCCCCACCCCAGGCGGTGCCGACATTGCCTGATGCACTGCTATTATACTGCGCATTACTGGAACAACCGGCCAGCAGCACGGCTAATGCTATCAACGCGCTACGTACTTTCCATTTTTTCATAACCGTTCCCTCTGCATTTAATTAATGCAGCGATTGTAGGGGGATTATTTAATAAGAAAAGCAGCTAAATTATTTTTAAGAATATATAAAAAGAAAGCGGGCCGATTTACGTAAATAAATCGACCCGCCAGCGGAATAATCTTAATTATTCATCTTCAAGATAGGTATAACCGTACAAACCTGCCTCGAACTCTTCAAGGAACTGTTGTTGCAGTTCAGCATCAAGATCGGTTTTCTTCACTTGATCACGGAACTGGGTTAACAACGTTTTAGGATCGAGCTGTACATATTGCAGCATATCCGCCACGGTATCGCCTTCGTCAGACAGTTCTACTTCTACGCTGCCGTCAGGGAAGACGAACACGTCAACCGCTTCGGTATCACCGAACAGGTTGTGCATGTTGCCGAGGATCTCCTGATA
>OKIZ01000469.1_pt1 | contig 11069 bp, 12 predicted proteins | sample 1610951 | NCBI WGS metagenome assembly OKIZ01 (sample SAMN04436700, study PRJEB24849) | human gut metagenome | biome: human gut; feature: NICU; material: stool | host: Homo sapiens | place: USA: Saint Louis, MO | collected 2010-07-22 | reverse complement strand
CTGCGCTTACCGGGGCTACGGATTCGCACCCGCCCTGCACGACCTGTAGCCCGGAAAAGGTGCGCAGCACCGCCTCTGGGGAAAGCAGCGGTCATATCAACGTAAATGAAAGGCCCAGTCGTGTGACTGGGCCTTTTGTCTTTCTGGCGACTGAGCCGAAGGGAACGCCTCCAGGCTGAGCATTTGTGGAGCGGAGTTGCTAACGAGTCAGCGCCACGATACCTAACGTGAGACCGGCAACCGCTGCGGCCCCACCAGCGATCGCACCAGCCGTTTCCCAGTTGTCCTGTGTTGTGCCTTTTACACAGGTATTGGTATGCACCAGTCGGCCCTGCGAGTCATAGACAGGCACGCACGGGGAATCATGGGCACAGCCAGCAAGCAACGTTGCTAACAATGTCACTAATATTAATTTATTCATGGTATTACCTCTAAATAACCGTTTGCTGTCAACGTTGTTGACACATAACGGAATAGCTTATTTTACCACCGCAATGACACAGGCCTGGAAGGGGAAATAATCTCAAATTATGAGCAGTGTAAATATCGTGAAGAGAAATGAAAAATAATGAAGAGAATATGCAGGAAGGGATTTTCCAATGCGTTAGTCGGGGATAAAAAATTAATATTTCTACTAACTTGTTGTTCTGATAGATATAAAAAAAGGCGCCGCGTGACGCCTTGATAATTATAGTCGATTATTCAGCGTGCCGGGTAAAGCGTCGCCTAACGACCACGAAGAACACCGGAACAAAGAAGATCGCCAGCAGTGTCGCGGTAAGCATCCCGCCCATCACGCCGGTGCCCACTGCATTCTGAGCCCCGCTACCGGCACCATGGCTAATCACCAGCGGCATAACCCCGAGGATAAAAGCCAGAGATGTCATAAGAATAGGGCGCAGACGCATCCGCGATGCCTCCAGCGTGGCCTCAATGATTCCTTTCCCTTCTTTCTCCATCAGATCCTTGGCGAACTCAACGATCAGGATCGCATTCTTTGCCGACAAACCGATCGTAGTCAAAAGACCGACCTGGAAGTAAACGTCATTATTCAGCCCACGCAGCGTGGCCGCTAACAGCGCGCCAATGACCCCCAGCGGAACCACTAACATGACTGAGAAGGGGATCGACCAGCTCTCATACAGTGCTGCCAGGCACAGGAAGACGACGATCAATGAGATGGCATAAAGTGCAGGCGCCTGGTTGCCGGAGAGCCGTTCCTGGTAAGACATCCCGGTCCAGTCGTAACCGATGCCGCTCGGCAGTTTACTGGCCAGTTGTTCCATCAGGGCCATGGCTTCCCCGGTACTTTTTCCTGGCGAGGCTTCACCGAGGATCTCCATGGACGGCAAGCCGTTGTAGCGCTCCAGACGCGGCGAGCCATAGATCCAGCGTGAAGTGACAAAGGCGGAGAACGGAACCATTTCGCCGTTGGCGCTACGAACGTACATGTTGTTAATGTCGCTCGGCAGCATACGGAAATGGGCATCAGCCTGGACGTACACTTTTTTCACGCGGCCGCGGTCGATAAAGTCATTGACATAGTACCCCCCTAGCGCCGCGGATATCGTTTCATTGATATCGGAGAGGGATACGCCCAGCGCCTGCGCTTTTTCCTGATCGACATCCAGTTTGAACTGCGGCGTATCTTCCAGCCCATTGGGCCGTACCCGGACCAGCTGATCCGGATGCTGTTTCACCATACCGAGCAGTTGGTTTCGCGCCTGGGTCAGGGCGGTATGGCCAAGTCCACCCTGGTCGATCAGCTCAAAGTCGAAGCCGGTGGCGGTACCCAGCTCAATAATGGCCGGCATGTTGAACGGGAAAACCATGGCGTCTTTTATCTGGCTGAAGGCCATGGTGGCTCGTTTAATAATCGACTCCACGTTGTTTTCATCACCGCTACGCGCTTCCCAGGGTTTCAGGCTGACAAACGCCATGCCGGAGTTTTGCCCCTGGCCGCTGAAGCTGAAGCCGTTAACGGTAAAGACGCTTTCAACATTGGCCTTCTCGTTATGCAGATAGTAGTCGGTTACGGTATCCAGCACCTTCTGCGTGCGCTCCTGGGTCGCGCCGGAAGGCAGCTGGATCATGGTCAGGAAGACGCCTTGATCCTCGTCGGGCAGAAAGGACGTGGGCAAACGCATGAACAACACGGCCATCCCCACGACTATCACCAGGTAGATCACCAGATAACGGCCTGTTCCACGCAGAATGCCGCTAACGCTGTTGGTATAGTGATTGACGCTCTGGTCAAAGCGGGCGTTAAACCAGCCGAAAAATCCTTTTTTCTCATGGTGTTCGGCTGAGGCTGGCTTCAACAACGTGGCGCAGAGCGCCGGCGTCAGTACCAGCGCAACCAGCACGGAGAGCGCCATGGCGGAGACGATAGTGATCGAAAACTGACGATAAATCGCGCCAGTCGAGCCGCCGAAAAAGGCCATCGGGACGAATACCGCAGAGAGCACCATGGCGATACCCACCAGCGCCCCCTGGATCTGCGACATCGACTTTTCTGTCGCTTCTTTTGGCGAGAGCTTCTCCTCAACCATTACACGTTCGACGTTTTCCACCACCACGATGGCGTCATCGACCAACAGGCCTATCGCCAGCACCATGCCAAACATCGTCAGGGTGTTGATGGAGTAGCCAAACATCGACAGTACCGCAAAGGTACCCAACAGCACGACAGGAACGGCAATCGTCGGAATGAGCGTTGCGCGCATGTTCTGCAGAAACAGATACATGACAAGAAAGACGAGGATAATTGCCTCAAAGAGCGTTTTAACCACTTCGTGGATGGAGATTTTGACGAAAGGGGTCGTATCGTACGGATAGACAACCTTCATCCCCTGAGGGAAGTAGGGCTGTAGCTCGGCCAGCTTCGCTTTAATCGCGGTGGCAGTATCCAGCGCGTTGGCGCCGGTCGCAAGCTTAATACCCAGACCAGAGGCGGGTTTACCGTTAATTCTCGCGACGACGTTGTAGTTTTCTCCCCCCAGCTCAATGCGGGCGACGTCTTTCAAATGGACGACCGAACCATAGGCATTGACCCGGAGTGTAACCTTGCCAAACTCCTGCGGATCTTTAAGCCGCGTCTGAGCGATGATCGACGCGTTCAGTTGCTGACCTTTCAGCGCCGGCGTACCGCCCAACTGACCCGCGGCGATCTGATCGTTCTGAACCTTCAGCGCATTGATGACGTCGACCGGCGTGAGGTTGTATTTATTCAGCAAATTGCCGTCCAGCCAGACGCGCATGGCGTACTGCGCGCCGAACAGCTGCACATCGCCCACGCCGTTGAGGCGGCTGATAGGGTCTTTCACGTTGGAGGCGACATAGTCAGAAATATCGTCCTGGGTGGTGGCCGGGTTATCAGAGACAAAGCCGGCAACCAGCAGGAAGCTGCTGCTGGATTTTTCGACGCTAATCCCTTGCTGCTGTACTTCCTGAGGCAGCAGCGGCGTAGCCAACTGCAGTTTGTTTTGCACCTGCACCTGGGCGATATCCGGATCGGTGCCGGACTTAAAGGTGAGCGTAATGGTTACCGAGCCAGCGGAGTCGCTGGTCGACGACATATACATCAGGTTGTCGATACCGTTCATATTCTGTTCGATAACCTGAGTGACCGTATCCTGCACGGTTTGGGCATCCGCACCCGGGTAGGTGGCGGAGATCGCCACCGCAGGGGGCGCAATCGTCGGATACTGCGCTATCGGTAGCTGCAGGATGGCCAGGCCGCCGGCAATCATCATAATGATGGCCAGCACCCAGGCGAAGACCGGTCGATGGATAAAAAACTTAGACATGGCTGAGTATCCTTATTGTGCGGCCGGTGCCGCACGCTCCGCTTTGACGGTGACGCCTGGACGGACTTTCTGTAAGCCGCTGACAATCACTTTATCGCCCGGCTTCAGCCCGCTGGTGATGAGCCATTTATCGCCAACGGCCTGAGTCGCGACCACTTCCCGGGTTTCAACCTGGTTTTTGTCATTCACCAACATCACGGAGGCATCGCCCCGTGGCGTGCGGGTCACTCCCTGCTGCGGCACCAGGATGGCCTGCGGATCGACACCTTCGTCTATGCGAGCGCGGACGAACATCCCCGGCAGCAGGGCATGCTGCGGATTAGGGAAGATAGCGCGTAGCGTGATAGAGCCCGTGCTTTCATCGACAGTGACGTCAGAGAACTGCAGCGACCCTTTAAGCGGATAGGCCTGGCCGTTCTCCATCACCAGCTCAACGCTTTTTGTATCACCGCCGCGCTGCAGGCTTTCCTGCTTAAGGCGCATAAAGTCATTGCTGGACTCCGTCACGTCGACATAGATGGGGTCGAGTTGCTGGACGGTGGCCAGGGCATCCGACTGACCGTTGGTGACCAGCGCGCCCTCGGTGACGCTCGATTTGCCGATGCGCCCGCTTATGGGGGAGGTCACTTTGGTGTAGGCCAGGTTGATACGGGCGGTGTCTACGGCGGCTTTGGTGGCGATGACGTCGGCGTCGGCCTGGCGTGCAGTGGCCACCGCCTGATCGTATTCCTGCTGGCTGATATATTTGGTACCCAGCAGTGGAACGTAGCGTTTCACCGTCAAATGGGCGATGGCGGCTGCGGCTTCGGCCTTGGCCTCATCGCCTTTCGCGCTGTTCCAGGCGGCCTGATAGGTTGCCGGATCGATCTGATAGAGCGACTGACCTGCTTCGACATCACTTCCTTCAACAAAGTTACGCTTCAGGATGATACCGCTCACCTGGGGGCGGACTTCCGCCACGCGAAAAGCAGAGGTGCGGCCTGGCAGTTCGGTGGTGACCGACAACGGCGCACTGTTCACGACATGGACCGTCACCTGCGGCGCCTGTGCATGGGGTTGCGGGTTGCCCGAATTATCGCAGCCGGTAAGCAACAAGGCAGAGATAATTAAACCGGATAAAAGTGTCACTCTGGCGTGAGTTGTCATTGCGGTTCCTTATAGATTACGTGCCAAATTCGGCGGCGAATCTGTGAAAGAAAGAGGGAATCAAAAAGCAGTTTGCCATCCTACAAATAAACGCCATTGGATGTAAGAGATACTTATTTTTAAGCAATCAGCAAGGCACGCAAAAACAAAAAAATGGCCGATCTGTTTTTACTATTTATCTTAATTGTAAAACATAATAAACAGACATTGTTTTAATGAATGAGTTGGCTATTAATATTCATTAAGGTGATTCGTTGGTTTTCTACATCAGAATTAGCTTGTCTGCATTTTTGCTAAATAATATTGTGCACCGAATGTTAGATTAAGGGATCTTCAGAAAAATCTATATTGCCTGTTAATCGGGAACTGAGATCTTATATGGCGAGAAAAACCAAAGAGGAGGCGCTGCGCACGCGGCAGCTCCTGATTGAGTCCGCGATCCAGCAGTTCGCCCTGCGGGGGGTGACCAATACGACCCTGACGGATATCGCTGATGCGGCGGGGGTGACTCGCGGTGCCGTATACTGGCATTTTGCCAGTAAGACCGAGTTGTTTAATGAGATGTGGCAGCAGCAGCCACCGCTCAGGGATTTGATTCAGCAAAACCTGGCGACAAGGAATGAGCAGGAGCCCTTAAAAGATTTGCGCCAGCGATTTATTGCCGGCCTGCGCTATATTGCTGAGAATCCTCGCCAGCGTGCCCTGATGCAAATCCTTTATCAACGCTGTGAGTTTGCCAGCGATATGTTATCGGAGAGCGAAATTCGCCAACGCATTGGATTTAACTATTCCGTTATTGGCGGCATTCTGCAGCGCTGTGTGCGTAACAATATATTGCCAGCCGAAACAAATATCGACGTGATATTAATTGTTTTACATAGCGCCTTTTCCGGCTTGATTAAAAACTGGCTGCTTGAACCGCAACGCTTCGATCTGTATCAGCAGGCACCTGCGCTGGTGGATAATATTATGGCGGTGGTCTGTGTTGCTCGTTTATCGCAGGAGCCTGTACTGCGGGTAGTGAATCAGTAATGTGTTCTGTCGGCGCAGATAATAAAAAAGGCGCTTCCCCATGCCGAAGAGCGCCTTTTATATCAAGCAAGCAACTGACTAGTATCAGTTCATGCCGTATGTTAGCAACTATGGTTTATTACCGTTCATCACTGTTTACCATAATTGATTTAATAGTTTGATTAAACTGATTTTTTTGTTCTTTCTCGTTTAAGCTTGTTCACCGTCGTTCATCGTCTTACACTGAACCGTGTATCACTATGTGTATCACTCGTTTGATATGAACTGAGGTTTTATGGCTGGCTCGACTAACAAACTAAGCGACAAGAAACTGAGATCGTTACTTGGTTCAGAACGAAGTGCAGAAGAGATGATGGCCGATGGTGAAGGATTGAGCGTCCGTTTGCTCCGCTCCGGATCCATCAGCTGGATTTTTGCCTATCGGCTGGGTGGCCGTGGTTCGAAACTGGAGAGGTTGACCCTGGGAAGTTACCCGGATATGTCCCTTAAGATGGCGCGTGAAAAGCGAGAAGAATGTCGCGCATGGCTGGCAGAAGGCAAGAATCCAAAGTTTCAGCTTGATATCAGAACGGAAGAAATTCTTAAGCCAGTGACGGTGCGCGATGCAATGTCTTACTGGATCAGAGAGTACGCTACCCACCATCGGGTGAATGTAAATCGCCACGAGGCCCAGCTCGATAAACATATCTATCCGTATATTGGCGACCTGCCACTTTCCCTCTGTGAGACCCGCCACTGGCTTGACTGTTTTGACAGGGCTAAGCGTGAAACACCTGTTGCCGCTGGATATGTGTTCCAGATGTGCAAGCAAGCCTTAAAATATTGCCGCGTTCGGCGCTATGCATTCAGCAATGCTCTGGATGATCTGACGATACAGGATGTGGGGAAAAAGCAGGATAAAGGCGACAGGGTTCATGATATGGATGAGCTAGCGCAAATATGGCGCTCCTGTTCCGATAGATTATACAAACCTTACTATGCCTCGTTATTACGGCTGCTGGTGGTATTTGGATGCCGCTCCCAAGAAGTCAGGCTTTCAACCTGTACAGAGTGGGACATGAAAAACTGGATATGGACGGTGCCCAAAGAGCACAGTAAAGGCGGAGAGAAGATTATACGTCCTATTCCCGAAGTTCTCCGGCCATTCATATCAGACCTATTCGAGCAAAATCAACATAGTGGCCTACTGCTAGGCGAAATTAAGAAGGCGGAAGCTGTCAGCCAATGGGGGCGGGGTATCTATAAACGTCTGGGCCATTCAGAGCCATGGACTCTTCACGACCTACGTCGGACGTTCGCTACTACACTAAACAACATGGGGATCGCGCCTCATGTTGTTGAGCAACTGCTGGGACATACCTTGGGTGGAGTTATGGCCGTTTATAACCGTAGTCAGTATTTACCTGAAAAGTTAGATGCTCTGAATAAATGGATGGATCACTTAGGGTTAGTTTCTAATGAGCATTCTAATGTAACAATATTAAAGGTGGCAAAATGAATCGTCTTGAGAGAATGTACTATCCTCTTAGTGAAGCGTCTAAAGAGCTTGGGTATACAGTGAAAGAAATTTTACATTTAGGTGCTACAGAGCGGATAGAAATATGTGCATTTATTCCTAGAGTTAAAATGGAACCTGTTGAGATTGTAGTTCACGAAAATGAAGAGAGTGTACTCGATGAAATCAGGAATGATAATTTATTATATGATAGATACTATACTGTTAGTAATATGACTATTTTTGACGATTCAGAGGGAGGCGAGAATTATCGTTGCAAGGCTGAGGTCTTGAGTGGTTTTTTTGCTCTATATTCAGAGGATGTTATTAGATTTGAACTATCTAGAGAAAACGAACCAAAATCTATTGAATTGAACCAGGTGAGTTCACCTTTCACATCTTCTTATGATTTTAATGTTCTTTTTGCTAATGGCGTCAAAGTGGATATTGAAGAGCTTGTCATTATGGCTGATGTTCTTAATGACTTCGATATGGCAAAAAAACCAAAACTTCCAAGTGCAGATGGCCTCAATAAAAAGAAATACAATTCTAATAAACAATCCCAGCTAATAAAGGCTTTAATTAGAATTCATTATAGTGAAGCCGATTCTAATAATCCTAGGTCTTTATTAGAAGATGGTGGGGAAATTTTGAATGACATGACAAAGCTTAATATACGTCCTCCCGTTACAGGTAAAACGCTTAAGTCTTGGTTGGATGATGTTGATATCGATTACTTGGAAATTTCCCGCTAATCGAAGGAAATTTCCTAAATAATCACTCTTAACTGATTACGCTCCTTACGAACAGAATTGAACAGTGAGGAGCGATAATGAACAGCCAAACATTGCAAGATCAATCCGATCGCATTATCCGTGAAGTTGAATGCCGCAGACTAACAGGCATTTGTCGCACAACCCGTTACATGATGGAAAAAGAAGGGAAGTTTCCTGCACGACGCAAGTTAGGCGGCCGAGCTGTGGGCTGGCTTTTGTCTGAGGTATCCGCATGGCAGAAAAGCTGTAGTAAATCTGCATAACGCAAAATGATTTAAACCACACGCAACTTCGTCTGATCAGCGAAAAGAAATTTTGTTGCGTGTCGTTGAGTTAAAAATATTGCAGCATACTTAACGCTGTCGCGGCGGCTCTGAATAACAACTTTTGGAGCGATAGAAAATGACTCAGAAAAAACTAACTGCCTTAACTGGCAGCGGCCAGACTCACCCTGAAGCCAGCAAGAAGGATAATTCCGGCAATAACTTTGCGGCGCGAATCCCTGTAACGCTTAGCAATATTGGCGGGAAAGAAATCCAGTCAGTTCGTGGGCGAAAACTTCACTCTTTTTTGGAGGTAGGCCGAGATTTCACCACCTGGATCAAAGCCCGCATTACCCAATACGAATTTGTTGAAGGCGTCGATTATGTGATTGTCGAAGATTTGACCTCCCCGAAACGGGGGAGCTCAAAATCTCGTCAACGCATTGAGCACGATTACATTCTCTCTCTGAATATGGGTAAAGAGCTTTCGATGGTTGAGCGCAATGCGCAAGGCAAGATGGCGCGCCAGTATTTCATCGACTGTGAAGAACGCCTTCGCAGTGTGGCGCCCGAGGAGCATGAGGCTGCGTTGCTGACATGGCGTAAAAATCGTGTAGCAGCTTGCGAAGATCACAAAAGCATGGCCGAGGCGATGAAGGGCTATATCGAACGCACTGGAGATAAGCAGCACGGCTTTGCCTACAGCAATGAATGCACCTTCCTCAATAGCCTTGCGCTGGGTATGCACCCGCGAGCATGGGCGAAGCAGAAAGAAATCCCGGTAAAGCAGGTGCGCGACCACATGAACACTGAACAACTGGCGCTACTGGCCTATCTGGAAAGCCGTAACTGCGCTCTGCTGGATCTGGATACCAGTACGGCAACCCGCAAGACGAAACTCACTGAACTTGCACAACGTTGGCTGGTTAAAAGAGTGGGAGGAACAGCATGATCGCGGATAAAACAAAGGCAGCTTTGCAGAGCTGCCTATGTCACTACGAAAAACCGAAACAGATTAAGCATACCAAGGTTAACACTGATGGTCAAAGATTGAGCCAGCTCAATCTTGAACTCTTTGGTTTTATTCAATGTTTTGGAATGCAGAGGTTATACATTCTGCTTTTTATGTTTTTCTCTCGCTTCTTGAATTCTTTCTTTAGGTCATCAAGCTCTGTATTCAACGCATCATATTTTTCTGGAATACCATGCAGCTTTATTGCTGTCATGGCTAATTGTAATTCTTTGGAATCATTTAGGTCTGGAGGAAATATTGAGTCTGGATTGCTGGTTATTAGCGCTGTTACATGCTTGCAAAGCACTGTTGCAGGACAATCACATGTAATTCCTATTTGCCCTGCAATTTCAAAAACTACAACCTCATATCGATCTGTTTTATTGCTGCTGAGTGCTGAAAATTTGTATTCCATAATTTTTCTACGCTCCGATACATGTGTGTCGATTGCTTCTATTCAGCTTTTGGGTTCAATGCCGCGCTTTTGTAATTCGGCTCTTCCTAACTCTTTTAGCCAGTTACCGAGGCTCACGCCATCGTTTTTTGCTTCGATATCGAATTGTTCTTTCAGTTCAGGGGGGATTCTAATCTGGAAGGCTGGGGCTTTTCCCGTACCTTTTGGTTGCCTATCTCGCTTAATGACTGTTGACATGTGTGTACCTATTGGCGTACTGTTTTCCTTGATAGGTACACACCTTAACACGGCGTTATCCAAAAAAACAACGCCCCGGACTGTTGGAGCAGTACCGAGGCGTCTAACCACAAACCGTTATACGAGGTAACAGTTATGGCTGGATCACAGCATACCCAAACTCACCCTGAATTTACATGGCGTTTTCTCTCCACTTCTGAGCGATACCCTACCGCAAAGCCGTTGGTTATTTACGTCAACGCATCGAGCGAGCAGGAAGCCCGCGACACTATGCCGGGAGTAAACCTCATTTTTGCCGCCCGTCTTCCATTTCATGCCTTTCAGGTGATGGAGGCGGCAGTATGAATATTGCTCAAAGAGATCGAATCCTGGAACGTGTAAATCAGGTCATTGGACGTACAGAGAGTATTGTGCCTAATACTCCAGAAAGTAATTCACACGATCGTTTATTGCGGATAAGCGCAGGTCTCTTGCATCTGTTAAATGAGGTCCTTCCTGGCATTGTCAATACGACTGAACGCGACGGAATAGACGAAATAGCAGTGTGGGTAGATGCCATGCATTCCATCACGATGATAGAAGCGTTAGATGCAAAATCACTGCCTCCCACAACCGAGCCAGGCTTTCGCAATGAAGCACCTGCGCCGACATTCCCTTCAGCTCAGGAGATTCGCCATGAGTGAATTAACCGTCCGACAGTTTGCTGACAAAGCATATCAGGCAGAAATCATTCTCGCTCTGATGCAGGAAAAAACCGCCGTGCGCATGGAAGATAGTGAAATTGACGCGCTGATCGCGATGGTTAAAGACTTGATCGGCGATGTGGGTGGTTTTCTTGGTGAAGAAGCATCACGTGAGGAGGTGGAAAATGCATAACCCTCAGC
>OKIZ01000468.1_pt1 | contig 11113 bp, 10 predicted proteins | sample 1610951 | NCBI WGS metagenome assembly OKIZ01 (sample SAMN04436700, study PRJEB24849) | human gut metagenome | biome: human gut; feature: NICU; material: stool | host: Homo sapiens | place: USA: Saint Louis, MO | collected 2010-07-22 | reverse complement strand
GGTGCGAGTGCAGGCGCTCCACCTCCAGCAGAATGGCGCGGATCATCTGCGCGCGTTCCGGCACCACGATCCCCATGCCGTTTTCCACCGAGGTGGTGTAGGCGGTGCTGTGGGCAAAGCCGCAGATGCCGCACACGCGGTCAGAGAGGAATGTGACTTCGTTGTAGCCCATGCGGGTCTCCGCCAGCTTCTCCATGCCGCGGTGGACGTAGAACAGGCGGTAGTCGGCGTCGATAATGTTCTCGCCGTCGACGAACAGGCGGAAGTGGCCCGGTTCGTCGGAGGTAACGTGCAGCGGGCCAATCGGCACCACGTTATTCTTCTTGCTGCCCAGCTCGTTGATGAACTCGTAGGTTTCGCTGTCGGTGGTCGGGGCCGGGCGCTGGCGGTAGTCCATGCTGTCCTTGCGCAGCGGATAGAGTTCATCCGGCCAGTCGTCCGGCAGCACCAGGCGACGCTCGTCAGGCAGGCCAACCGGCACCAGACCATACATGTCGCGCACTTCGCGCTCGCCCCAGACGGCGGCAGGCACGCGCGGCGTGACGGAGGGGTATTCCGGTTTAGCCGGATCGACCTCTACGCGCACGGTGAGCCAGCACTTCTCCCCCTGCTCCATCGACATCACGTAGTACACCGCATAGTTGCCACACAGCTGACGCTCGTCGTTGCCGAACAGCACTGACAGCCAGCCGCCCTGCTGGTAGTAGAGAAACTCCACCACTTCCGGCAGATAGTTCACCTTAATGGTGACGGTGATCTGGTCTTTGGTTTGCCAGGACTCCTCGAGCACCACGCCCGGGAAAGCCTGATGCAATGCGGCGAGATACTGCTGACCTTTCTTTTCTTCAGACATAAACACTCTCTTTAATCACGCCACCAGCAAGGAGACGAACGCTAAAAATGCAAAACCAAAACCGGCCCAGGTGATGCGTGACGTTTCGACAAAACGCAGGCGCGCCATGCTGTTTTCAAACAGGGCAATCACCAGCACGCCGATAAGCAGCTTGAGCACAGCCACCACCACGGCCAGCAGCAGGCCGCCCGCAGAGAAGTGCGTCATCTGCCCCCACGGGAAGAAAACGCCGACGAACATCTGCAACACCACCAGCTGCTTGAGGCTGATGCCCCACTTCAGCACCGCAAAGCCGTAGCCGCTGTATTCGGTGAGCGGCCCCTCCTGTAATTCCTGCTCCGCTTCCGCGAGATCGAACGGCAACTTGCCCATCTCGATAAAGGTGGCGAACGCGCAGGCGCAGAGCGCCAGCACCAGCGGGAGAGAACGTGAAACCGGCCAGTGGTAAACGGTGTCGGTGATAAAACTGATATGGGTCGAGCCTGCAACCTGTGCGGCAACCCACAGCCCCAGCAGCAGAATTGGCTCAACCAGCACGCCGAGCATCGCCTCGCGGCTGGCGCCGATACCCGTAAACGGGCTGCCGGTATCCAGACCCGCAATCGCAAAGAAGAAACGCGCGATGGCGAAGAGGTAGATCAGCGTAATCAGATCGCCCAGCACCGGCAGCGGCGAGCCCACCGTCACTACCGGCAGCGCGGTGGCGATGGTCAGCATCACGCCCACCATCACAAACGGCGTCAGGCGGAACACCCAGCCTGCGGCGTCCGGCGCGACGCTCTGACGGGAAAGCAGTTTGAAGAGATCGCGGTACTCCTGGAGCACGCCAGGCCCGCGACGGTTGTGCAGCCGGGCGCGCGCCACGCGCGTGATGCCCGACAGCAGCGGCGCGGCGGCGAACAGCACCAGCGCCTGAAGAATTGCCAGTAACAGACTCATGTCAGGCTCCTCGTGAAATGACAATCACCACCAGCACCGCCAGCTCGATCAGCGCCAGGCGGCGGAACAGCACGGGCACGGCGGCACCCTGCCAGCCTGGCACCCAGCCCACCGGGTTCAGCCAATGGCGCAGCTTCAGCACGGCGGCGAAGTTCTCCTTCACCGGCATAGCGAAACCGTGGGCGGTGATGACCATCGACTGCTCATGTTCGTAGCCGCAGGCCCACGCCGCGCCGCGCGAGCGGGAGGCGAGACGGTCGCGTCTGAAGAACAGCATCAGCACGAACGGCAGGAGCGGCGCGGCAATCAGCAGCAGCGCCATCATCGGCTGGGAAACGACGGTATGCGCCGTGACCAGCGGCAGCGGAATGGCGTGGCCCAGCAGCGGCAGCAACCACGGCGCGGCGACGCCGCCCGCGATGCAGCACAGCGCCAGTGCGACCACGCTTACGCCCATCAGTAGCGGTGCGCAGCAGGCGTTTTCCGCTTCGCGGGTGCGCGGCGCGCCCAGGAAGGTGACGCCGTAAACCTTCGCCATACACATCACCGCCAGCGCGCCGGTGATCGCCAGGCCCACCGCCAGCAGCGGGCCGAGTAAACGCCCGATAAACGCCTCGCTCTGGCCGAGGGCGAAGAAGGACTGATAAATCACCCACTCGCCGGCAAAGCCGTTCAGCGGCGGCAGCGCAGCCATCGCCATCAGCCCGACCAGCATCGCCAGCGAAATGACGGGCATTTTTTTGCCAATCCCGCCGAGCTTTTCAATATCGCGGTGCCCGGTGCGGAACCAGACGCTGCCCGCACCGAGGAACAGGGTGCTTTTAAACAGACTGTGGTTGATAAGGTGATACAGACCGCCAATAAACCCGGCGGCAATCAGCGCCGGCTGGTTGAGCGCCAGCCCGGTGACGCCCGCGCCCATGCCGAGCAGGATAATCCCGATGTTCTCCAGGGTGTGGTACGCCAGCAGACGCTGGATGTTGTGCTCCATCAGCGCGTACAGCCCGCCGACGAACGCGGTGATCATCCCTGCAATCAGCAGCGCCACGCCCCACCACAGCGGCGGCTGACCGCCCGTCAGGGTTATCATCAGGATGCCGAACAGACCGACCTTCATCACCACGGTGGAGAACAGCGCAGCGGCCGGGGCTGAGGCATTGGCATGCGCCTGCGGCACCCAGCCGTGCAGCGGGATTATCCCGGCCAGCAGGCCAAAACCAACTACGCCCAACGTCCAGACGTCGTTGCCCAGCGGCTGGCCGTTAAGCATGGCAAAATCCAGCGTGCCGAAACGCTGCCACACCAGCCAGCAGGCCAGCGCCAGCAGCAGCGTGCCGAGACGTCCGAGCGCAAACCACAGCTTGCCGGAGGCGCTGCATCCGGTCAGGAACACGCCGCACAGGGCCATGATTTCTGCCATCACCACCAGCGCGCCGAGGTTGCTGGCGATAACGGTACAGACCGCGGCGGCCATCAACAGGTTAACCAGCAGGCCGTTGGCTTTGGTGTGCTGATGTCGGTGCCAGTCGATATTAAACAGGCTGATAAACAGCCCGCACAGGCCAAAGGTTATCAGCCAGATGGCGTTCAGCGGCGTAAGCTCAACGGCGTGGTGAATCAGCGGGATGAGGGTGTCAACAGACTGGCCGTCGATCAGGACAACCCCGCCCGCCGCCAGCGTCATCAGGCTGCCGACCGCCCCGCCGATACCGGCGATCACCCCGCTCAGCGTTTTATGGAAGGAGAGAAGCAGCGCCAGGACAGCGGCGGCGGCAAACCAGGCCACACCGCTGGTCATCATAACTATCGCGTTCATTTCGCCCCCTCGTTAAGCGCCCGCAGCAGCGAAAGATCGCCAACGTCGGTATTGATGGTCAGCTCGCGCTTGCGTTTGCTGGTGCGAGCGATGTCGCGGATGTTGACCAGGACCAGCGCCCGGGTCGGGCAGGTCCGCACGCAGGCCGGACCCTGCTCATCGAAGCTGCACAGATCGCACTTCACCGCAACGGCGCGAATGCCCGGCACCCAGTCCAGCAGCGTACTCACGCGTGCCGGAGCCGGTGGCGCAGGCGGCGCTTTCGCAGTATTAGCATTCGCCGGAATATGCAGCGGGCGGCTGCCTGAAAACTCAATGGCGCCGAACGGACAGGCGATGCCGCACAGCTTGCAGCTCACGCACAGGCTTTCGTTCAGCTGTACCGCGCCGTCAACGCGGGTGATGGCATTGACAGGACAGACGCCCGCGCACGGAGCGTCTTCACAGTGGTGACAGAGCTGCGGGGCAGACTCTTTCTCATTACGCATGACGCGCAGGCGCGGCATGGACTGTAGCCCGTGCAGGCGGTGCGTTTCCGAGCACGCCGCCTCACAGGTCCGACAGCCAATACAGACCGTCGAGTCAGCAATTACAAAACGGTTCACCGGGTCATCCTCTGGTGATAGTCATTTTTGACGAAAAAAACTGTCTTATCGACACTTCTCGACACTCGCTTTTCAGGCCACGTTCGCGGAGGATTTTCCGTCGATCAGCTGTTTCAGGTTGACTGGCCTGTCATGCTCAACGGCGGCGTAGAGGCCGTTATAAACCGGCGCGATTTTCTCCAGATAGTGCTCCAGCACCTGCTGGCGATCGCGGTTGCTGACATGACCGTCCACCATGCCGTCCGCCATCAGCTGCGCCCGGGCGATGCAGTGCCTGTCGCCCTCTTTCGTCTCGACGTAGTACTCAATCGTGTGGCTGTTGAAGGTCTCCGCCAGGGTGACGTAAATCGTAAAGTGACCGAACAGGACAAAACGCATATCCCCCTGCGCCGCACAGCTCATGGCGTGATGCAGATGGGCCTTCGACAGCGTAATCCCCTGGATCAGTGAATTGCAGTACAGGTGCCATTGCTCCTGGAGCTGCTGATGACGTTGCGCGATGTAATCCGCTTTTTCGCTAATTTCCCAAATAGTCATAAAAGGTATCCGGTTAATGGAGTTAGCGGCTGTTAAGCAGATTTCGTGCCAGTTTTTAATTTATTGATTTAAATGGATTTTAAAGAGAAGCGCACTGTCATCGCCGCGGTGTCGACGTGTCATTTCGACAGCGTTGACATCGTCACGCCATAACGCAAATCAAGCTGGCACCGTTATTGCATTGAAGGGGCAATTCATTAAGGAGGCGTCATGCACGAAATTACCCTCTGCCAGCGGGCACTGGAACTTATCGAACAGCAGGCAGTGCAAAACCACGCGAAACGCGTCACCGGCGTCTGGCTGAAGGTCGGGGCGTTTTCCTGCGTCGAGACCAGCGCCCTCACCTTCTGTTTTGAGCTGGTGTGCCGCGGCACGCTGGCGGAAGGCTGCGAGCTGCATATTGAAGAGCAGCAGGCAGAGTGCTGGTGCGAGCAGTGTCAGGAGTACGTCACGCTGCTGTCATCGAAGGTGCAGCGCTGTCCGCAGTGCCAGAGCAGCGGGCTGCGCATCGTGGCGGATGACGGTATGCAGATCCAACGCCTCGAAATCGAGAAGGAGTAATGTATGTGTAGTACCTGCGGTTGCGCTGAAGGCAACCTGTATATAGAAGGGGATGAACACCGTCCCCACTCCGCGTTTCGCTCCGCGCCCTTTTCCCCTGCCCCGCGTCCCGCGGCGGCACTGACCGGCATCACCTTTGCCCCGCAGCGTTCCGACGCGGGCGACCTCCATTACGGCCATGGCGAAGCGGGTACGCACGCGCCGGGCATCAGCCAGCGCCAGATGCTGGAGGTGGAGATCAACGTGCTGGACAAGAATAACCAGCTCGCCGCCCGCAATCGCGCCCGCTTTGCCGCGCGCGAACAGCTGGTGCTGAACCTGGTCTCCAGCCCCGGCTCCGGTAAAACCACGCTGCTGACCGAAACCCTTAAACGTCTGAACGAACACGTCTCCTGCGCCGTAATCGAAGGCGACCAGCAAACGGTAAACGACGCCGCGCGCATCCGCGAAACCGGTACGCCTGCGATTCAGGTCAACACCGGGAAAGGGTGCCACCTGGACGCGCAGATGATTGCCGACGCCGCCCCGCGCCTGCCGCTGGCGGATAACGGTATCCTGTTTATTGAAAACGTCGGCAACCTGGTCTGCCCGGCAAGCTTCGACCTCGGCGAGCGGCATAAAGTGGCGGTGCTCTCCGTGACCGAAGGAGAAGACAAGCCGCTGAAATATCCGCATATGTTTGCCGCCGCCTCCCTCATGCTGCTGAACAAGGTCGACCTGCTGCCGTACCTGAATTTCGACGTGGATAAGTGCCTGGCTTACGCCCGGGAAGTGAACCCGGACATTGAGATCCTGCTGCTTTCCGCCACGCGCGGCGACGGGATGGACGCCTGGCTGAACTGGCTGGAGAACGAACGATGTGCATAGGCGTCCCCGGACAAATTCATTCCCTCGACGGCAATCAGGCCAAAGTGGAGGTCTGCGGCATCCTGCGCGATGTCGACCTGACGCTGGTAGGCAGCCACGATGAGACCGGCGCAACGCGTCTCGGCCAGTGGGTGCTGGTTCACGTGGGTTTTGCCATGAGCGTGATTAATGAGGAAGAAGCCCGCGACACGCTGGATGCGCTACAGAATATGTTTGACGTCGAGCCGGACGTGGGCGCCCTGCTGTATGGCGAGGAGCGATAACACATGCGTTACGTTGATGAATATCGCGCGCCGGAGCAGGTGTTGCAGCTTATCGATCGCCTGAAAACCCGCGCCTCGCTGCTGGACTACACGAAAGAAAAACCGCTGCGGATCATGGAGGTGTGCGGCGGACACACCCACGCCATCTTTAAATTTGGCCTCGACCAGCTGCTGCCGGAGAACATCGAGTTTATCCACGGCCCCGGCTGCCCGGTGTGCGTGCTGCCGATGGGGCGCATCGACAGCTGTATCGACATCGCCAGCCGCCCCGGTGTGATTTTTTGCACCTTTGGCGACGCCATGCGTGTTCCGGGAAAAAATGGCTCGCTGCTCCAGGCGAAGGCGCGCGGCGCGGACGTGCGGATCGTCTACTCACCGATGGATGCCCTGACGCTGGCGATGGCTAATCCTGAGCGTAAGGTCGTCTTTTTCGGGCTGGGTTTTGAAACCACCATGCCCGCCACCGCCATTACCCTCCAGCAGGCGAAAGCCCGCAACGTCACTAACTTTTACTTTTTCTGCCAGCACATCACGCTTATTCCCACGCTGCGCAGCCTGCTTGAAGCGCCGGATAACGGTATCGACGCGTTTCTGGCGCCGGGCCACGTCAGCATGGTGATCGGCACAGAAGCCTACGGTTTTATCGCTGAACAGTACAATCGTCCGTTAGTGGTGGCTGGTTTCGAGCCACTTGATCTACTGCAAGGCGTGACCATGCTGGTTGAGCAGAAAATAGCGGCCCTGAGTGCGGTGGAAAATCAGTATCGTCGCGTGGTGCCCGATGCAGGTAACAGACGGGCACAGCAGGCCATAGCCGACGTGTTTAGCGTCGAAGGCGACAGCGAGTGGCGCGGACTGGGGCTGATTGCCGAATCCGGCGTGCACCTGACGCCCACGTATCGCGCCTTCGACGCCGAAGCGCATTTCCGCCCGCAGCCGCAGCAGGTGTGCGACGATCCCCGCGCCCGCTGTGGCGACGTACTCACCGGCAAATGCAAACCTCATCACTGCCCGTTATTTGGCAACGCCTGTAACCCGCAAACCGCGTTTGGCGCGCTGATGGTCTCTTCCGAAGGGGCATGCGCCGCGTGGTATCACTATCGCAACCAGGAGTGTGAAGCATGAACACGGTGGAAATGGCGCACGGAAGCGGTGGACAGGCGATGCAGCAGCTGATTAACCGGCTGTTTATGGAAGCCTTTAATAACCCCTGGCTCGCCGAGCAGGAAGATCAGGCGCGTATTGACCTCGCGGCCCTGACCGCCCACGGTGACAGGCTGGCGTTCTCTACCGACAGCTACGTGATTGACCCGCTGTTCTTCCCGGGAGGCGATATCGGCAAGCTCGCCGTCTGCGGCACGGCAAACGACGTCGCCGTCAGCGGCGCGATCCCCCGCTACCTCTCCTGCGGGTTTATCCTCGAAGAAGGGTTACCAATGGAGACGCTCACGGCGGTGGTCAACAGCATGGCGCACACCGCCCGCGAGGCGGGGATCGCCATCGTCACCGGGGATACCAAGGTGGTGCAGCGCGGCGCGGCGGATAAGCTCTTCATCAACACAGCCGGGATGGGCGCGATCCCTGCCGACATTCACTGGGGCGCGCAGCAGCTTTGCGCAGGCGACGTGCTGATTGTCAGCGGCACGCTGGGCTGCCACGGGGCAACCATCCTGAACCTGCGTGAAGGCCTGGGGCTGGACGGGGAACTTCGCAGTGACTGCGCGGTACTCACGCCGCTGATCCAGACGCTGCGCGACATGCCGGGCGTAAAAGCCCTGCGCGACGCCACACGGGGCGGCGTGAATGCCGTCGTGCACGAGTTCGCGGCAAGCTGCGGCTACGGGATTGAGCTGACCGAGCGCGGCCTGCCCGTTAAGCCCGCCGTGCGCGGGCTGTGCGAGCTATTAGGGCTAGACCCGCTTAACTTTGCCAATGAGGGCAAGCTGGTGATCGGCGTGGAACGCGCGGCGGCGGAAGCCGTACTTGCACAGCTGCGCGCGCATCCTTTAGGGAAAGACGCGGCCATCATCGGCGACGTGGTTGAGCGCAAAGGGGTGCGCCTGACCGGGCTTTACGGCGTGAAGCGCACGCTGGATCTGCCGCACGCTGAACCGTTACCCCGAATTTGCTAGACCGCGCCAAAAGCGGTCAGCGCTGAATTTCTCTTTTTGCCAGTTTCTATTGGAAAGCAACAATGCCGTATACACCGATGAGCGATCTTGGACAGCAGGGCCTGTTTGACATCACGCGCACACTTTTACAACAGCCCGATCTCGGCGCGCTGAGCGATGCCCTGACGCGGCTGGTCAGGCAATCAGCGCTGGCGGACAGCGCCGCCATTGTGCTCTGGCATAGCGCAACCCACCGCGCGAGCTATTTCTCAACGCGTGATAACGGCAAAATCTTCGAATATGAAGATGAAACGTTTCTGGCCCACGGCCCGGTGCGGCGTATCCTCTCCCGCCCGGAAGCGCTGCACTGCAATTTTGACCAGTTTCGCCAGGCCTGGCCGAAGCTGGCAGAGAGCAATCTTTACCACCCGTTCGGCCACTACAGCATGCTGCCGCTGGCGGTGGAAGGGCAAATTTTTGGCGGCTGCGAGTTTATCCGCGATACCGACCAGCCCTGGAGCGAGGCGGAGTACGAACGCCTGCACACCTTTACCCAGATTGTGGCCGTTGTCGCGGAGCAGATCCAAAGCCGCGTCACCAATAACGTGGATTACGACCTGCTGAGCCGCGAGCGCGATAACTTCCGCATTCTGGTTGCCATCACCAACGCCGTGCTCTCCCGCCTGGACATGGATGAGCTGGTCAGCGAAGTGTCAAAAGAGATCCATCACTATTTTAAAATCGATGCCATCAGCATTGCGCTACGCGGCAACCGGAAAGGCAAGCTGAACATCTACTCCACCCACTACCTTGATGAAGCCAACCCGGCGCACGAGCAGAGCGAAGTGGACGAAGCGGGAACGCTGTCCGAGCGGGTATTTAAAAGCAAAGAGATCCTGCTGCTCAATCTCAATGAACAGGATCCGGTAGCCCCCTACGAGCGGATGTTGTTCAACACCTGGGGCAACAAGATCCAGACCCTGTGCCTGCTGCCGCTGATGTCCGGCAACACCATGCTCGGCGTGCTTAAACTGGCGCAGTGCGATGAAGCCGTATTTACCACCGCTAACCTGAAGCTGCTGCGCCAGATCGCCGAGCGTATCTCCATTGCGCTGGATAACGCCCTCGCCTATCAGGAGATCCATCGCCTGAAGGAGCGGCTGGTGGACGAAAACCTGGCGCTGACCGAGCAGCTCAACAACGTGGACAGCGAGTTTGGCGAAATCATCGGGCGCAGCGATGCCATGTACAGCGTCCTTAAGCAGGTGGAAATGGTGGCGCAGAGCGACAGCACGGTGCTGATCCTCGGTGAAACCGGCACCGGGAAAGAGCTGATTGCCCGGGCGATCCACAACCTGAGCAACCGCAACAGCCGCCGGATGGTGAAGATGAACTGCGCGGCGATGCCTGCGGGCTTACTGGAAAGCGACCTGTTCGGCCACGAGCGTGGCGCCTTTACCGGCGCCAGCAGCCAGCGGCTGGGCCGTTTTGAACTGGCGGATAAAAGCTCGTTGTTCCTCGACGAAGTGGGCGATATGCCGCTGGAGCTTCAGCCCAAGCTGCTGCGCGTTTTGCAGGAGCAGGAGTTCGAGCGCCTCGGCAGCAACAAGCTGATCCAGACCGACGTGCGTCTGATTGCCGCCACCAATCGCGATCTGAAAAAAATGGTCGCCGACCGCGAGTTTCGCAGCGATCTTTACTATCGCCTGAACGTCTTCCCGATCTGCCTGCCGCCGCTGCGCGAGCGCCCGGAAGATATTCCGCTGCTGGTGAAAGCCTTTACCGCGAAGATTGCCCGCCGGATGGGGCGAAATATCGACAGTATTCCTGCCGAAACGCTACGCACACTCTCGGCGATGGAGTGGCCGGGGAACGTGCGCGAGCTGGAAAACGTCATTGAACGCGCGGTCCTGCTGACCCGCGGGAACGTGCTCCAGCTCTCCCTGCCAGAGGTTACTCCTTCTGAAACGACCGTGACCGCAACCGAGCTTGCGAAAGAGGGAGAAGATGAATATCAGCTCATTATGCGAGTGCTGAAGGAGACCAACGGCGTGGTAGCCGGACCGAAAGGTGCGGCGCAACGGCTGGGTCTGAAGCGTACCACCCTGCTCTCGCGCATGAAGCGTCTGGGAATCGATAAAGAGAGCCTGAATTAACCCGTCATTCCGGCGACGTCGCCCTGCGCGTAATTTGTCGCCCACTGCGGCGCGGAGCCGGTTATTTTTTGGGCCGATACTTTTCGGGTAATTCCGGAACCGGACGGCGATCGTCGATCAGATGACGGATGGTCAGAATCGGATGGCGCCATAACATACGTGGCCCTGCCCAGCGCATCACCTGCTTCATCTCTTCCCGTCGGGCGGGCTGATAACAGTGCACAGGGCACTGTTTGCAGGCAGGTTTTTCCTCACCAAACACGCATTTATCCAGCCGCTTATCGGCATAAGCCTTGAGCGCCGAATAGTGCCCCTCTTCTTTTATGGCGTGCGGACACCTGTTTTCGTATAGCCGCGGCGCGGCGTCATGACGGCGCTCAGCCCGTTATATTTGCCTTCCTGGCA
>OKIZ01000462.1_pt1 | contig 11294 bp, 12 predicted proteins | sample 1610951 | NCBI WGS metagenome assembly OKIZ01 (sample SAMN04436700, study PRJEB24849) | human gut metagenome | biome: human gut; feature: NICU; material: stool | host: Homo sapiens | place: USA: Saint Louis, MO | collected 2010-07-22 | reverse complement strand
ACTTGAGGCCGAACGGAATGGCCATATCCGGCGAGGCGGCGGTGGTCTGCGGGTTAGTGATCACGTCGACCTTTTTGTTAGCCGCGGCGTCGATTTTCGCCTGGCGATCGGCCAGCGCTTTATCAACGGCTTTGGCGACGATGGCGTCGATCTGTTCCTGAGTAAATTCTTGCGCCATTACAGAGGTAAGCGGAAAAAACGCGGCGATAACCGCCATGGTTAATGGAAGCTTTTTTATCATTGTCATGAGTTTCTCAATATAGGTTAATTTTATTCAGACAATAACCAGCCTATTCTGAGCTGACAGAATATGTCGCTATCATCAGAACAAGTTATTTTTTATTTTGTACGGTCACAGAGGCATTACACAATTATCGCTACTTTCCCTCCTTCGCTGGTATTAAACAGACGGTCTTTCGCCACTGACAAAAAAAACAGCACGAACCAATAAACGCTATTTATCGGCTGCAGGCAGACGGCGTAATACATGCCCCAGCAGGGGCATGTCAGCAAAATTTAACCAAAGATATAGGTATTGACGAGATTTTCGAGTAATTCCTGACGCCCGCTGTGAGGCTGCGGATTCAGATTATGCTGCTCAGCGTACCGGGCAATATTATCCAGCGACATCTGCCCGGTCATAATTTTCTGCCCCAGCTCGCCCTGCCAGCCGGCATAGCGTTTTGCCAGACCCTGATCGAGCTTGCCATCCTCAATCATGCGCGCGGCCAGCTTGAGGGACAGCGCCATTACGTCCATGGCGCCAATATGGCCATAGAACATGTCGTATTTGTCGGTGCTCTGCCGACGGACTTTGGCGTCAAAGTTCAGGCCGCCGGTGGTGAATCCCCCGGCTTTGAGGATCTCGTACATCACCAGGGTATTTTCTTCCACGCTGTTCGGGAACTGGTCCGTATCCCAGCCGAGCTGCGCATCGCCGCGGTTGGCATCAACGGAGCCAAAGATCCCCAGCGCGATGGCGCTGGCGATTTCATGGTGGAAAGAGTGCCCCGCCAGAGTGGCGTGGTTGGCTTCAATGTTCACCTTGATCTCATTTTCCAGACCAAACTGCTTCAGGAAACCATACACCGTCGCGACATCGTAATCGTACTGATGCTTGGTGGGCTCCTGCGGTTTCGGCTCGATAAGCAGCGTGCCGCCAAAGCCAATCTTATGCTTGTGCTCCACCACCATCTGCAGGAAGCGGCCAATCTGCTCACGCTCCTGGCGTAGGTCGGTATTCAGCAGCGACTCGTAACCTTCGCGGCCGCCCCACAGCACATAGTTTTCGCCGCCGAGCTGCTGGGTGGCGTTCATGGCGGTCACTACCTGCGTGGCCGCCCAGGCAAACACCTCCGGATCGGGATTGGTCGCCGCTCCGGCGCCATAGCGCGGGTGGGTAAAGCAGTTGGCGGTGCCCCACAGCAGTTTCACGCCGGTTTGCTGCTGTTTCTCCGCCAGCACTTCGGTCATCACGGCGAAATTGTGCAGATATTCTTTCAGCGACGCGCCTTCTGGCGAGACGTCGACATCGTGGAAGCAGTAATACGGCACGTTGAGCTTGTAGAAAAATTCAAACGCCACGTCCGCTTTGCGTTTGGCCATTTCCAGCGCATCGCCCGCGGCCTGCCAGGGACGCTCAAACGAACCGGCGCCAAACATATCCGCGCCATTCCAGCAGAAGTTATGCCAATAACAGGCGGCAAAACGCAGATGCTCTGCCATGCGTTTTCCCAGCACGATTTCATCCGGATTATAGTGGCGAAACGCCAGCGGATTATCGGTTTTGGGTCCGGCAAAGCGAACGCGATCTACCTGGTCGAAATAGGTCTGCATGATGAACTCCGAAATTGAGAAACAGGAAAATTAACAACTGTGACACATCGTGTATTCTCATCGTCGGTTGCTCAATTACGTTATTTCACTCAGCGATTGAGAAAATGCTCAAATGTGAGCCATCTCGCAAATAAAACTATTTTAAATATCTCGCTTCGCGCGCGTATAGCGTACACTTCCTGGGGAATTCAGGTATCCATTCCAAATTAAAATGCCGATTTTGTCACAATGTCTGCCTGCCAGAAAATTAGCGGCGGATAACGATTCAACGCAGGCGATACAGGCCTTTGCTTCGAGGATCACAGAAGTAAAAAAACATAATTACGTAATTTAAAAACGTAATAGATTCTTCCAGGTCAACTGTGTCAGAAAGTGTTTCACCTACACAAAACAAACCGGAGTCTGCTTAGAATGAGTAAAAACATAATGCACAGTCGGCATGATGAATATCATAAATTAACCCGCGGAGAACGAATTGGTTATGGCATGGGCGACTTTGCGCAAAACCTGGTTTTCGGCACAATTGGGGGTTTTCTGGCTTTGCATATGCTGACGGTAAATACCATCAGCACGGCAACGGCAGGCTTTATTTTTCTTTTTGTCCGCATCATTAATGTGTTTTGGGATCCGATGGTCGGAACCTACGTGGATAAACGAACCTCGAAAGCAGGGAAATATCGTCCCTGGCTGTTACGAGCCGGCGTGCCACTGGTGATCCTGTCGGCATTACTGTTCGCGCCGATCCCTGGCGTTAAAGGTTCGGTGGCTTTCGCCTTTATTATTTATCTGGCGCTGGACCTGGTTTATTCCTTAGTCAATATTCCCTATGGCTCGCTGAATGCATCGCTGACCCGCGACCCGGAATCGATCGATAAGCTGACCAGTACCCGCATGATGCTGGCCAACAGCGCCAACCTGCTGGTCTATACCCTGTTCCCGATGTTTGTGCAGATGGCGGCGCCGAAAGATCGCAGCCTGAAAGACACCGGCTTTTTTGGCCTTGAGCTGAATCTGGGCAACTATACCGATCCGTCGGCGAACTACGCCTGGTTTGGCGTGTACGCCATCTATATGATCATCGGCGCGGTGGCCCTGTTTATCTGTTATAAATTCACCAAAGAACGCGTTGTCGCGACCGCCGAGCAGACCGCCAACGTCAAAACCACCGACCTTTTCCACGAGCTCAGACATAACCGCCCGCTGGTGATCCTCGGCATGTTCTTTATGCTGGCCTTTACCTTCATGTTCTTCATGAACACCGTTAACGGCTTCTTCAACCAGTTCGTCGTCGGCCATTCCGAATGGATGGGCGCCGTGGGTCTCGTTGCGTCTATTCCAGGCATCGCCTTCCCGGTGTTCTGGCCGAAACTGAAAAAAATCTTTGGTAAAAAAGGCTTCTTCCATCTGTTCCTCGCCATGTTCATCGTCGGCGAACTGCTGACCTACGTCTGGTCACGCGAAGGGATGCACGACGCCCTGTGGCTGGCCTACATCGCCACCTTTATTAAACAGTGGGGCTTAACTTCCGCCACCGGCTTTATGTGGGCGCTGGTACCGGAAGTCATCGCGTACGGCGAATTAAAATCTGGCAAACGCAATGCCGCCATTATCAATGCCATTATGGGACTCTTCTTCAAGATCGGCTTCACCATCGGCGGCGCGATCCCGCTGTGGCTGCTGGCGGTGTATGGATTTAATGAAAGCGGCGCCATGCAGAGCGCCAGCGCCATCGACGGGATCATTATGACCGCGGTGTGGATCCCGATCGCGCTGGCCGCTATTTCGATGGTGATTATCCAGGTTTATCCGATCTCCGATAAACATGTGACCGACATTAACCGTCAGCTGGATGAGATCCGCGTGTAGTTAAAAAAATTATAAATCAGACCGATTCGTCACTTTCCATTTTAAAAGGTGTAATGAAATGTCACTTATTCAAAACCCGATATTACGCGGCTTTAATGCCGACCCCAGTATTATTCGCGTCGAGGATACGTACTATATTGCCAACTCGACGTTTGAGTGGTTCCCGGGCGTGCGTTTACATGAGTCGAAAGACCTGAAAAACTGGAACCTGCTGCCTTCGCCGCTCTCCACCACCACCCTGCTGGACATGAAGGGCAACCCCTCCTCCGGCGGCATTTGGGCGCCGGCGCTCTCCTGGGCCGATGGGCAATTCTGGTTGGTGTATACCGATGTGAAGGTCACCGAAGGCGCCTTTAAAGACATGACCAACTATCTGACCACGGCGAAGGATATTCGGGGCCCGTGGAGCGACCCGATCAAGCTGAACGGCGTCGGGTTTGACGCCTCGCTGTTCCATGACGACGATGGCCGGAAATATATCGTCCAGCAAACCTGGGATCACCGGGAGTATCATCACCCCTTCGATGGCATTACCTTAACGGAGCTGGATACCAAAACGCTGAAGTTAATGCCGGAAACCGCGCGCACCATCTACCGCGGCACCGCCGTGGCGCTGGTCGAGGGGCCGCACCTCTATAAACTGAACGGCTACTACTATCTGTTTGCCGCCCAGGGCGGCACCGTGTTTACCCACCAGGAGGTGGTGGCGCGGTCGAAAACCCTCGAGGCCGACAGCTTCGAAACCGAGCCGGGCGACGTGTTCTTAACCAACGTCGATACCCCGGACAGCTACATCCAGAAACAGGGCCATGGCGCGCTGGTCTCCACCCCGGAAGGCGAATGGTATTACGCCTCGCTCTGCGCCCGGCCGTGGAATCGCCCGGGGGAATCCATCTACGACCCGCGCGGCTGGTCAACCCTCGGCCGGGAAACCGCGATCCAGAAAGTGTACTGGGACGATGAGGGCTGGCCGCGTATTGAAGGCGGTCACGGCGGGAAAACCTTCGTCGAAGGGCCGAAAGACGCCATCTTCACCGAAAGCGCCAGCGATAACAGCCAGCAGGATGGCTTTACGTCGCCAGCGCTCGACCCGAACTGGAATACCCTGCGGGTGCCGTTTACGGCCAAAATGGGCACTACCGGCAACGGCAAATTAACCTTAATCGGCCAGGGTTCGTTAGCCAATACGCATGACCTGTCGCTGATTGCCCGCCGCTGGCAGGCCTTCTATTTTGACGCCGCGGTGAAGGTGAAATTCGAGCCCTTCAGCTATCAGCAGATGGCCGGATTAACGAATTACTATAACGACCGCCACTGGAGCTTCGTCTTCCTGACCTGGAATGAAATTAACGGCAAGGTCATCGAAGTTGGCGAAAATAACCGCGGAAAATACACGTCGTACCTGAAAGATAACGCCATCAAAGTGCCGGACGGCGTGGAATACGTCTGGTTCCGGACCAAAGTCCGCAAGCAGACCTACAGCTATGAATACAGCTTCGATGGCGTGACCTTCACCGAGATCCCGGTCCAGTTGGATGCCGCGGTACTGTCCGATGACTATGTGTTGCAGAGCTACGGCGGGTTCTTTACCGGGGCGTTCGTCGGCCTGGCGGCGGTAGACTACGCCGGGTACGGCACCCAGGCTGAGTTTTATCAGTTCGAGTATCAGGAGCTGGGCGATAGGTTAGCGGCCGATGGGAGCTATAGCTGGGAGGCTGGCGAGACGCGGGATAAGTAAGAGGGAACGGGCCCACGCTACCGGTAAGGTAGCGTGGGGTTTGTGCTGTGTGTGATGTAATTAAAGCGAGCGCTGTCGGATGTCAGTCTGCGGGGCGCAGCCGGGCCTTCAGCTCTTCTGGAGTAAATGGCGGATCTCGGCGGTGCAGCATCACATGGCAGTTGGGACATACCGGGATCAGATCGGTTTCAGGGTTCAGACGGTAGTCCTGCTTTATTCCGGACAGCGGAATGAGATGGTGGATATGGATAAAACCCTGGCCGATTTCGCCATAGCGGCTGGCCATATCCAGACCGCATACCTGACACCGGCAGCCGTGCAGGCGAAGCGCCGCCTGACGAGCCTGGCGGTCGCGCTCATAGCGATTGACCACCACCTGCATCGCCGCCCCTTCCACGAACTCCATAGTCGTCTGTCCCTCATCGGGGAAAAGCGCAGCCTCGTCATCGCCAGCGCCCTGCGACGCGATCGTAAATCCTTGCTCCAGTAACAGGCGCACGCATTTGGATTTAATCCCCCCGCTGAAATCCGCCGGGGTAAATTCCGTTCCCGTGGCAAGCGTGGCCGCTAACCCGACGATGGCTTTTGAAGGATACCGACGCCCCTCAAACTCGATCTCATACAGACGCGCGCTTTTAAACTGATGCGCAACGCCTGCATCGTAAGCGTGAATGGCGGCGATGATGCATTCCCTGGATAAATGGTCCGGTAGTTTTTTCATAAGACATAGCTATCTGATGGCGCGAAGCTTGAGTATAAATAGAAAGCTAGGGGCTTTTCGAACAAATAACTAGCAGTGATAGTTAAATCGCGATCCACGTAGAATCGCCGCATCTGGTGGGTTGATCGGCAAGGATTTTGCGAGCATCATCGCATTTATTTAGCTGCCAATGTAACGCTATGCCCTCCAGCACGACCCTGCAACACGCGATCGAGAACATCACCATCTGGCGCAAAGGCGAACAGCGTGCGCCGCATAAGCCACTGCTGCTGCTGTACGTCCTCTCGCAGTACCAGCGCGGCCATGCGCGGATGTTTGACTACGCCTCGGAGATACGCGATGAGCTGCATAGCCTGCTGGAACGCTTTGGCCCGCAGCGCCGCCAGTACCGGCCAGACATGCCCTTTTGGCGCCTGAAAGGCGACGGCTTCTGGGAGCTGAACAACAGCGAACAGTGTTCAACCCAGGGCAGCCGACAGCCGCCCGGCAAAGAGCTGGAGCTCTGTCACGTCGCCGGCGGCTTTGATGAGCCGCATTTTGCACTACTCAACAGAAATAAGAAGCTGATCAATACCCTCGCCCATCAGATCCTCGAGGCGCACTTCCCGGAGAGTATTCAGGAAGACCTGGCTGAAGAGATGGGGTTTGATCTGCTGCAGATCCGCAAAGAGCGCGATCCGCATTTTCGCCAGCAGGTGCTGCGCGCCTATAACTATGAGTGCGCGATCTGCGGCTTCAATATGCGTCATGATAATACCTCCGTCGCCCTGGAAGCGGCTCATATCAAATGGAAGCAGCACGGCGGCCCCTGCGAAATCCCTAACGGCCTGGCGCTCTGCGCGATTCACCATAAGGCCTTTGATAAAGGCTCCATTGGTCTGGATGAGGATATGCGCATCCAGGTTTCGCCAGCGGTGAACGGCGGGGGCATTGTTGGCAGGCTGTTCTGGGATTTTGATGGTAAGCCGATTACCTTGCCGCAGGGGAAAGAATGCTATCCGCAGGAAGGGTTTGTGGCATGGCACCGGCGGGAGGTGTTCAGGGGATGAGGAGGTATGGGGATGGTGATAAGCGGGTTTCGATGCTGCCTTCTCGCTCCTGAACATCAACAGCTCCTTTCATGTCTGCGCCACCATCGTCTTTAAGCCACATATACGGAGGAATTAGCATCTCATTTGCTCCTCATCGTTGAAATTAACTGCAATGTAATAATGTAGAGTACAGTTGAAAGGCATATCACTATTATTAGCGATATATAAAAGAAAGTGTCATACATCGTATCGGCGTTCACACTCCCGAACAAGAAGTGGCAAATATCCCTTGCGATATCATAATCAAGATAGATTTCCGGCCTTGGAAGCGCACGTCCCAGAACCAAAAACAGCAATATAAAATAAATAATCTTACTGATTTTACGGGCAAGCGTTGTTAGAGCCAATGGCAACTCCTTATTGACCGCACCCTTAATTTCTCGTCCCTTTTGAGAAAACCAGTTTCCTTCATTGCGGTCAACAATCCAGTATTTTCCCAAGGGCAGCGGACCATCTTTTACTACTGCGCTGCATGCGGCTTTATTGCGATATACACCCCGCCCTGAATGTGCCATAAAAACACCGACGCTGTACAAATTAAAAGTCACATAATCAGCATCATTTAATATCAACTTTCCCTGTAGAGCCATGATATACCATCGTTCCTTAGTGATTTGAGATATGGTAGTGGCTGGTTTAGAAAGGTTCCAGAGTTAGGCTATGATTTTCAGATAATATTAATTTTATTAGGTATTGGGGTTAAAACATTAGGTAGTATGTAGTGGCAGTGTTTATTTTTATAACAGAGAGAATTGGCATTCAGCTTATAAATGAACAAGTATTTTACCAAATTCTTTTGGTAGTGATTTTTTTCGCAATGAACCAGTAGCAAGCAATCGTTAAAAATAAGTGAAAGCTCACAATCGCCGCCATTGCGAAAGTTGAATATTTTTGTTGAGGGCATACGGAGTCATAAGGTAGTAAGCGAAATATTACCCAAAACAGGATGGTAAAGCTAAATATTTTAGCGAATTGCCGCAAGGTAGCACTGACCAACCCTCTGAGAAGATCGATAATGATAAATTTATATTTTACTGCACGGCATAACGTGATTAAGACAGTCATAACAGGTACGCTGATCAATATATTAGTCAGGATGCTAATATAGGCGTTCAGAGATTGCCAAACTTCTAAATCAGGCTCACCCAAAATGAAATGAGTAAACCTGTCAGCGCTCTGATAAGTAAAAATTACCATAATAGCGTCAACTAATCCCTCATACGGAATCACTTTCGCAACCACCACCATTACTACAGCGAATAATGTTAGCTTAATAAACAAATGAAATACATGCCGGCTCAATCTCGTCTCCTTGCATTGCGCAGTGCTCCCGGTCGGTCAATAATCAAGAATTGGCCTGCTGGTACCAGGCCTCTCCTTAGGGAGCACTCTATATGTTCTACAGTTGCGGTAAGGAACTCATTTCACGCCCGGAATGACGGGCGCTTATTTCTGCTTACTTTGCTGGCTTAACATCCGTCACCCACCTAGGGAGATCCCACGTGCCACCGAGATGGAGATAACGGCACATTCCGGTCGTTGCTTCGCGACTTTTGCGGAACGTCTCGCCATCCCAAACCCAGCTTGCCGACCCCCAGCAATCCCCAAGGCCACGGCCTTTCTGGCTCATGAAAATAACGCCATCGCCATAATCAGATCCAGAAACCGTGATGAGCTCCGGTTTCCCCGCTAGTTTACTGTCCACCACCCAGTAACCATATCCTTCGTTATACGCCGCCCGCCAACACAGCGCAGAAATCAGGGAATGCGTGTTATCCAGCGGCGTCAGGCTGATGGTCTCGGCTTCCTGTTCTTCTGAAGGCTGGATGCGATCGCACCAGTCATCTTCGCTCAGGGTCGCGAGAAGCTTTGGTTTCAGCACCGCGAGCTCAGGCACTGTGAGGGGCCTTTCCTGCGCTTTCTCTGGCTTCACCTGGTAAATAACCGGGGCAGGAACGGCAGCCCGGACGCTACTTTCCGGCTTGTCGCCTTTTTTGGTCAAGGCGCCGGGCGTTCCGATGCGCCCCTGAACATCATCCATTTTCAGCAGCACCGCATAAGCGCCTTCACCAGAGAGAACAAACGGATCGGACCCGCCTTTAAACTCAACTTTTCCGCTGCCTTTGACTGCCGCAATAATGTCCCGGGTCTGTTTGACCGACAGCCGCCAGTTACCTTCCTTATCAGGCTTTACACCACCTGCCAGCTGGTCATTAATCAAGAGTGTCAGCTTTGAAGGCTGGGGGGCGCCATCAGATTGAAGCTCCGCCAGCATCACCTCTCCCGACACCGATGTCCCTGCGCCAGCCTGACGGGTCAGCAGTACCGATCCCCCTTTTCCTTCTTCCGGACTATATCCCGCCGCCCGGCAGGTCAGCGTGTTATCACACACCACTTCCCAGTCCTTATGGCTGAAGGACACGCCGCTTTCCTGCGCCATCAGCGGGGCGCTCAGTATCGCCAGAGCCAACAGCCCTTTCCTGGCTTCATTTTTCATACCATCGCTCCATAATAGGTAATGACTATAGTCTGATTAATACACACGACAGAGAGAAGCTTTTCCCCCTGGTAAACAAGCATTTTCAGACAATAACAATTAGTGATGGTCACCAGCCATTCCCCCACCGTAGTTCGCGGAAGGACGTAATGAAACGATTGGTGTTAGCCCTGCTTTTATTTATTTTCAAACAATTGGCTATAGCCCCCGATCTCACGCCGGAAGCGGATATCACTCTGGTGAATCCGTCAATGTTTGCTTGTGAAGGATATCGACGGCACAACATGATGCTGTCGATGTGTTCACATAAACCGCCTGTTCATGAGTCATAACCTGTTTCTGCCATGAACAAGTCAGAGCAAATACATATAAACCAATAATTTTAACATCCAAACTTCTGCGTATCCAATCACTAATCGAATACTTATATGCGCTTTATTATTTATTGAATTAATACATCTCACGCAAGACAGTTTGTAACAATTAGATTATAGTAACACTTACCAAGTTTTTTATTCTCTTGTAAATTACCATCGCTTATTTCTTGCAAAAATGACGTACATCCTCAGTCATTTATTTAAACATAGGATAGCTATATGGCAGACATAGAAGGGATAGCGCGGAAGATATATGACATCATTATTTCTCCTGATACAGTTACAGGGCTTATCAATGGCGGATTATCTGTTCCTTTAGATTATGGTTATCTGATTTACGGTATCTTTGATACGGATACAAGATATGAACGTGAAACAGAAAGAATCCGTATGATGACCGCGATAAGACATGACATTCTTAACTATGAAAATATCGTTAATGCAGTTAAATTAATCTTTCAGTTATTTAATAAATATCTATCCGAATCAGAACAAGATAGAATATACAGAAGTGTAGTTACCTCTATCGTGGGTAGAATCTCTAAAAATATTATCGCATTGAACATCGCTAAAGCCGTTATAGAAAAAACGTCATTTACTTATGTAGTATTTAAGGGGAAAGGAAATCCAATAGCCTTTTTAAGTACTATCCTCTTGTTTGGTGGAATGGCAGAGCGTTCCATTAGGACCTCTGATAAACTCAGGAATGAAGCGCCCGAGGTATACTCGTTATTAAGACCCCGCGATTATGATCTGCTTTATTTCTTATTTGCCGATGCGGTACAACCTTTTGTTGATGCCATCCATGCAGGATACACTGAGGGCAACTCCGTGTTCGATAAGATTATGAAAAAATTGGAAGATCATTTAAATACAAATGCTAAGGCTGGGTGATATGAAAAAAATTATCACGCCACTCGTCGGTATAGTTCTCTGCACCTATATTATTACTGCATGCTTTATTTGCCTGACTGAGTTTAGTAACTGGCAGGATAAAATAATCGCAGTGACGATTACAATCGGCAGCGCTTATATCATCGCCATTGCATTGAATAGATTACTGGGAACAAAGATAGGTGTGTTAAGCGGTGTTTTTAATTTACTATCAGGCCCGCGGTGATGCTGCCAACTTACTGATTTAGTGTATGATGGTGTTTTTGAGGTGCTC
>OKIZ01000450.1_pt1 | contig 11759 bp, 6 predicted proteins | sample 1610951 | NCBI WGS metagenome assembly OKIZ01 (sample SAMN04436700, study PRJEB24849) | human gut metagenome | biome: human gut; feature: NICU; material: stool | host: Homo sapiens | place: USA: Saint Louis, MO | collected 2010-07-22 | reverse complement strand
AGTTCGGCGGTACATCAGTGGCAAATGCAGAACGTTTTCTGCGTGTTGCCGATATCCTGGAAAGCAACGCCAGGCAGGGGCAGGTTGCCACCGTGCTCTCTGCCCCGGCCAAAATCACGAACCACCTGGTGGCGATGATTGAAAAAACCATCGGTGGTCAGGATGCACTACCGAACATCAGCGACGCCGAGCGTATCTTTGCCGATCTGCTTCAGGGGCTGGCCGACGCCCAGCCTGGTTTCCCGCTGGCGCAGCTGAAAAGCACCGTTGAACTTGAATTTGCCCAGATTAAACACGTTCTTCACGGTATCAGCCTGCTTGGTCAGTGTCCGGACAGCATCAACGCGGCGCTGATTTGCCGGGGTGAAAAACTCTCTATCGCCATCATGGCAGGCGTGCTGGAAGCGCGCGGTCACCACGTGACGGTCATCGATCCGGTTGAAAAACTGCTGGCTGTGGGCCACTACCTTGAATCCACCGTCGACATTGCCGAGTCGACACGCCGTATTGCGGCGAGCAAAATCCCGTCTGACCATATGATCCTGATGGCAGGTTTTACCGCCGGTAACGAGAAGGGCGAACTGGTGGTGCTGGGGCGTAACGGCTCTGACTACTCCGCCGCCGTGCTGGCGGCCTGTTTACGCGCAGACTGTTGTGAGATCTGGACTGACGTCGACGGCGTTTATACCTGCGATCCGCGCCAGGTACCGGACGCCAGGCTGCTGAAGTCGATGTCGTACCAGGAAGCGATGGAGCTTTCCTACTTCGGCGCTAAAGTTCTTCACCCGCGTACCATCTCCCCGATTGCCCAGTTCCAAATCCCTTGCCTGATTAAGAATACCGGTAACCCTCAGGCGCCGGGCACGCTGATTGGCGCCAGCGCGGATGAAGATGACCTGCCGGTGAAAGGCATTTCTAACCTCAATAACATGGCGATGTTCAGCGTCTCCGGCCCGGGGATGAAGGGCATGGTCGGCATGGCGGCACGCGTCTTTGCCGCTATGTCCCGCAACGGGATCTCCGTGGTGCTGATCACGCAGTCTTCTTCCGAATACAGCATCAGCTTCTGCGTTCCGCAGGGTGATTGCCTGCGTGCCCGTCGCGCGCTGGAAGAAGAGTTCTATCTGGAGCTGAAAGAAGAGCTGCTGGAGCCGCTCTCGATTCAGGAGCGTCTGGCGATTATCTCTGTGGTCGGCGACGGCATGCGCACCCTGCGCGGTATCTCCGCCAAATTCTTTGCCGCGCTGGCGCGGGCTAATATCAATATCGTGGCGATTGCCCAGGGCTCATCAGAGCGTTCCATTTCCGTTGTCGTGGATAACGATGACGCAACTACCGGCGTGCGCGTGGTGCATCAGATGCTGTTCAACACCGACCAGGTGATTGAGCTGTTCCTGGTGGGCGTCGGTGGTGTCGGTGGCGCGCTGCTGGAGCAGGTGAAGCGCCAGCAGGAGTGGCTTAAGAAGAAACATATCGATTTGCGCGTTTGCGGCATTGCGAACTCGAAAGCGTTGCTGACTAACGTCCACGGTCTGAATCTGGAAAACTGGCAGGCGGAGCTGGAAGAGGCGAAAGAGCCATTTAACCTAGGCCGCCTGATCCGCCTGGTGAAAGAATATCACCTGCTTAACCCGGTGATTGTTGACTGTACCTCCAGCCAGGCGGTGGCCGATCAGTACGCCGACTTCCTGCGCGAAGGGTTCCACGTGGTGACGCCAAACAAAAAGGCCAACACCTCGTCGATGGATTACTATCATCAGCTGCGGCTGGCGGCGAGTAAGTCGCGCCGTAAGTTTCTGTATGACACCAACGTGGGCGCGGGCCTGCCGGTCATCGAGAACCTGCAAAACCTGCTGAACGCGGGCGACGAACTACAGCGTTTCTCCGGCATCCTCTCCGGCTCCCTGTCGTTTATCTTCGGCAAGCTGGACGAAGGGATGAGCTTGTCGGAAGCCACCCGCGCCGCGCGCGAGCTGGGCTACACCGAGCCGGATCCGCGCGACGACCTCTCCGGCATGGACGTGGCGCGTAAGCTGCTGATCCTGGCCCGCGAAACTGGCCGCGAGCTGGAGCTTTCGGATATCGTGATTGAGCCGGTGCTGCCAGCAGAATTTGATGACAGCGGTGACGTCAGCGCCTTTATGGCCAGGTTGCCGCAGCTTGACGACGCCTTTGCCGCACGCGTTGCGAAAGCCCGTGATGAAGGTAAGGTATTGCGCTATGTTGGCAACATTGAAGAAGACGGCGTCTGCCGGGTGAAGATTGCCGAAGTGGATGGCAACGATCCGCTGTACAAGGTGAAAAACGGCGAGAACGCCCTGGCGTTCTACAGCCATTATTATCAGCCACTGCCGCTGGTGCTTCGCGGCTATGGCGCAGGGAATGATGTGACGGCGGCAGGCGTGTTTGCCGATCTGCTGCGTACCCTGTCATGGAAGTTAGGAGTTTAAGATGGTTAAAGTATATGCCCCGGCTTCCAGCGCCAATATGAGCGTCGGATTTGACGTGCTGGGCGCGGCGGTCACGCCGGTGGACGGTTCGCTGCTGGGCGATACGGTTACGGTTGAGGCGGCAGAGCGCTTCAGCCTGAATAACATAGGCCGCTTCGCCAGTAAGCTGCCGTCTGAACCGCGCGAGAATATCGTTTATCAGTGCTGGGAACGCTTCTGTCAGGAGATCGGCAAAAACGTGCCGGTCGCCATGACGCTGGAAAAGAGCATGCCGATTGGTTCGGGGCTGGGCTCGAGCGCCTGCTCGGTGGTCGCCGCGCTGGTGGCGATGAATGAGCATTGCGGCAAGCCGCTGAACAACAGCCGTCTGCTGGCGCTGATGGGCGAGCTGGAAGGGCGCATCTCCGGCAGCATTCATTATGATAACGTGGCGCCGTGCTTCCTTGGCGGCATGCAGCTGATGATTGAAGAAAATGGCATCATCAGCCAGCAGGTGCCAGGGTTTGATGAGTGGCTGTGGGTGCTGGCCTATCCGGGCATTAAAGTGTCTACCGCCGAAGCGCGTGCGATCCTGCCGGCGCAGTATCGTCGTCAGGACTGTATCGCCCACGGGCGTCATCTGGCGGGCTTTATTCACGCCTGCTACACCCGTCAGCCGCAGCTGGCGGCGAAACTGATGAAAGACGTCATTGCCGAGCCGTATCGCACGAAGCTGCTGCCGGGCTTTAACGAAGCGCGACAGGCATCCATGGATATCGGCGCACAGGCGTGCGGCATCTCCGGCTCCGGCCCGACGCTGTTCGCCTTATGCGACAAGCCAGACACCGCGCAGCGCGTGGCGGACTGGCTCTCTAAACACTACCTGCAAAATCAGGAAGGCTTTGTTCATATTTGCCGTCTGGACACGGCTGGCGCACGAGTACTGGGATAACGAATGAAACTCTACAACCTTAAAGATCATAACGAGCAGGTCAGCTTCGCGCAGGCGGTAACGCAGGGGCTTGGCAAAAATCAGGGGCTGTTCTTCCCCCACGACCTGCCGGAATTTCAGCTGACCGAAATCGATGAGCTGCTGAAGCAGGACTTTGTCACCCGCAGCACCAAAATTCTGTCTGCCTTTATCGGCGACGAAATCCCGCAGGAGCTGCTCGAAGAGCGCGTGCGTGCGGCGTTTGCTTTCCCGGCGCCGGTGAAGCAGGTGGAGCCTGACGTTGGTTGTCTGGAGCTGTTCCACGGCCCGACGCTGGCGTTCAAAGATTTCGGCGGTCGCTTTATGGCGCAGATGCTGACCCACATTAGCGGCGACAAACCGGTGACCATTCTTACCGCGACTTCAGGCGATACCGGAGCGGCGGTGGCCCATGCGTTCTACGGCCTGAAAAACGTCCGCGTGGTGATCCTCTATCCGAAAGGCAAAATCAGCCCGCTTCAGGAAAAACTGTTCTGCACCCTTGGGGGCAACATTGAAACCGTGGCGATCGACGGCGATTTCGATGCCTGTCAGGCGCTGGTGAAGCAGGCCTTCGATGACGAAGAGCTGAAGGCGGCGCTGGGGCTGAACTCTGCCAACTCCATCAACATCAGCCGTCTGCTGGCGCAGATCTGCTACTACTTCGAAGCGGTGGCGCAGCTGCCGCAGGAGGCGCGCAATCAACTGGTGGTTTCCGTGCCAAGTGGGAACTTCGGCGACCTGACGGCAGGCCTGCTGGCGAAATCACTCGGCCTGCCGGTGAAGCGCTTTATCGCCGCCACCAACGCCAACGACACCGTGCCGCGTTTCCTGAAGGACGGAAAATGGGCGCCGAACGCGACTCAGGCCACGCTCTCCAATGCGATGGATGTGTCACAGCCTAACAACTGGCCGCGTGTGGAAGAGCTGTTCCGCCGTAAGGTCTGGCGTCTGGGCGATCTGGGTTACGCAGCGGTGACGGACGAAACCACTAAAGCCACCATGCGCGAGCTGAAAGCGGTGGGCTATACCTCTGAGCCGCACGCGGCGATTGCCTATCGTGCCCTGCGCGATCAGCTTCAACCAGGTGAGTATGGCCTGTTCCTCGGCACCGCCCATCCGGCCAAGTTCAAAGAGAGCGTGGAAGCGATCCTGGGGGAAACGCTGCCGCTGCCAAAAGAGCTGGCCGAGCGCGCCGACCTGCCGCTGCTGTCTCATGAGCTGCCCGCAGACTTTGCCGCGCTGCGTAAGCTGATGATGGCCCGAGCGTGATTGTGCTGCCCGGTGGCGGCTTCGCCTTACCGGGCCTACAACGGCGAACTCATCGTAGGCCGGGTAAGCGCAGCGCCACCCGGCTTTTTTGTGAAGAAATTAAGGAGAAAAACAGCAGGAAAAAAGCAGAAATTCCCAATAAATGCGGTCACTTAGCGTTTAGGATTGCAGAGAATAACATCCCCCGTTCCCATCACGTACTCTCCTTACATCGGCCCACGTTGGGCAAGAAGAATAAGGAGTCACCTATGTCTACACTGAAACCTGCACTTATCGCGCTTTCACTGATGCTGGTCGCTCCCATGGCGGTGCAGGCAGCTGAGATCACCCTGGTGCCAGCGGTAAAACTGCAAATTGGCGATCGGGATAATAACGGGCACTACTGGGATGGCGGCCGCTGGCGCGACCATGACTGGTGGAAAGCGCACTATGACTGGCGCGATAACCACTGGCGTCCGCACGATGAACATCGCGATCGTGACGATCACCACCGTCATGACGATCGTCGCCCGGGCCCGGACCGGAAGCACCATTAACACAAACCCCGCCAGCTGGCGGGGTTGTCTTTTTATTGCTCGTGACGCTTAAACACCAGCTCGTTTTTTCCTGACGATGCCTCGTCGAAGAAATACCCTTCACTGTTAAAGCCGGTGAGCTGCTCTGGCTTCGTCAGACGGTTTTGAATGATGAAGCGGCTCATCAGACCGCGCGCTTTTTTGGCGTAGAAGCTGATCACTTTAAATTTGCCGTTTTTCTCGTCGAGGAATACCGGCTTGATAATGTCCGCATCCAGCTTCTTCGGCTTCACCGATTTGAAGTACTCATCGGAGGCCAGGTTGATCACCACGTTGTCCCCCTGGGCTTGCAGCGCCGCGTTAAGCTTGTCGGTAATGACATCGCCCCAGAACTGGTACAGATCTTTACCTTTAGCGTTTTCCAGGCGGATACCCATCTCCAGACGATACGGTTGCATCAGATCCAGCGGTCGCAGCACCCCGTACACGCCGGATAACATGCGCAGATGCAGCTGGGCAAAATCGAAATCGGCTTCGCTAAACGTTTCTGCTTGCAGGCCAGTGTAGACGTCACCTTTGAAGGCCAACAGCGCCTGGCGGGCGTTGGCGGGCGTGAAGTCAGGCTGCCACTCATGAAAACGGGTGGCATTCAGGTCGGCGAGTTTATCGCTGATGCTCATCAGCGAAGCGATTTGCGGAGCCGAAAGCTTACGCGCCTCGTGGATCAGCTGTTGCGAGTAGTCCAGCAATTCCGGCTGGGTATAACGCTCAGTGGCGAGCGGGCTCTGGTAGTCGAGCGTTTTGGCAGGTGAAATCAGAATCAGCATATCCAGTCCTTGCAGGAAATTTAGAGCGACTTTAACAAAAAATCGCCCTGAATTGATCGATAGCTGTTATTGCCGCGGCAAATCATCCCAGGTGCCAGGGGCAATTTGTGACTCGATTTCGGGATAGCGTGAGGCGTCAAAGACGGGCTGTACGCCGAGCTTGCGCTGACGCAGATAATCGCGCGCGATCAGCGCCACAACCGGTGAAAGCAGCAAAATGGCCGTCAGGTTCGTGATGGCCATCAGCGCCATAATGACGTCCGCTATTTGCCAGATCATCGGCATGCTGAGCAGGCAACCTACAAACACCATCGCCAGCACGCCCGCGCGAAGGATGTTGCGGGCCAGACGCGAGTCAACTTTCAGGAAGATAAGGTTGTTTTCGGCATAGATATAGTTCACCGCAATGGAACTAAAGGCAAAAAGTCCCACGACAAGTGCGACAAGGCCCGCGCCCCAGCTGCCGACGAGGGAGACCAGCGCCTGTTGTACCCAATGAATGCCTGCCGTACTACCGGACGGTTGTTCAGCGGCACCGGCCAGCAGCATTATCATCGCGCTGGCGGAGCAGATAACAATGGTGTCTGTGAAGACGCCAATCATCTGTACAATGCCCTGCGCGGCGGGATGTGGGGGCCAGGATGCGGCCGCTGCGGCGGCATTCGGCGTGGAGCCCATTCCCGCTTCGTTGGAGAACATACCCCGCTGAAAACCCGCAGTGAGTGCCTGGCTAAGGGTGTAACCCAGCGCGCCGGAAGCCGCTTCGCGCCAGCCGAACGCGCTTTGGAAAATGGTGACGATGACGTTCGGCACCTCATCGATATGTATCGCGCATACCATCAGGCTGGTGGACACCCACAGCAGCGCCATCAGCGGAACCAGCCACTGCATCAGGCGGGCAACCCCTTTGAGCCCGGTCACAATGGTCAGCAGGGTGAGAAGGGCAAGCGCGCCGCCTGTCAGCCACTCCGGACAATTGAAGGCAAAGCGCAGCGCGTGGGCGACGGAATTTGCCTGAACGGTATTGAAAATAAGGCCATAGGCAATCAGCAAAAAGATCGAGAACAGAACGCCCATCCAGCGCATTCCCAGCCCGCGAGCCATATACCAGGCGGGACCGCCGCGAAACTGACCTTTGCCGTCTTTTTCTTTGTAGAGTTGCGCAAGCGAGCATTCAGCAAAGGAGGTGGCCATACCGATAATCGCCGTCACCCACATCCAGAATACCGCGCCCGGACCGCCCGCGCCGATCGCCAGCGCGACACCGGCCAGGTTACCGCTGCCGACGCGCGCGGCCAGGCTGGTACAGAGCGCCTGAAACGAGGTCAGGCCGCCCGGCTGTGGGGTGACGCTGTTTTTCAGACTTCTGCCAAATTTGCGGATATAGCGAAACTGAATCAGACCGCTGCGCCACGTAAACCAGATACCTGCTCCTGAAAGCAGGTATATCATGATCGAACCCCAGAGGACTTCGTTGATAAAGAAAAAGAAATCAGGCACTAACGTCCCTCTTGTTGATGCCAAAGTGAATATGTAAGCGCTACCACTGATTGTGCATGCTGTTACTTAGCAGCCTGTTAATATTCTGAGTTTATCATACTCTGCCTAAGCGCACTGTCTGCGGTTGCGCTGCCTCTCACTCGTGTTATCATCAGGGCAGACCGGTTACATCCCCCTAACAAGTAAACCTGTCATTTTTCCGCTGCTGGCAAGCTGTCGGTAGTGTGAATTATCCAGGGCACGTTAAAAGAGAAACACTATCATGACGGATAAATTGACCTCCCTTCGTCAGTTCACCACTGTCGTCGCTGACACCGGAGATATCGCGGCAATGAAGCTGTACCAGCCGCAGGATGCCACAACCAACCCTTCTCTGATCCTTAACGCCGCGCAGATCCCTGAGTATCGCAAACTGATCGACGAGGCGGTGACCTGGGCAAAAGCACAGAGCAATGACCGCGCGCAGCAGGTTGTGGATGCTACTGACAAACTGGCAGTGAACATCGGTCTGGAAATCCTGAAGCTCGTTCCTGGCCGTATCTCTACCGAAGTTGATGCTCGCCTGTCCTACGACACCGAAGCGTCTATCGCTAAAGCAAAACGCCTGATCAAACTGTACAACGATGCGGGCATCAGCAATGACCGTATCCTGATCAAACTGGCGTCTACCTGGCAGGGCATCCGCGCTGCTGAGCAGCTGGAAAAAGAAGGCATCAACTGTAACCTGACTCTGCTGTTCTCCTTCGCGCAGGCGCGTGCATGTGCCGAAGCTGGCGTATACCTGATTTCTCCGTTCGTGGGCCGTATTCTGGACTGGTACAAAGCCAACACCGACAAGAAAGAGTACGCGGCGTCTGAAGATCCTGGCGTGATTTCAGTGACTGAAATCTACGAATACTACAAACAGCACGGCTATGAGACCGTTGTTATGGGCGCAAGCTTCCGTAACGTCGGCGAAATCATCGAGCTGGCTGGCTGTGACCGCCTGACCATCGCTCCTGCGCTGCTGAAAGAGCTGGCAGAAAGCGAAGGTGCTATCGAGCGTAAACTGTCCTACACCGGCGAAGTGAAAGCACGCCCTGAGCGCATCACCGAGTCCGAGTTCCTGTGGCAGCACAACCAGGATCCAATGGCCGTAGATAAACTGGCGGACGGTATCCGTAAGTTTGCTATCGACCAGGAAAAACTGGAAAAAATGATCGGCGACCTGCTGTAATCATTCTGCGTGACCGGGTTCCCGGTCACGCGTCTTTCCCCCGCCTCTGTCTGAATTTTCTCTCTGCGTGTATCATTCCCTTTAATCAGTACTTTTTGAATGGAATGGATATGAATACCTTACGCATCGGCTTAGTGTCGATTTCTGACCGCGCCTCCAGCGGTGTTTATCAGGATAAAGGCATCCCTGCTCTGGAAGCGTGGCTGGGCAGCGCGCTCACTACCCCGTTTGAGATCCAGACTCGCCTGATCCCGGACGAGCAGCCGATCATCGAGCAAACCCTGTGTGAACTGGTGGATGAGATGAGCTGCCACCTGGTGCTGACGACGGGCGGAACCGGCCCCGCGCGCCGCGATTTAACGCCGGACGCGACGCTGGCTATCGCCGATCGTGAAATGCCGGGCTTCGGTGAGCAGATGCGCCAGATCAGTCTACACTTTGTCCCGACGGCCATTCTTTCCCGTCAGGTCGGGGTGATCCGCAAACAGGCGCTGATCCTGAACCTGCCGGGGCAGCCGAAGTCGATAAAAGAAACGCTTGAAGGGGTAAAAGCCGAGGACGGCAGCGTTATCGTCCACGGTATCTTTGCAAGTGTACCGTATTGTATACAACTGCTTAACGGTCCGTATGTGGAAACTGACGGCAATGTGGTAGCAGCATTTCGCCCTAAAAGCGCTCGCCGCGAAACAATCTCCTGAAATTCTTTAAAATGTAACATTAGCGCCAGCCGCTGTAGCGTGTAAATGGATTTACGATATAGTAATTTTTTCTTTACGATTGCTGTAAAAAATAATCCACAACACATGCACAATGGTTCGCTATGTCACATAACACCCGACCTCTGAATCGACAGGACTACAAAACCCTCACGCTCGCTGCTCTGGGCGGAGCGCTGGAGTTTTACGACTTCATCATCTTTGTCTTCTTCGCCGCCGTTGTGGGGGCGCTGTTTTTCCCGGCGGATATTCCGGAATGGCTGCGTCAGGTACAAACCTTCGGCATTTTCGCTGCCGGCTATCTGGCGCGCCCGCTGGGCGGCATTGTCATGGCGCACTTTGGCGATCTGGTTGGGCGCAAGAAGATGTTTACCCTCAGCATCCTGCTGATGGCCGTGCCGACGCTGGCGATTGGGCTTTTGCCTACCTATGAGTCGATGGGCATTATCGCCCCGTTATTGCTGCTGCTGATGCGTATTCTCCAGGGCGCGGCCATCGGCGGGGAAGTGCCGGGCGCCTGGGTGTTTGTCGCTGAGCACGTCCCGGTGCGCCGCATCGGCATTGCGTGCGGAACGCTGACCGCAGGGCTGACGATCGGGATCCTGCTTGGCTCCGTGGTTGCAACCATCATCAATACCAGCATGACGCAACAGGCCGTTCACGACTGGGGCTGGCGTATACCGTTCCTGCTGGGCGGGGCGTTTGGGCTGGTGGCAATGTACCTGCGACGCTGGTTGCAGGAGACGCCAATATTTCTGGAAATGCAGCAGCGGAAGGCGCTGGCGCAAGAACTGCCGGTGAAAACCGTAGTAGTGCGGCATAAAAAAGCGGTAGTGGTGTCGATGCTTCTGACCTGGCTGCTGTCTGCGGGGATCGTGGTGGTCATTTTGATGTCGCCGGTCTGGCTGCAAAAACAGTACGGTTTTGCGCCTGCCGTGACGTTACAGGCGAACAGTATCGCGACAATTATGCTCTGCTTTGGTTGTCTGGCCGCCGGGCTGGCGGCGGATCGTTTCGGCGCAAGCGCGACCTTTATTGTCGGCAGTTTGCTTCTGGCCGCGTCGAGCTGGGCATTTTATCATCTTGCGGGCACCCATCCTGAACAGCTGTTCCTGCTATACGGTGTCGTCGGGCTGTGCGTGGGCGTCGTTGGCGCCGTACCGTACGTAATGGTCCGCGCCTTCCCGCCGGAGGTACGCTTCACTGGGATCTCTTTCTCTTATAATGTCTCGTATGCCATTTTCGGTGGGCTGACCCCGATTGTGGTGACGGTGTTGATGGGGGTGTCACCCCTTGCACCTGCGTGGTACGTGCTGGCGTTATCGCTGATGGGACTGGTTTTGGGGGGGTGGCTTCGCCAGTCAGAGGGACGTCGTGCCCGCGACGCGGGCGGGCGCGGCGGCCACGACAGAGGGATCAGTGTTTTTCACCAATCGGTAGAATGGTGCGGTCGAACTGCTCGTTCAGCACTTCACCCATGGCCAGGTAGATTGCGCTTGCGCCGCACACCAGACCGACCCAGCCGGCAACGTGAACGATGCCTTCGTTATCCGCCAGGTGACCGATGGCCAGCAGAGCGAACAGTACGGTCAGGCTCAGGAAGACGAATTGCAGTGCGCGGTTCGCCTTAAGGGTACCGAAGAACATGAACAGGGTGAACACGCCCCACAGTCCCAGGTACACGCCCAGGAAATGGGCGTTTGCCGCCTCTGCCAGGCCCATTTTAGGCATCAGCAGAACCGCGACCAGAGTCAGCCAGAAGGAACCGTAAGAGGTAAAGGCGGTTAAGCCGAAGGTGTTGCCTTTCTTATATTCCAGCAGGCCCGCAAAGATCTGTGCGATACCGCCGTAAAAAATGCCCATCGCCAGGATAATGCCGTCCATCGGGAACATCCCGATATTGTGCAGGTTCAGCAGAATGGTGGTCATGCCAAAACCCATCAGGCCCAGCGGAGCCGGATTAGCCAACTTAGTGTTGCCCATAAGTCCTCAAAAAAATCAGCATTAATATGGTGAAATGGTTAAACCCGCGCCAGTTCTACCTGACGGGGCGCGGCATCATAATGGGCGGCATCGACGCCGTCTATGATCTCACCGGGGTGAAATTAAAAAATTTTTTATCCTTCCCCCTTGATGGATGCCGTTGTGACCCCATCTTGTAAGCAACCGCAGTGTGTGGACCTGAAAAAAATCAAATCTGGGCAGTTGAAAAAGCACGTTCTGCCCTTATTACAGGTACACAACCACATGTTGACTGATTTTTTAGTGGAGACGTTTAGATGGGTAAAATTATTGGTATCGACCTGGGTACTAC
>OKIZ01000443.1_pt1 | contig 12020 bp, 17 predicted proteins | sample 1610951 | NCBI WGS metagenome assembly OKIZ01 (sample SAMN04436700, study PRJEB24849) | human gut metagenome | biome: human gut; feature: NICU; material: stool | host: Homo sapiens | place: USA: Saint Louis, MO | collected 2010-07-22 | reverse complement strand
CAAAATTCTGCACGTTACGGGGGTGTTCAATGGCTAACTCAATTCCTAACAACGGACGCGCCGTGATGATGCGCAATAGCCGCACCGGCGCCGCCTGGCTGGTCAGCTTCGACTATCGAGACGGCAGCTACTGGCATGAGCCGCATGGCAATCTGCGCCACATCCGCCGGCCATACGCTTCACGCCGCATTGAGCCGAACCTGGTTCCAGCCGGGACGCATTAACCGCGCATATCAGCGCACGAATTTAACTGAGCTATCAGGCAGCCAATACGGTGCCGGGATTCTTACAACCAAATTTCAGGGGAAACCATGAGCGAAATAATGGATTTAACCGTCATCGAAATAAAACCAGAGCAGGCGCCGACCCTGTACCGGGCTGGCGGTCTTGACGCTTACCTGGAGCAGATTCGCCAGGCCGTGAACGAGGTTCCGGACCTGACCACCAAGAAAGGTCGTGACCGTGTCGCCTCTCTGGCGGCTCAGGTATCACGCAGCAAGACGGCAATCGAAAAGCCGGGCCGTGAGTACCTGAAACGCCTTAAAGAGGCTGTGCGCCCTGCTGAGGCGGAAATTAAGCGGTTCGTTGACGCATGTGACGAGCTGCGCGATGCAACACGTCGCCCACTGACTGAATGGGAAGCCGAACAGGAACGCATTAAGGCCGAAGAAGCCATGAACGCCCTTCACGTCGAAGCGCTGGCCATGAATGAAGAGTTCGATCGGCAGCTGGCTGCTCGGATTGAGTCTGACCACGAAATGGCTCTGCTGATGAATGACGCTTTCGACCGTGAGCAGGCCGAGAAGAAAGCAGAAGCTGAGCGCCAGCGCATTGCCCGCGAAGAAGAGATTAAGCGCTTGGCAGAAGAGAAAGCGAAGCGTGAAGCAGCAGAACAGGCGCAGCGTGAAATTGACGCCGCAGCCGCCAGAGAGCGCGAAGCGATTTTGGCCAAAGAGCGAGCCGAGCGTGAACAGCGAGAAGCAGCTGAGCGTGCGGAGCGCGAAAAGCAGGCCGCTGTGGAAGCTGAACGCCGCAAAGCACAGGAAGAAGCCGATCGCATCCGCCGCGAGGCAGAGCAACGCGAACAGGCCCGCCTGGCTGAGGAGAAACGTAAAGCAGATGAGCAGGCGCGCCGCGAAGCCGACGTTAAGCACCGCAAGGCTGTAGGCACTGAAATCGTCAAAGCTCTTCTGGCCAATACCAGCCTTACCAGGGATCAGGCTATCGAGGTACTCACCGCGGTTAAAGACGGCCGCATTCCTCATACCGGTATCAGTTACTGAGGCGCTTATGAATATCAAATGTGAATGCACAGACATGCGCACATCTGTAGGCCCGCATAACACGTTAACCGTCGAGCTTGAAGACGTGGTGTTGTCGGGGACGGTTAACAGTCGTGAGGTCCTCATGCAACTGGATTGGGACGTGGTGATCGAATGTCTGGCGGAGCATGGCTACGTCATTACTCATCGGGAGAAAGCAGCATGAGCGCGGCGGAAAAATGGAATGACGACGAATTCATTCAGCTGATGAGAGATGCGATCGGCGAACGTGATTTCGACGATGACGAACCAGTAAACCTTTCTGCGGAACGGCAAAACCCGGTTATCAGCTGGGATGAATTCGCGGGGAATTTTCAATGAATCTTGAGCTACTTGACGCCCCATTCCCGCATAAGGATATCGAGTGGCGTATTCAGCAGGCAGGGAAAAGCGGATCGTCAATTTGGGCAAAGGTCCTGGCCTATGTCACAAACCGGGCAATCATGAAGCGCCTTGATGAGGTTTGCGGAAAGGCCGGCTGGCGTAATGAGTACCGCGACATCCCAAACAATGGCGGCGTCGAATGCGGAATTTCCATAAAGGTCGATGGGGAGTGGATCACCAAGTGGGACGCATCCGAAAACACGCAGGTTGAAGCTGTAAAAGGCGGACGCTCAAGCGCTATGAAGCGCGCTGCTGTTCAGTGGGGAATAGGCCGGTATCTCTACGATCTGGACGTAGGCTTCGCAACCATATCAGGCGAAAAAGCAGAAGGTTTTACTTACGCACGCACTAAAGAGTTAGGCGCTTTTTACTGGAAGCCGCCTGCCCTGCCTGCATGGGCTCTTCCATCGGCGGTTTCAAGCAATGGCCAGTGTAAGCCAGCGGCAGAAACAAACAGCGAACAGTTTCAGCCAGTAAAGCCGTCGATAACCATGGAGGAAGCTGACGATATTCTCGCGGAGTTCTGCCGGGAAATTGAGAGTGAAAACAATCCGGAAGTCATAACTCAAAAATACAGCGAAGCATGGTTCGCTCTGGACGGATTTTCCGAACATCAAAGCAAATGCCATGAGGTAACTGGCATCCGGCGCAGGGAGATAAAGCAGGCGTTAGGAAGCTCTGAAAGTGCAGGTGGCAGCCATGAAAGTAACAGCTGAGTCAATCCTGTCCATCCTGCGCAAGGACGCGCGGAACAACATTACGGTCTTTCATCGCTGGCAGACCGCGGCTGGCGCCCTCGGGTACAACGCAGGGATAACCCTGAACTTTCATGAGCCTTATTACGCCGGGTGGGCGCCAGCGCTTGAGATGAAGGAAGTGTTTATCTCCATGCCGGAGCTGGAAGTAGTTAAGCCATTCCTGACCGTCGAGCGCTGGGGTAACGGGACGCTTGGCGGAGAAATTTACCGGTTACCACGGGAGGCACAATGAATAAGCAGAGCATCACACCAGAGCAATTCCGCGCCGTAGCCGGAACCATGCCTGCCTGTCGCGCAGCGGATGCGCTGGGGATTAGCCAGGCGAACTTCTACCGCCTGGCACAGAGCTATTCCATCAGCACAGCGTTTGTCTACAAACCCTGGAAGCCAGAAGAGAAGCAGATCGCCGCTGAAATGCGCGCTGCCGGCGAGTCGCATAAAAGCATCGCCATGAAGATGGGCCGCAGCGTTGCATCGGTATCCAGGACTTTAAGCCGCATGAGAAAGGCAGACACGAAACGAGGTGCGCAATGACTGATTTCGGCGGATCGAAAACTCCAAAAAATGAACGTGACTACTGGCAAACGCCGATTGAAATTTTCAACGCGCTCGACCGCGAGTTTGGCTTCTGGCTGGATGCTGCAGCCTCTGAGAGTAATGCGCTATGCGCTCACTACCTCACTGAGCTGGATGACTCGCTGAACAGCGAATGGACGTCATACGGGGCGATCTGGTGTAACCCGCCCTATTCCGATATCGGCCCGTGGGTAGAAAAAGCTGCTGAGCAATCCCGGGCGCAGTCTCAGGCTGTAGTGATGTTGTTACCGGCTGACATTTCTACCGGCTGGTTTATTTAAGCCATGCAATCAGCTGATGAACTCAGACTCATAACCGGCGGCCGTGTTCAGTTTGTTCCGGCATCCGTTACAGGAAAGCGCAAGAGCAACCCCAAAGGCTCGCTTCTGTTTATTTGGCGCCCGTACATCACCCCGCGACACATCATCACGTCCATATCGCTGGCTGAGTTAAAGCGGATCGGAAATCTGGAGGCAGCATGACGCCAGAAGAACAGGAAAACATCCTCCGCGCCCAGGCTCGTCGCTGCGCAGAAGAGATAACCAAAGCGATGAGCGTAAAGCCTAAACCGAAGTGGAACGCTGTATGCCCCCCCCCCATCCTTCGCAAGCACTACGAGAAGGTAAAGCCGATGGGTATCAGCCTGGTGAAATTTGTCAGTGTTATTGGGCGGCTCAGCGGCCGCTATGGAGTGGAATCATGAAAGAACGCGGAATGATTTTTAACGGGGAGATGGTGCGGGCCATTCTCGACGGTCGGAAGACACAGACTAGGCGGATTATGGCACCACAGCCAGCAGACGATATCGAGCGTTGCATTTTCTCTAACCCAGAAGCAATTGGCTGGAAATCATCTCTGAGACACAAGCATGGCAGCACCACTGCTCATTTTTGCCATTATGGAAAGCCAGGCGACCGCATTTGGGTGCGGGAAACTGCACGCTGCGAATGGCAGCGAGGTGATTTCAAAGATGCTGCCTTTGAAACAGGGGTGACTTATAAGGCTGATGGAGAGCGCCAATCATTCAGGTCTGCAGAGCAACATAAAACGTTCCCCCGACGTAGCCACGCCACAAATGGCGATCTGGCGTGGCATCCATCGATCCACATGCCGCGCTGGGCCTGCCGCATTCTGCTGGAAATTACAGATGTGCGGGTTGAACGGCTGAACGCTATCAGCGAAGAGGATGCGGAGGCGGAAGGAATCGACATGGAGGCACTTTATGACTCGCAGGACTGTTACGACTGCATTGCAGACCACAATATGACCGGAAGGCCAACGGTAACAGGCGCATTCAAGTACCTGTGGGAATCCATCTACGGCGAAGAAAGCTGGAAGGCCAACAGTTGGGTTTGGGTTATCGAGTTTAAGCGCATTGAAGGCGGTGCAGCATGAGCTTCTTTGAAATCGACTCCCGATTTTTGATCGATACAGCATTTCACCGACTGGAAATCATCCGTGATGATGGCCTGTATCGCCACCTGCGTATGCAGAAGCCCGAAACGTCCTGTTATTACTACGACGTTATCACCTGGCCTGGTTACTTGACCGTAACCGGCGACATGGGAACTTGGACATTCAGTCGCATCGCGGACATGTTCGACTTTTTTGGCGCCTGGGAAGGTGGAATCAATACCCATTACTGGGCTGAAAAGCTGGAGGCTGGCGCAGGATGTTCCGCCCGCGATTTACTGGCAAGAGAATACGACCACGACGCGTTCTGCAAAAGCCTGAAAGAGTCTCTGAGTGATTACCTGGAGGACGATGAAAGCGAGGAGCCGGAAGAAGATGTTGACTGGGACGACGATGACGACACACCAGATAGCGACAAAGCAGTGGTACGCGAAATCGTCCGCGACTTGTGCCGAGCTGGCTTCAATAACGAATGGGAGGCTTATCAGGCTGTTTATGACGCTGATTGGCCAGCTGGTTGGAGCGCCTGGGATGTCTGCGAAGGCCTGACGTTTAAAACCTATACCAGTCACTTCCGTTGGATTCTATTCGCTATCACCTGGGCAATCAGCAAATACCACAATTCGAAGATTGTTGATAAAGCGATGGCTACGTTTCTGGCAGTTAAAGGAGTTTCAGCATGAGCGCAGAAATCATCGATCAGGCCAACGAGTTAGCGGAACTCCAGCGGGAAGCCGCCATTGCGAAATGTCGCATCAACCATGCGGCGGTATCAGCTACTCACTGCCGCGACTGCGGGGAAGAGATACCCGAGCGGCGCCGGGAACTGGTGGCGGGATGCCAGCGCTGTGCTGACTGTCAGGAAGAGTTTGAAGAACGTGGTAAGCATTTGGCTGTAACGAGAGGTGGAAGATGAAACATGAGATGCAACCAGATAGCCTTGTTGATCTGAAGTTTATCATGGCCGATACTGGCTTCAGCAAAAGCTTCATCTATAAACGAATCAAAGCAGGAGACCTGGCAAAAAGCAGGGTTATACACGGTCGAGCAAGATGGCTATTTAGCGAGCACTGCGATTTCAAAAAAAGGCTCCTTTCCCGCTCCGATGGGTAAAGTAACGAGTAAAATATTTTTCACACGTAAAAAACACTATATACTTCAACCCCCTGCATATCAGGTTAGATGTATGCAGGGGACACCATATAAACGTTGACCGCTATTTCCCACCATTACCTAAACGCCAGCCATGGCATATTCTTCTCGCCATCATAATTTGCCGAAATTATCCACGAGTGGATTAGCCAGGACAGGAAGGGGCGCCCCAGTCAATCGCACAGACAATAAACCGACAAAAACGCGCATTCCGCGTACAATGCCCCTTGGCTTAAACAGTCATAAGCCACTACCCCAGTGCAACCTTCTCTGGACGATACAGGAGCCAGGCGTTGATATGAAACAGATCACCCTCAGAGATATGCAGCAGCAGAGCGAAGCGGCAGCCAGTGCCCCGCGCTTGCGTGCCCATCGCAATTTTCATCCCGAACTAAGCGACCCGGTACAGCGCCTCGCCATTGCGATGGAACCCGGCACCTATATCCGTCCGCACCGGCACAGACATACCTTCGAACTTTTGCTGCCCCTGAAAGGCCGCTTTGTGGTACTGAATTTTGATGACAATGGCGTAGTCACCCGCCGGGTGGTGCTGGGTGAAACCTGCACGGCGCTGGAAATGGAAGCCGGTACCTGGCATACGGTGCTCTCGCTCGACCCGGGCGGGATGGTTTTTGAAGTTAAGCAAGGTGCTTATCAGCCGCTTGCCGAAGTTGACACCATGGCCTGGGCGCCTGCCGAAGGCCAACCGGGCACCGCAGAGATGATGGCATGGTATGCCATCGCGCAGCCGGGTGACCGTTTTCTGTCGACGCCACAATAACAACAGGTACACCAAATAGACGCGACTGGCGTCTGTTTGCCCCCCTGCCGACCACGAAGGTCGCCAATTGACTGTCCCTTTCTTCGTACTCCGCTCGTGCTCGCCTTCAACATTCCTGCAAAAAGATTCCTGCCAGAAAGAAATGCTTATATTGAGCAAACTATTTTTCTCTACGAATAAGAGATGATAAGATAACGGGATAAAGTAAATACGCGGCAGCAAAACAATAAAAACAGCCAATTTATCGACATATTATTCTCAATGTGAATGGGTTTTGTTAATCAGGTAAAGGAAGTCAGCGGGAAGAATAAATCCTTGTCATCGATGCTTTTTGCTCACCATGGCGATTTATTTTTTCATCGACGTACAATTCTTATGAATATTACAGAACGGAATATCTGGAAGCTAAATAATTTACCGCCAATGGAGTATTGCTCTCTGGCGCGGGCGCAAAAATTATTAAACTGCGAACTTGAAGACATTCTTCACTGGCATGATATTGGTGCGATCAATCTCTGTCTGAAGCTTAATCCGACGCGGGGAACATTAAAAATAGCCGTCCTTTCTCATCAGGAAAAAGACGTGACCACCGCGCTTAATCCGCTTGCCTCTGCCGAGGAAGTGGAGACTTTCTGGTCACCTCACTCCCATATCCGCAGCATTCTGCGGCTTGATGGCGATATTCCGATTGTGGAAACATTACGCGGAAATACGGTGACGCAGTTTAACGTAAAAGTGTCCGCCTCCGGACTCTGGCACCCACACAGTCGGAATTTAATGGCGCTACTGGAGGCGCCTGATGATATTCTTTACGAAAACAGACTCAGCATGATGCTGCCCGACAAACCGTTTGTCTATTGTCATTTCATTCCGGATGAAGACGAATACTCTGCTATATCATTGAACCGCATCTATATCACCAGCCAGGCCATTGAGAAAATATACGCTCACAGTATTAGCGCCCGGCCTATGGACGTGACAAAAAATTCGCTGCTGGAACAAACCAGTTACATCCATCAGGAATTAACCGTCCTGCCGCAAAATGAGGTATTGCTGGAATTTATCCATTACCTTATTCAGTCCCATACCGTATTTAATGAGAAATTACAGAATATGGCCGAGCCAGACAAGACTCAGCTCTTTCATCACGTACTGGAAAGGCTCAAAGAAGAGGGCATGCTCCGGGAGAATACCCTGCCCGATGAGGCCGATATCCTCAGCGAAGCCGATCGTTAGTCCAGGCTCGTCGGCAAGTGACGCAGGTCCTCATACAGGGCCTGGCCGTTTTCCTGCTCAAGCGTTACAGCGATCTCCCGCGCCAGCGCAATGAATTCGCGCGCCGCAGCGCTCTGCCATGCGCCCTGGCGCTGCAGCAAACAGGCCGTGCGCTGCAGCAGCGCGGGCTTAAGCTCAATGGCCACGAGGTCATCATACTGTCCGGCGATCGCCGCTGGCAGCAGCGTCGCAAGCGGCGTGCCGCGAATAACCGTTAGTACGGCGCCGATGGAGTTGGCCTCCATCCGCACGTCAGGTTCAAGCCGATGGCGGCGACAATAGCGGTCGATCTGCTCCCGGGTGGCAAACTCGCTGCTCAGCAGGATCAGGGGCTGCGCGTCGAGAGCCTGTAGCTGCAGGTGGCTCTCATGAGCCAGCGGATGCGCGCGGCTCACCACCAGCGCGAGGGTTTCCGTCAGCAGCGGCTGAACCACAATATCCCGCGAGAGGCTCTCGCCAAAGGCAATTCCCACATCCAGTTCATCCTCCAGAAGCATCGTTTCCATCCGCTCCTGGTTCATCTCCTGGATAAGCAATTTCACTCCGGGGTAGCGTCGATAGTACGCCTCCACCAGCGGCCCCAGCATGTAAGTGGTAAAGGTCGGCGTCATGGCGATGCGGAGTTTACCACGCTGCAGATCTTCTGCGTCGTGCAGGGCGCGCCGCCCCTCCTCAAGATCGCGTAACACGCGGCGGGCATACTCCAGCCAGATCTCTCCGGCATCGGTCAGGCGGGTATAACGACCAGAGCGGTCAAAGAGCTGAACCTCCAGCATCGCTTCCAGCTGGCGGATCTGCTGTGACAGCGCAGGCTGGGAGACATGGAGCGCCGCGGCGGCGCGGGTAAATCCACGATGTTCTGCCACGGCGATAAAGTAGGAAAGATGGCGCAGGAGCATCCGCTTACCTATAAGCAATTCAAATAGGGTTCATCATAAATAAGTCTTTTAACTTATGAAACAAGATACGTACTCTCTACCTACCATCCTCTGCGTTTTTCACCATCAACATCATCTTATGCAGGAGTGACTATGTCCGCTGACGATCGCTATCTCCAGCGCGCATTAGCGCTGGCAAAACAAAATATTGCTGACGGTGGCCGCCCCTTCGGCGCCGTTCTGGTGCGGCATGATGAGATTGTCGCCGAAGCCGTCAATACCTTTCATCTGAACGGTGACCCAACGGCGCATGCCGAACTGAATGCCGTTCGCGATCTTGCCGCCAGACTGGGAAGCGAGGTGCTGCGCGAATGCGTTATCTATGCCAGCGGGCAACCTTGTCCTATGTGCCTGAGCGCACTCTATTTAACCGGCGTGCGGGAAGTATTTTTCGCCAACAGTAATCAGGATGGCGAGCCCTTTCAGCTCTCAACCACCGCGATTTATCAGCAGCTGCAGCAGCCGCTGTCCCGGCAGACGCTGCCAATCCACCACTGCCCGCAGCCGGAGGGGCCGGCACTTTATCAGCGCTGGGCGGAACAGCAACCATGACGCCCATGCTGCGACAGAATCTGACGCTGTGTGTCCTGGTACTCATCGGGATAAACATGCGTCCGCTGCTCACCTCGATAGGTCCCTTGCTGCCGGATATCCGCGCCGCCAGCGGGATGAGCTATACCCTGGTCGCGCTCCTCACCGCCCTGCCGGTCATCGCGATGGGCGTGCTCGCGCTGGCCGGCGGCTGGGTCGATCGCACTGTTGGTCAAAACTGCAGCATTGCGCTGAGCCTGCTGATTATCGCGGCGGGTGCCCTGCTGCGGGAAAGCGCCCCACATAGCGGTTTGCTGCTCAGCAGCGCCCTTGCGGGGGGAATTGGCATCGGCATTATCCAGGCCGCCATCCCGGCGGTGATAAAGCGGCTGTTCGCCCGGCGTACGCCGCTGGTGATGGGACTATGGTCGGCGGCGCTGATGGGCGGCGGCGGGTTAGGCGCTGCGTTCACGCCATGGCTGGCGTCACGCAGTACGGTCTGGCACCAGGCGCTGGCCTGGTGGGCGCTCCCTGCCCTGCTGGCCCTGCTCGGCTGGCTGGCGATTTGCCGGCAATTGCCTCGCGCACCGCATCAGACCAGCGCTTCCCCCCGGGTCGCGATTATTGGCCAGCGCCGCGCCTGGACGCTGGGACTCTATTTCGGACTGATCAATGCCGGTTACGCCAGTCTGATCGCCTGGCTGCCGCCCTACTATATCCAGCTTGGCGATAGCGCCCAGTACAGCGGCTCACTGCTGGCGCTGCTGACCGTCGGGCAAACCGCGGGGGCGCTGCTGCTCCCGGCGCTGGCTCGCCAGGATGACCGACGCCAGCTTCTGCTGTTCGCGCTGGCGCTACAGCTCATTGGCTTCTGCGGCTTCATCTGGCTGCCGCAGCACGTCCCAGCGCTGTGGGCCATCGCCTGTGGAGTGGGTCTGGGTGGCGCCTTTCCCCTGTGCCTGGTGCTGGCGCTGGATCACGCCGGACAACCGGCGGTAGCCGGCCGGCTGGTGGCGTTTATGCAGGGTATCGGATTTATCATCGCAGGCCTCTCCCCCTGGCTTTCCGGCCTGTTGCGTAGCCTGAGCGGGAACTACACGCTTGACTGGTCCTGGCATGCGCTCTGCGTCCTGCTACTCATGGCGCTCACACTGCGCTTTATCCCGGCTCACTACCCGGCCGAGTGGCGGCCGCGCGCCTCTGACCAGCATTAAATCGGCGGCGGCGCGTAGCAAAGAAATTGCGCGCGCCCTCGCTGGCCGTCCTCCATTTTGCCCATCGCCAAAATCCGTTTTAACAGCGTCGCTGGCGTGAAATTTATTACCGGGTGAAATTAATGTGTCGCCGAATCACGACACTCCTAAGTAACTAAAAATTAATAAAAAAATGCCCCTTGTTTCCCTCATTTTTTAGGCGTACATTAGCGCCATCTGGAGCACAAAGCGCACAGAATTGCGAGCTGCCGCAACGTGATTTTTCACCTGCGACAGCCCAGGAATAACAGAACAATTAATTCATTTGAACGTCGCACAAGCGCGTGGAGTGATGAATCGTGAAATACTTCTTTATGGGCCTCTCTTTTATGGTCATCGTTTGGGCCGGTACTTTTGCCCTGATGATCTAGACTGCAGCGGTGTCAAAAAAAACGGGAGCCCACTGGCTCCCGTTTTTGTTATGGCGTATTCGCCGAAGCGCTAGCTCGCGGCGGGCAGCAAGCCATCGGCGCGGAACATCGCCTTGATGCCACGGATCGCCTGGCGCGTACGGTCCCGGTTTTCGATCAGCGCGAAGCGGACGTGAGTATCGCCATAGTCGCCAAAGCCTATCCCCGGCGAGACGCAGACCTTCGCTTCATTAAGCAACTTTTTCGCAAACTCCAGCGAGCCCATGGCAGCGTAAGGTTCCGGTATTTTTGCCCAGACGTACATGGACGCTTTCGGACATTCCACCATCCAGCCGGCTTCGTGGAGCCCTTTCACCAGCACATCGCGACGGCGCTTATATTGTTCGGCAATTTCACGCACGCACTGCTGATCGCCCTCAAGGGCAGCGATCGCCGCCACCTGCAGCGGCGTAAACGTGCCATAGTCGTGATAGCTTTTGATGCGAGCGAGGGCATTCACCAGGGTCTTATTGCCGACCATAAAGCCAATGCGCCAGCCGGCCATGTTATAGCTTTTCGACAGGGTAAAGAACTCGACGGCGACATCACGCGCGCCGGGCACCTGCATAATGGAGGGCGCTTTCCAGCCGTCATACACGATATCGGCATAGGCCAGATCGTGGACGACCAGGATGTCATACTGCTTCGCCAGGGCGACGACCTTTTCAAAGAAGTCCAGCTCCACACACTGCGCCGTTGGATTCGAGGGAAAACCAAGGATCATCATCTTCGGCTTCGGGTAACTCTCGCGGATGGCGCGTTCCAGCTCGTTAAAGAAATCCACACCTTCCACCAGCGGCACCGAGCGCACCTGCGCCCCGGCAATCACCGCGCCATAGATATGAATCGGATAGCTGGGGTTTGGCACCAGCACCGTGTCGCCATGATCCAGGGTCGCCAGCATCAGGTGCGCCAGCCCCTCTTTCGAACCAATGGTGACGATCGCTTCCGATTCCGGATCGATGTCAACGTTATAGCGTTCTTCATACCAGCGTGAAATGGCGCGACGCAGGCGCGGGATCCCCCGCGAGGTAGAGTAACCATGGGTATCAGGCCGTTGGGCAACAGTGCAAAGTTTTTCCACGATATGCGGCGGCGTCGCGCCATCGGGATTGCCCATACTGAAATCAATAATATCCTCGCCGCGCCGGCGCGCAGCCATTTTCAGTTCAGCAGTAATATTAAAAACGTACGGGGGGAGACGATCGATACGCGTAAAACGGCGTT
>OKIZ01000442.1_pt1 | contig 12025 bp, 11 predicted proteins | sample 1610951 | NCBI WGS metagenome assembly OKIZ01 (sample SAMN04436700, study PRJEB24849) | human gut metagenome | biome: human gut; feature: NICU; material: stool | host: Homo sapiens | place: USA: Saint Louis, MO | collected 2010-07-22 | reverse complement strand
AATCCATTCAACCTGTCCGACGAGAAATCCATCATCGCTACTGATCAGTACATAACTATTTATTCGAGGAAAATTGCGGGGGGAACCGCCTTGAAGTGACACTGAATCAGGGGAGTCAATCTCTAAAGAAACTCTAATTTCATTAGGTGATACAAATCCAACATATCCAATTCTTAATTGTTCTAATCTTTCTATTGGTAAGTAACTCATTGTGATACCTCGGAGCCAGTTGAATTACCTAATTCTTTGGGCTGGATAAATCCTCTTTGCTTAAGCAATTCAGTCATTTTTATTGATGCTTTATCAATAGCTGGTTTAGGTAAATAGTTATCAACTAAAGTCTTGAGGTCTCCTAAATGGTCTCCCATTAATAGGGTGATCTGTGCTTTTCTTCCACTCTTATTAATGAAATTTATGATTCTTCCAAGCGGATCTCCGAAGGCAATTATGACTACATGAGTCGAAGGCACTGTAAGCATGTCTTCAATTACCCTGTTGATATGCTCATCACCAAAGCTATAGCCATAGGTGACTAATGTGCTATTTGGGCGGCTAGTTGCTGCGGCTAGATCTCGAAATAGCTCAACATAAGGGTACTCGGCAGTTTCTCTATCTTTTACTGAGTTAGGGTAAATCATAACTTGTTCAAAGCTGTTGCTTTGATGGCCTTCAGCTTCTAAAAAAGGTTCAACAGAACGTGCTCCAAAAGGTAAACCAAAGCGCCTAATCGCGCTATTTTGTTCATGCCAATCAAGGGATCCATGAAGCTTAGTAAAACGCGCTACGCCTTCTAAATATCTTGGTTCGCCACGAATTCCTGGAGGATTATAGTGATAATCAACCTCCAATCTTGAAGATCGAAACACTGGAGCGATACTTCCTACAAAGCGATCTATAAGTCTCAAACCAGCAAGCTCAGCACCTACTTCAATAATGCGATCATAGTTTGTTGTAAAAATATGCAACCTATCGCGAGTAGCGGTCCTACTTGCAAAGCTCATCAAGAAACTAACTAGATAGTTGAAAGTTTCCTCTTTACGCTTTGGTTCAGCAGTTTTAATCAAGTATTCTCCGGCACTCACAGATCTTGAAAACTCACCTAGGCAGCGAGAAAGCTCTCCCTTGAGTATTTCTAAATCCGTTTTTAGATTTCTATAAGCAGCATGAGGAGCTGGAGGATTTTCAGGTTGAGGGGTATTCAACACTGTCAGAATTTCAAGCCCTTTAATAAGTTCATTAATAGCTCTAATTTGATCTTCTATATTTCCGTTATCGCGACCTGCAGCTTTGGCAGCCTGAGTAGAAAATGCATCTATTTCACTTTTACATACGGCTAGATCGCTGATCCAACCCATTCCAGCTGGAGGTGAATCTGTAGCCGATATTTGAATAGACGTGCTTAAACCCGCACCTATCAATAAATTTAAATGTTCGGATTGGAAGAGAGCTGTTAGCCAAGGCTCGATATTTTGGCGTAATCTCTCTATTGATATTTCTGCTCCCTGTTCACCCCATGCACTGTTTGCCGATAGGATGAAAGGATGAGAATCAGCCTGCTCGCTAGAGTTTGGTAATAGCTCAATAATTTCAGGTACACTGCCAACCTTAATTTGCTGAGTATTCATAAATACACTTCTTTTATTTGTATGAAAAATATAGGTTTGTAGGCGAAAAATAGAGCCACTTGTGTGACTATTAATAAACTATTGGCTTTGAACCTTACGCCTCACAAGCCTCCAAGATCCTTAGAGTATCATCGATACAATCCTAAGGTACTCAATGCTTTTTCTAACTTAGCATGGCTAAATTGTAACTGGAAAGCACATAAATTCTTGGAATTCTACGTAGATGGAAGAGGAAAGCGGTTCGAGTCCTCTGACCTGCTCTTCGTTGATTAGTACACCCTGACGTTAGGAAACGCTTCATTACCTATGTGAGAAGTTCCGCTTTTCGCTCACAGCGGACACTCAGGTTCAACAGTCCATTACGTTAAGCTTACGGATAAATCATTTTATGATGGCGTGGAGAACGGGGGATTCTGAAAACGGTAAGAAGTGAAAGGGCAAGAAGAGCTTGTTGTAGGTGGACGGACTGGTGAAGATCCCCATGTGAATGGTGGAGGGGGTATGCTGCCAGATTTCCCCGCTTGCTATTGGGGATTTCCCCACCTTATTCCCCGCGACAAAATCACGTTAAGACCTGCGGATTAGGGCGAAATGATAATTCCCCCGTTTTCCCCGTATTTTCTACTTTATTATGAATGCTCTGAGAGAAAGGAATCGTAGAGGACCGTAGAAAGACCGTAGCTGTGAGGTTAGGAAAAGGTACATCAAAGGATGTTGAGGTGTCTAAAAGTAACGAACAACTGCGAAAATGGCGAGAAATCCAGCAAACAAATAACGTGCCGCAACGACCAGAAATCTACCGTAGCCAGAAAAGGAAAAAGCCCCGCTTTGCAGCGAGGCCTTATGAATATTGGTGCCCGGACTCGGAATCGAACCAAGGACACGGGGATTTTCAATCCCCTGCTCTACCGACTGAGCTATCCGGGCAACGGAGCGCATTAAACCGCAATCGCGCGCGATCGTCAACATTATTTCGGGAAAAGCTGTTCAACTGCTTAAGTTTGCGGCAATCTGTCCGTTTGTGCCCTGGAATTGCACAAATCTTCCAGACAGTTCAGGCAAGATGTGACAATGCTGACGGTAAGAGGAGGGCAGTATGGCAAACGACTGGCTTGAGCTGCGTCAGCATGCAGAAACAGGTATTGAGACAATTAAGGCGCATTTCGAAGGACATGCCTTTGATCCCCACTGGCATGATAGCTATCTGGTCGGAATAACCCTTTCCGGCACCCAGCAGTTCCACTGTCGCCGTGAACGCCACCGTAGCCAGCCGGGCGATGCTTTTTTACTTGAGCCCGGGGAGATCCATGACGGTGATGCGCCGATAGAGGGGGGCTTTACTTATCTGACCTTTTATCTGGATGAACACTGGCTCACCCGTACGCTTCAAGGGCTGTACGACTCTACTCCCGGGAGCTACACCCTCCACTTTGCCCAAACGCTGACGCGAGAGCCTCAGTTGGTGCGCGCTATCGGTGATACATTTGCCTCGTTGCATAACGATGAGATGAAGATCGTCCAACAGAGCACAATGGATAACCTGCTCTCTCAGATCACTGCCCACTGCCACTGGCGTAAGAAACTCCCGTCTCAGCTACAAAGCTCCGCCGTGGCGCATCGTGCCCGCGACTATCTCTATGCGCATATCGGCGAGAACGTGGGGCTGTCAGACCTTGCCCGTGAGACGGGTATAGATCGCTTTACGCTCACCCGCTGTTTTAAGCGCGAATTTCACCTGGCGCCGCACGCCTGGCTTATCCAGCTGCGCCTGGCAAAGGCCCGACAGATGCTGGCGTGTGGGGAACTGCCTGTTGATGTTGCGGCGGCAGTGGGTTTTGCCGATCAAAGCCATCTTGGTCGCTGGTTCCAGCGGGCATACCGTATTTCTCCGGCACACTACCGTCGGTTGTGCACAAACCTTCCAGACGTTTCCAGAAAATAACGGCACATTCGTGGCTCTAATAAAAAAGGAGTCACCTGTGAATTTATTACCCTTCCTGCTGTTTGCATTTGTCGCCTCGATTACACCGGGGCCAACCAATATTCTGGTACTGGCTAACAGTCAGCACTTTGGCGTAAAAAATACGTTTCCTGCGATCCTGGGCGGGTGTATTGCCGCCAGCGCTATTGTTCTGGTTTCAGGTGCTGGGGCAGGAGAAGTGTTACGCCAGTATCCGCTGATACGTCAGGTAATGAGCTGGGCGGGCGTGCTGTGGCTTTCCTGGATGAGCTGGCAGCTGTTTAGCGCCCCGGCCGCGAATCTCTCCTCCAGACGCCATGTCCGGTTTACCGCGCGGGCGGCGGCGTTATTACAGGTTGTAAACCCAAAAACGTGGATGATGGCGCTGGCAGTTGTCAGCCTGTTTGCTCCGGCAAGCGACCATGCATTTCGGGATGTTGCGCTGATGGCGCTATGGTTTCTGGCGATCTCCGTGGCTTGTTTGTTGTGCTGGGCGTGGCTGGGGAAGGCGGTGAACCGGATTTTCCGCACCACCGTGGCGATGGTGCGATTTCAGCGCGCGATGGCGCTGTGCTTGTTTATTTCCGCCTGGACGGGAATGCTGGCTTAGGTCAGAGCACCACCCATACGACACTGCGCGAACCGCAAAATATCTTCCGCCAGACGGTGCGCCGTATCCACATCCGCCTGGCTACGGTTCACCAGCATGCGGCTCAGGCAACCTTCCAGCACCAGCTCCATCTGCTTCGCGACCATTGCCGGATCATCCACTTCAAGCGTGGTCAGCAGCTCGTGTGTGAACTCGTGCGCGGCACGTTTTTGCTGATCTGCCAGTTGATGGATGGGGTGTCCGGGATCCGGATAGTAGGTGCAGGCGGCGATAAACAGACAGCCTGGGTAACGGTTGTTGGTTACACACTCCGTCAGTGCGGTATAGCGCGCCAGCAGCTTTTGCTCGGTGGTCAGCTCTTCATTCAGCATCAGCTGCCTGCGCCAGATATCCACCTGCTGGCTGAGATAGCGCAGGGCATCATACAGCAGCGCCTCTTTATCCGGCCAGAAGCGCTTAAGTTCATCCAGAGGGTAATCAATACGGTCGGCGACCATCTCAAGCGTGGTGCTGGCGATCCCTTGAATCTCAAGCAATTGCAGGGCTTGTCCCAGTACGTCTTCGCGTTGCACGGTTATCTCCTCCGCTATTCCCAACGGTTTGTCCCGTCTAAAGTGTTGTTTACGGTTGGCGATTGCGCAAATGCGCGTTGAATGTCGTTGCGTCCATAAACCCGGTTACACGCTGCGTCGGCTGTTCTTCCCCCTGTTCATTGAAGAACAGGATGGTAGGCAGCCCGAGCACATTAAGTTGCTTCAGTAGAGCCTTATCCTGCGCGCTGTTGGCGGTAACGTTCGCCTGGAGCAGAACGGTATCGCTCAGCGCATGTTGTACCAGCGGATCGCTGAAGGTGTATTTTTCAAACTCTTTGCAGGCCACGCACCAGTCGGCGTAGAGATCGAGCATGACCGGTTTGCCTTTCGCCTGCGCCAGGGCGCGGTTAAGGTCATCCACGTTCTTAATCTGTATAAAATTCAGATGAGCCTGCGTTTGACCTGCCGGGGTGCCAAACGCCCAGTCCTGTAGTGGACGGACGCTCACCAGCGCGGCCGCCAGCAGAAGGATCTGTAGCAGGCGCATCCACGGTTTCTTCGCCCCCAGACTCACGATAAACGCCCAACTGAAGAAGGCCACGCCGAGCATCGCCCACAGACGTGTACCCCACACATCACCAATGATGCGCTCCAGCAGGAATACCGGTAGCGCCAGAATGACAAAACCAAACGCGGTTTTCACCGTCTCCATCCACGGTCCGCTCTTCGGCAGCAGACGATTGCCAAACACCGTCACCAGGATCAGCGGCAGGCCCATGCCGAGCGCGTAGAGGTACAGCGTGCCGCCGCCGAGCCACAGGTTGCCGCTCTGAGCAATGTATAACAGGATGGCGCTCAACGGCGCAGTGGTGCAGGGGGAGCAAATCAGCCCGGCGATGGCACCCATGGCGAACACGCCGCCCGCAGAGCCACCCTGCTGACGGTTGCTCATCAGCGTCAGACGGGTTTGCAGGGAAGAGGGCAGTTGCAGGGTGAACAGGCCAAACATCGACAGCGCCAGCAGAATAAACACCGCTGACAGACCGATAAGCACATAAGGGTGCTGAAGGGCGGCCTGGAACTGCAATCCGGCAGCAGCGACCACGAGGCCGAGCGCCGTATAGGTTAACGCCATGCCCTGCACATAGATAAAGGCCAGCAACAGCGCGCGGGTAGTGGAAAGGCGTTGTTTACCGCCCAGCACGATGCCAGAGATAAGCGGGTACATGGGCAGTACGCAGGGCGTAAAGGCGATGCCGATACCAATCAATAACGCCCAAAGCGCTGAGAACGGAAGGTCTGAAGCGGCTTTGCCTTCGCCCCTCTCCCCTGAGGGGAGAGGGGAGGCCGCCGCTTTCACTTCGCTAAGCGGAACGACCTTTGTTTCAGGGGGATAGCAGAAGCCCGCATCGGCGCAGCCCTGATACGTCACCGTCAGGGTAGCGCCTTTATCCGCCTGATTCACCGTGACGGGCACGCTTAAGCGCTGACGATAAATTTCACTCTTACCGTAGAACTCGTCCTCGTGCCACTCGCCAGCGGGCATCTGCAATGCGCCGACGTTCGCCTTTGCCGGCGTGATGCTGACCTGCTTGCGATAGAGGTAGTAACCCTCTTTCACCTGCCAGGTGAGACTGAGATCGTGCTGGTTTTGCTGAAAGTCGAAAACGAACGCCTGGTCGGCAGGAATAAAGTTCGAACGGCCGGGTGCGTCAAACAATCCGGCAAAAGCTGACGTGCTGCACAGCAGCAGGATCAGCGTAATGAAGCGTTGAGCCATGAGAGATAATCGTTATCGCCGTGGACCACTGGCAGAACCAGCAGCTCCGGGGTTTGGTATGGATGATGAGACTTGAGGCAGTCGAGGAGCGCCTGCTGGTTTGTCAGGTTGGTTTTGAGCAACATCTGGACTTCGTACTCTTGCTCCAGCTTACCTTCCCAGTAATAAAGGGAGGTGGCGCCGGGAAGAAGTGTGACACAGGCAGCCAGTTTTTCGGCCAACACTTTGGCGGCCAGATCCTGGGCAGAAGCTTCATCAGGGGCGGTGCACAGTACAACAACAGCATCAGGCGTGTTCACAAGTCGACCTCCTCATCACGAAAGTCTTCACTATATCACGCAAGGCGGTTGGTCATTAATGAAACGGGCCGCAGAGCGGCCCGATTTTAACTATTTTTACAACGGCTAACCGTTTACAGCACAATGCCGCCGATGATAAAGCCGAGGATCACGCAGAGCGTAATCGCCACCACGCCCGGGATCAGGAACGCGTGGTTAAACACGTATTTACCAATACGGGTTGAGCCAGTGTCATCCATCTCAACCGCGGCCAGCAGGGTTGGGTAGGTGGGCAGCACGAACAGGGCGGAAACCGCTGCAAAAGAGGCAATCGCCGTCAACGGCGTCACGCCCAGCATCAGTGCCGCAGGCATCAGCGCTTTGGTGGTCGCAGCCTGGGAGTACAGCAGCGTCGCGGCAAAGAACAGCACTACTGCCAGCAGCCACGGATAGTTGTGCAGCAGGTCGCCTGCAACGGTCTGGATATCGCTAATGTGCGCTTTCACAAAGGTATCGCCGAGCCACGCCACGCCCAGCACGCACACGCAGGCGCTCATGCCGGATTTGAAGGTGCTGGCGTTCAGCACTTCGCTGGTGTCGATTTTACAGGTGATGCTAATCAGCGTCGCGATGGTCAGCATAAATACCACAATGGCTTCGTTACGCGGCAGAACCGGGTTCTGGATCAGACCTACCGTATCGCTGATGGCGGTGGCGTAGAACATCACGGCGACGATACCAATCAGGAACAGCAGCACGGAGCGTTTTGCATGCGGCTTCAGCTCGAAGACCTGGCTACCGCGCAGGCTCACTTCACCTTTTGCCAGACGTTCCTGGTAAACCGGATCGTCTTTCAGCTCGGCGCCGAGGAAGTTACACAGCACGGCAGTGATCATTACCGCAATCAGCGTCACCGGAATACAGATTGCCAGCAGCGTCAGGTAACTTACGCCCATCGGCTCAAGGATACCCGCGAAGAAGACCACCGCCGCGGAAATGGGCGAGGCGGTAATCGCAATCTGGGAGGCGACCACGGCAATAGAAAGAGGGCGAGACGGGCGAATACCCTGCTCTTTCGCCACTTCGGTGATTACCGGCAGCGTGGAGAAAGCGGTATGGCCAGTACCGGCGAGGATGGTCATAAACCAGGTCACCAGCGGGGCAAGGAAGGTGATGTATTTCGGATGGCGACGCAGCATACGCTCCGCCAGGCTCACCAGGTAGTCCATACCGCCTGCGACCTGCATAGCCGCGATAGCAGCAATAACCGCCATGATGATTTCGATAACGTCAAAAGGGATTGCGCCGGGTTTAATCTGAAAGATCAGGGTAAGTACAAGCACCCCGAGACCGCCGGCAAAACCGATGCCGATACCCCCGAGTCGTGCGCCCAAATAAATCGCCAACAGGACGATGACGAGTTCTGCTCCAAACATAAAGACCTGCCTTGCTCATTAACAAGTTGATATTGAATTGTTGTGTTTTGGTAACGCCCATAAAGAAAAAAGGCACGTCACAAGTGACGTGCCTTTCGGAAGCTTAGCCTGAACGGTTACTGTTCGCTTTCATCGGTATATCGTTTCGCTTTATATGCCGGGTGCATCAGGTTCTGGGCGGAGAAGATATCGTCCAGTTCGGCTTCGGTCAACAATCCTCGCTCGAGAACCACCTCACGCACGCTCTTACCGGTTTCGGCACAAATCTTCCCGACGATATCGCCGTTGTGGTGGCCGATGAACGGGTTGAGGTAGGTGACGATGCCGATGGAGTTATAGACGTAGCCTTCACACACTTCTTTATTCGCGGTGATGCCGTTGATGCATTTTTCCAGCAGGTTGTAGCAGGCGTTGGTCAGAATATGGATAGATTCAAACATCGCCTGGCCAATCACCGGCTCCATCACGTTCAACTGGAGCTGACCGGCTTCCGAGGCCATGGTGACGGTCGTATCGTTACCAATAACCTTGAAGCAAACCTGGTTCACCACCTCTGGCACCACCGGGTTCACTTTAGCTGGCATGATGGATGAACCCGCCTGCAACTCTGGCAGGTTGATTTCATTCAGGCCAGCGCGCGGACCGGAGGAGAGCAGGCGCAGGTCGTTACAGATTTTGGACAGTTTCACCGCCAGACGTTTCAGTGCGCTGTGCACCATCACGTAGGCGCCGCAGTCTGAGGTAGCTTCAATCAGGTCTTCCGCAGGCACAACCGGCAAGTTGGACACTTCAGCCAGCTTCTGTACCGCCAGCTGCTGATAGCCATCTGGCGTGTTCAGGCGTGTACCGATGGCGGTTGCGCCCAGGTTCACTTCCAGCAGCAGTTCGGACGTGCGCAGCAGGTTTTTGGTCTCTTCATTCAGCAGCACGTTAAACGCGTGGAATTCCTGTCCGAGGGTCATTGGCACCGCGTCCTGCAACTGGGTACGGCCCATTTTCAGGATGTCCTGGAACTCAACGGCTTTACGCTGGAAGCCATCGCCCAGCTGATTAATCGCGTCGACCAGTTTGACGATAGAGGCATACACCGCGATGCGGAAGCCGGTTGGGTAGGCGTCGTTGGTGGACTGACATTTGTTAACGTGGTCGTTCGGGTTCAGGTACTGGTATTCACCTTTCTGATGACCCATCAGCTCCAGGCCGATGTTTGCCAGCACTTCGTTGGTGTTCATGTTGACGGAGGTGCCCGCGCCGCCCTGATAGACGTCGACCGGGAACTGATCCATGCATTTGCCGTTGTTCAGCACCTCATCGCACGCGGCGATAATCGCATTTGCAGCGCTTTTAGGAATGGTTTGCAGCTCTTTGTTCGCCAGAGCCGCGGCTTTTTTTACCATCACCATGCCACGCACAAATTCAGGGATGTCGCTGATTTTGCTGTTGCTGATGTAGAAGTTTTCAATCGCTCTCAGAGTGTGAACACCATAGTAGGCATCCGCTGGAACTTCCCTGGTACCCAACAAATCTTCTTCGATACGAATGTTGTTTAACATGTGAACCTTCTTTTCAAGCTGCCGATGGATTGTACTAAACACACAGTATATATGTGGTTTTGAATATTTTATGACCGACGATTATTCCCTCAATCGGCCAGATGTTCGAGATCATATGCTGATGATAGCGAATTGCCGTAAGCTGGATCACTTATTATCGACCCGATTTCATGATAATTATTAATCTGTGAAATATGTCACCGCTTTAATATTTCCAGAAAAAATATCCGTGCAAACCGATTGAATTTTGGCTAACCGTCACCATTTCTTATCTACGCGCTTCGCGAACACATTCAGTCAGGGGCCTGAAGGCACCTGCCACACAGGAGATGCCAGTGCGCTGGATACCATTTATTGCTTTCTTTCTTTATGTTTACATTGAGATTTCGATTTTCATCCAGGTTGCCCATGTGCTGGGCGTCCTGCTGACGCTGATTCTGGTGATCTTCACCTCCGTCATCGGCATGTCGCTGGTGCGCAATCAGGGTTTCAAAAATTTCCTGTTAATGCAGCAGAAGATGGCCGCAGGCGAAAGCCCGGCCGCCGAGATGATCAAAAGCGTGTCGCTGATTATTGCTGGTTTGCTGCTGATCCTGCCTGGTTTCTTCACCGACTTCCTCGGCCTGCTGTTGCTGTTGCCGCCGGTGCAGAAGCATCTGACCATGAAGCTGCTGCCGCACCTGCGTTTCAGCCGTATGCCAGGCGGTGGTTTCAGCACCGGCCCGGGGGATACCTTTGAAGGGGAATACCAGCGTAAGGATGAGCAGCGCGACCGGTTAGATCATAAAGACGATCGGTGAGTTTGTGGCCCGGTGGCGCTCGCTCACCGGGCCTGCGGATCTTGCCGCTTCGGTAAAAACACCCACAGCCCCGCCAGCATGACGATGGCGTACACACTCTTCCATCCTACCATCGCCAGCAGCATCAGGCACAGGACACACCCGACAGCCGCCAGCGCCTTAAAGCGACCTTTCAGCAGCCGACAGCCCGCCAGCATGCACAGCAGGTAGATCATGATGAAAATACCGTTGGCGTAGACAATCAGCGCGTCAAGGTTGATGTCGAGGAGATAAATGGCCAGGGAACTCACCACGCAGCAGCCCAGTACGGTATTCAGCGCATTCACCGGAAGCTGACGTTTTGACAGGCGTGAGAGGGGGCTATCCGGTTTATAAAGTGCCTGAGACCACACCAGCCGGGCGAAGCTCTGAATATAGATGTTGAGGCTGGCAAAGCAGGCGAGATAGCCAATCACGCAGGCTACCCACAGGGCCTTAACGCCAAACAGCTGCACCACGATGCCCGGCAGCGACGCGGCGGCGGCTTTCTCTTCACCGAACGCGTTGAAGTGCAGCACCAGTACGGTACAGGCCCAGTACACGGTACCCGCCAGCAGCAGGCCAATCATCAGGGCGCGGGGGAAATCACGCTCGGGCTGTTTAAACTCGGATGCCAGATGAGCGAACGCCTCCAGACCGACGAAACACCAGAACATAACGGATAGTGCAGCGAAAAGCTGTGCGTGGTCGATGTCGTTAATCGCGGGGAAAGGAATATCCGCCACGGTAATGTCACCCGCAAACCAGATGGCGACGATCAGCGCGACAATTAACACGGCGACCAGCGTTTGCAGATTGGCGCTGGAACTGGCCCCGCGCGAGCCAACCCACCAGACAATGGCCAGCGTACCGAGTTCAGCCAGCAGCAGCTGTTCATCGTGCCAGCCAAACAGCGCCTGTCCGAAGCCGGTTGCGATATGCAGGGCTGCCGGAAGGCCAACGGGTATCACCGACAAAAATAGCCAGCCGGTGACGCGCTCCATCCGCGGCCCAAACGCCATGCCGACAAAATGCGCTACGCCGCCTGCGCTCGGGAAGTGCCGCCCGAGTATGGCAAAGACAATCGCCACCGGAAACACCAGCACGATCAGCACCGGCCATGCCCAAAGACTGTTATTGCCGGCAACCAATGCCGCCAGCGCGGGAACCGCAAATACCCCCGTGCCTAATAAAGACGTTGAGAGTAAGCCAATGCCCTGCGCCAGCCCCAACTCCTGCCTGAGTCCACTCATTTACCTCGTCCCGCGACCATCAAAAGAGAGTGGATGGTAACACTTTCGCAAATTTTTTTTCGATTACCCCTTGAAGGGGTAAAAAGCTATCCCCATCTCTCAGGGCACTAGCCGGAAAACCGCATGCGGACCGGCGTCATCCATAACTGATAATGACTTTCTCAAAGGAGAGCTATCAA
>OKIZ01000421.1_pt1 | contig 13021 bp, 13 predicted proteins | sample 1610951 | NCBI WGS metagenome assembly OKIZ01 (sample SAMN04436700, study PRJEB24849) | human gut metagenome | biome: human gut; feature: NICU; material: stool | host: Homo sapiens | place: USA: Saint Louis, MO | collected 2010-07-22 | reverse complement strand
GGCGCAAAAAAATTCCGCATGTTAGCGACGTTGACGTTGAAACTGCTAAAGCTGACCCACGGAATATCCGATATGAAGAATATATTTTCCCGGGACTCTTCCTTAGGCCAATAAGCAAGGATATTGCCATAGCGGGCGACATCTTCTGCATAAACGCGCTGAAAATGGTGAATATTTCCATCGTAATGACTCCATAACGATGAAAACGTCTCCGTTTCTTTATGGAAAAGGGTATAGCTTGGATGAACCTCATTCCATATTACAAGCTCATCATCCTTCATGGCCATACGGAATTCCGGATGCCGGTTTACGACGTCAGAAATAAGGGAAATAATCGCAGGATAAAATTTCCAGCCAACCTCTTTGATATGCTTTAGCAGCACGGTAATGTCCAGCTGAACCGTTTGGTTAAATGTAGATTGAGCAAAGCCCTGAAATACTTCAAAGTGTTCCTTTCTTGCCCAACGTGATAAGTCAACTACCGTATATTCTGGCACTATTTTTGTCATTTCAGAGCCTTAGTTGAGCTGCGCTATATAAAATAGTAGCGTATCACAAACGTAGGGGCTGTATAGACCGTAGCGAAGAGGCACCCTAAATTTTCAGCGTATCAATCACCGCTCTCAGCGCCGGGGATACGTTGCGGTGTGGATAATAGAGGTACAGTCCGTCCATCCGCAGGCTGTAGCGCTGTAAGACGCGTATAAGCGTGCCACGCTCCAGATCGTCAGCCACCAGCTCAACCGGGACATAGGCCAGCCCGAGTCCCAGCCGGGCCGCTTCGGCCTCCATGTAGCTGTCGGAAAAGGCCCATTGTCCCTCCGGGCGGTGAGTAACATGCTTCCCGTCCTGAACAAGCTCCCATTGATAGTGGTTACCGTCGGCAAACTGGTAGGCAATGCAGGGATGAGCATCCAGATCGGCGGGCGTCTGCGGGAAACCATAGCGCCGAAAATGCGCCGGAGCGGCAACCACAGCCATCTCCATATCGGGCGTGATGCGCACGGCAATCATTCCTTGTCCCACCTCCGGCCCAAGCCGGACGCCCGCGTCGAATCGCTCGGCAATGATATCCACGAACCGGCTCTCATTCATCAATTCCAGACGGATATCCGGGTAACGCTGTTTGAAGATAGAGAGCTTTGGGCAGCAGGCATGTTTCGATGGCGTGCTGGCTGGCATTAATGCGCACCGTGCCGGATGGCGTCTGGCGGTAATGCGCCAGTCTGGTCAGCCCGGTATCGAGCGCATCAAAGGCTGAACCAGCGGTCTGGTAAAGTTGCTCCCCGGCGTGGGTCAGCGACAGTTTGCGCGTTGTACGCACCAGAAGCCGAACGCCCAGCCGCTCTTCCAGCTCGCGAACCGATCGACTGATCCCGGATTGTGCCAGCCCGAGCCGTTGCGCGGCTGCCGTGAAGCTTCCCTCCCGCACCACCTGGATAAACAGATACAGCTCATTGTAGTTTTCCCGCTTCGCCATCATGCCTCATCAATTCATAACAATATGATATTAATCCTAGCAGCCTTTGGCCTCTAATCAGCACTATTTCTGCTAACTATAATGACCGCATTACAACAACACACGGTACCTCTTATGCAAACATTCACCCAAAAACTGTCCGTTGCGCTGCTGCTATGCGCATCATTAAGTGGAGTGACAACAATGAGTTATGCAGAATCACGAAATCCTGCCGCCCCCGTTTCGATGGTGACAACCTGGGATAAGACCTTCGCCGAGAGCAATAAAGTCGACCACCGCAAGGTGACGTTCGAGAACCGATACGGGATCACCCTGGTCGGCGATCTGTACATTCCCAGGAACAGCGGCGACCAGAAGCTGGCGGCGATTGCCGTCAGTGGACCGTTCGGTGCGGTAAAAGAACAATCCAGTGGTCTTTACGCCCAGACTCTGGCTGAACAGGGGTTCGTGACCCTGGCCTTCGACCCATCCTACACGGGTGAAAGCGGCGGCCAGCCGCGTAACGTTGCCTCCCCTGATATCAACACCGAAGACTTTAGCGCCGCAGTGGATTTCCTCGGATTACAGAAAGAAGTCGACCGTAACCGTATCGGCATTCTCGGGATCTGCGGCTGGGGTGGTATGGCGCTGAACGCGGCATCCATGGATACCCGCGTGAAGGCGGTCGCCACCAGCGTAATGTACGATATGAGCCGCGCGATGGGTCACGGCGTGGGCGACGGGAAAGATCGTTATTCAGCGGCCGATCGCCGGGCCGTGTTGCAGTATCTGAACGCGCAACGCTGGAAAGATGCTGAAAGCGGCACCTTCGCCCATGGCGGCCACGATATTTATGTCGATGAAAACGGTAAGGTAACGGCGGCCGGGCGTATTCTGCCGGAAGCATTGCCCGCCGATCCGCATCCGGTACTGAAAGAGTTCTATGATTACTACCGTATGCCGCGCGGCTTCCATGCCCGTTCCGTAAACTCCACCGGCGCATGGACCGCGACCATGCCGTTGTCCTTTATGAATATGCCGCTGCTGAGCTATGCCGGGGAGATCACCATCCCAACGCTGATTGTGACCGGTGAAAACGCGCACTCACGTTATTTTGCGGAAGATGCGTTTAAAGCTGTCGGCAGCAAACAGAAAGAACTGGTGATTGTTCCCGGTGCGAATCACGTTGATCTCTACGATAACGTCGCAGGGAAAATCCCGTTCGCGCAGTTCGGGCAGTTTTTCAAAACCAGTCTGGATTAATTCTCTTAGCCCCCGGCAATCAGGGGGCTTATCTTCTCTTCGCCGTGAATTACACCTATGTCCACACTGAATCAAACCTCATCCCGTGATGCTGAGCGTGCACACTGGGGCGGTATTTTTGCCATGACCCTGTGCGTTTTTGTCCTCATTGCCTCGGAATTTATGCCCGTCAGTCTGCTCACGCCCCTCGCCAGAGATTTAGGGGTGACAGAGGGGACGGCTGGCCAGGGGATCGCCCTCTCTGGTGCGCTGGCTGTCCTGACCAGCCTTTTTCTTTCCCGGCTTGCCGGGAATATGAATCGCAAACATCTTCTTTCAGGCATGACCGTCCTGATGGCGCTGTCAGGGATCATTATCGCCTTCGCCCCAAACGCTTTGATGTATATGGCAGGCCGGGCGCTGATCGGCATCGCCATCGGCGGTTTCTGGTCGATGTCTGCTGCCACCGCCATTCGGCTGGTGCCTCAGCATCAGGTCTCTCGTGCGCTGGCGATTTTTAACGGCGGCAACGCGCTGGCGACGGTGGTCGCCGCCCCGCTGGGCAGTTATCTCGGCTCGACCATTGGCTGGCGCGGCGCGTTTCTTTGCCTGGTTCCCGTGGCGATTGTGGCGTTCATCTGGCAATATTTTAGCCTGCCCAACATGGGCGGGAACCAGGGTCCGTCGCCACGTAAAAGCGTATTTCGCCTGTTCCACCGGCCTGCTGTTTCGATGGGTCTGATGGCGTGCGGCCTGTTCTTCATGGGACAGTTTGCGTTATTTACCTATGTACGCCCCTTCCTCGAAACCGTCACCCACGTCAGTCCTTCCGCCTTATCGCTAATCCTGCTCACTATCGGTATCGCAGGTTTCATCGGCACGCTGATCGTCGCGCTGGCCCTGAATGCCGCGTTTTACCTCACCTTAATGGCCATACCGCTGCTTATGGCGCTGATTGCAGGGGTATTAATGCTCACCGGGGACAGCCTGTGGATCGTGGCCCTGCTGTTAGGTTTCTGGGGAATGCTGGCAACTGCGGCCCCCACGGGCTGGTGGACGTGGATCGCCCGTACGTTACCGGAAGATGCCGAGGATGGCGGCGGGCTAATGGTCGCGGTGATCCAACTGTCCATTGCGCTTGGCTCAACGGCGGGTGGCGTGGTGTTTGATACCTTTGGCTGGCAGAGCACCTTCGCTTTAAGCGGCATATTACTCCTGAGTGCCGTAATACTGACTTTTACGACGTCGCGCCACCGGAAATAAGGCATTCTATTAACAAGGTTATTTTATTTAATTACAAAACCTCGCACTCCTCCCGTTGAAATAATAATTAAGCAATATCCTGGTCAGCCAGCGACATCGCTTTGTTAGCTTGAGCGTTCAGGCAAAGCTCAAACCGGAGGTATTCTTTGCTGATTAAATTAAAGAAAGAACGAACGCATCAGGAGGATCGTCGTCTTGCCCTCTGGCTGGCGACCTCCGCGGGACTGCTGAATGCCATTGCGCTGGGCGCGTTCGGCTTTTTTCCCTCGCATATGACGGGTAATACCTCGCAGTTATCCAGCGAAGTTTCCTCCACCGATCTCAGCGATATTATTTTCTTTGGCGCCATTATTCTGTCGTTTGTCTCAGGCGCCATCGCTGCGCGGATTATTGTTATCTGGGGGATTATCCATAACGTCAGGCTGGTATTCAGCCAGGTTCTGTTTGTTGAAGGGCTATTACTGGCCGGGGTATCCCTGTACGAAATGTATTTTCACTCCTTCGCCACGAATCAGGAGATTATTATTTTCCTGTGCGGGTTGATGGGCATTCATAATTCCACCTCCACTCAGCTATCCGGCGGTCGGGTGAGATCCACGCACATCACCGGCACGCTGACCGATGCGGGCATTTCGCTGGCCTCCGTTATGGTCGCCATGCTGCGCCGGGATTACTCCAAAGATACGGCCGCGCAAAAGAGTCAGCTCAAGACCCATTTAACTACCCTTTTCTCCTTTATCAGCGGCGGGATCGCGGGGCTGATCCTGTTCAGAGCGTTTGGATTCCACGCCATGCTGGCGCTGGGCCTGATGCTGGTACTCGTTGCCGCCTTCTCTATCGTCCGCATCTCGTGGCGGGTACGCAAGGTGCGCGCCGCGCTCAGTCGTCAGGTTTAATCAGCACGCTTTACGTGACGTTGTCACCTAAGGCGTGCTTCTTTAAGACTATTCTGCCTGCCCACTGACAGCCCTTATGCCATAAGGCTTCACTCCGGTTGTCACTAATTTCATAGGGTTACTGTTTTACCCCCTTCGCTGGAACCCTTCCGTTTCGCTTGCTATAGGTGAAGTACCCCTGCCGAAACATGGCATAACAACAGGCAACCGGTGGTTGCTATAACGCATGCGCACAGGGAGACACACCGCAATGCACCCATTACTTAAACGTTCGCTGCTTTTTGTCGGCGCGATTATCGTGGTTCTCGCTCTCCTCACCTGGGGAATTGGACTGGAGACGATTAAGGCGCGCCAGGTTGACCTGATTTACCTCGGGCAACTGCACCTGATTCTGGTCTTTTCATCCATGTTCTTTGCCCTGCTGGTGGGCATTCCAAGCGGTATTCTGCTGAGCCGTCCGGCCGCGCGTGGTATCGCCGAATATGTGATGCAAATCTTTAACGTGGGCAACACCCTGCCGCCGCTGGCCGTTCTGGCGCTGGCGATGGTGGTGATTGGCATCGGTGATAAACCGGCCATTATCGCCCTCTTTCTGGCTTCCCTGCTGCCGATTGTGCGTAACACCTATGCCGGGCTGTGCTCTGTTCCCGCGTCGTTGCTGGAAGCGGCAAACGGCATCGGCATGACCAAATGGCAGCGCCTGCGTCAGGTCGAACTGCCTAACGCCTGGCCGGTGATGCTTTCCGGTATTCGCATTGCCACTGCGATTAACGTCGGTACCGCACCGCTGGCATTCCTGATTGGCGCCAGCAGCTACGGCGAGCTGATATTCCCGGGGATCTATCTGAATGACTTCCCGACGCTGATCCTGGGCGCGGCGGCCACCGCCCTGTTCGCCCTGATTCTGGATACGCTGCTGGCGGCACTGGGCCGACTACTGAGCCCGCATCTCGCGCGATAATTATAACAAGGAGCTTCTATGAGACTGTTTTCCGGCCTGACGGCGCTGTGCGCCGCCGCGCTCTTCACCAGCCAGGCGCTCGCCGCGCCGCTGATCCTGGCAACCAAGAGCTTTACCGAGCAGCACATTCTCTCGGCCATGACCGTGCAGTATCTGCAAAAGAAAGGGTTTCAGGTACAGCCGCAGACCAATATTGCAACGGTGATTTCCCGCAATGCGATGATCAACAAGCAGATTGATATGACCTGGGAGTATACCGGCACGTCGCTGATCATCTTCAACCACATCAACAAACGCATGTCGCCGCAGGAGTCATACGAGACGGTGAAACGCCTCGATGCGAAGCACGGTCTGGTGTGGCTTAAACCTGCCGATATGAACAATACCTATGCCTTTGCCATGCAGCGCAAGCGCGCCGAGGCTGAACATATCAATACCATGTCTGAAATGGTGGCAAAGATTGAGCAGATCCGTAAAACCGATCCGGATAACAACTGGCTGCTGGGCCTTGACCTGGAATTTGCCGGGCGCAGCGACGGGATGAAACCGTTGCAGGCGGCCTACAACATGGAGCTGGATCGCCCGCAGATCCGCCAGATGGATCCTGGCCTGGTCTATAACGCGGTGCGCGACGGGTTTGTCGATGCGGGGCTGATCTACACCACCGACGGGCGCGTAAAGGGCTTCGATCTTAAAGTGCTGGAAGACGATAAAGGCTTCTTCCCGAGTTACGCCGTGACGCCAGTTGTTCGGAAAGACACGCTGGAGGCTAATCCGGGGCTGGAGGAGGCGCTGAACACCCTCTCAGCCCAGCTCAATAACGACGTTATCACCGAACTGAATAAGAAGGTGGATATCGACCATCAGTCACCGCAGCAGGTCGCCCGTGATTTCCTGCGTAGCAAACAGTTGCTGTAGGAGGCGCTATGGAGACGATTCACTATATTCTCGACAACTGGGACTATCTCTTAACCCTGACGCTGCAACACCTGTGGCTGGTGGCGCTCGCCGTGGGCCTGGCGATTGTGATTGGCGTGCCGCTGGGTATTTTAATTGTCCGCCATAAATGGCTGGCAACGCCGGTGCTGGGGATTGCCACCATTGTGCTCACCATCCCGTCAATTGCGCTTTTCGGCCTGATGATCCCGCTCTTTTCGCTGATCGGTCAGGGCATTGGCGCCCTGCCCGCGATTACGGCGGTGTTCCTCTATTCGCTGCTGCCGATTGTGCGTAACACCCACACGGCGCTCGACAGCCTGCCACCCGGCCTGCGCGAAGCGGGACGCGGCATCGGCATGACCTTCTGGCAGCGTCTGCGCTGGGTGGAAATCCCGATGGCGCTGCCGGTGATTTTTGGCGGCATCCGCACCGCCGTGGTGATGAACATCGGCGTCATGGCGATTGCCGCCGTGATCGGTGCGGGCGGGCTGGGCCTGCTGCTGCTTAACGGTATTGGCGGGAGTGATATTCGTATGTTGATTGCGGGCGCGCTGATGATTTGTCTTTTAGCGATTGTGCTCGACTGGTTGCTGCACCGTTTGCAGGTGGTACTGACTCCGAAGGGGATTCGATAATGATAAAACTGGAAAACCTCACCAAACAATTTTCACAGAAACACGGCCAGACGTTTAAGGCCGTCGACAACGTCAACCTGAACGTGCCTGAAGGGGAAATGTGCGTGCTGCTCGGCCCGTCCGGCTGCGGGAAAACCACTACCCTGAAGATGATCAACCGTCTCATTACGCCAAGCAGCGGGACGATCCTGATTAACGGCGAAGACACCAGCGGAATGGACACCGTGACCCTGCGCCGCAACATTGGCTACGTGATCCAGCAGATTGGCCTGTTCCCGAACATGACCATCGAAGAGAACATTACCGTCGTGCCGCGCATGCTGGGCTGGGATAAAGCGCGCTGTAAATCCCGTGCCGAGGAGCTGATGGATATGGTGGCAATGGATCCGCATAAATTCCTTCATCGCTATCCGCGCGAAATGTCCGGCGGTCAGCAGCAGCGTATCGGCGTCATCCGCGCGCTGGCAGCGGATCCTCCGGTCCTGCTGATGGATGAACCGTTCGGCGCGGTCGACCCGATTAACCGTGAGGTGATCCAGAACCAGTTCCTGGAGATGCAGCGCAAGCTGAAAAAGACCGTGATGCTGGTGAGCCACGATATTGACGAAGCGCTGAAGCTGGGCGACCGTATTGCCGTCTTCCGTCAGGGACGTATCGTGCAGTGCGCCAGCCCGGACGAGCTGCTGGCGAAACCCGCGAATGAGTTTGTCGGCTCGTTTGTTGGTCAGGACCGGACGTTGAAACGCCTGCTGCTGGTATCGGCGGGCGACGTCACCGACCAGCAGCCGACCATTACGGTACGCGAATCGACGCCGCTGCCGGAGGCCTTCGCCACCATGGATGACAACGATATTCGCGCCATTACCGTGGTTGATGAGCACGGCAAACCGCTCGGCTTTGTGAAGCGCCGCGAAGCGCGTAACGCCAGCGGCAGCTGCGGGGATATTCTGCATCCGTTCCGCATGACCGGTAAGGCCGAGGATAACCTGCGCGTGGTGCTTTCTCGCCTGTATGAGAGCAACACCAGCTGGATGCCGATTGTGGACGAGGACGGACGCTATAACGGCGAGATATCCCAGGATTATATTGCGGAGTATTTGAGTTCAGGGCGTACGCGCCGGGCATTAAATATTCATAGCGAGAGTTAAGCATTCAGGCCGGGTACTGCCCGGCCTTTTCCGCACGCATACCTTTTGCTAACCTCCCGATTTCCCGCCACAATATTGTATCGTCCCCGTTAAATCACGACTCCATGCAACGTCTTCACGCTTACCCCGACATCCGCGCGATGTTTCGCCGTCTCCTGATTGCTACCGTCACCGGCGTGCTGGCGGCGCTGGCCGTTGCGGTGTTCCGCCACAGCATGTATCTGCTGGAGTGGCTATTTCTCAGCAACGAAAGCGGAAGTCTGGTGAACGCCGCGGCCGCGTTATCGCCCTGGCGGCGGGCGCTGACGCCTGCGCTGGGTGGTCTGGCCGCGGGAGTGCTACTGTGGGGATGGCAGCGCATGACGGCACAACGTCCCCACGCCCCCACCGATTATATGGAAGCGCTTGAGACCGGTGACGGCCAGTTTGATTATGGCGCCAGCCTGGTGAAATCCCTCGCGTCGTTGCTGGTGGTCGCCAGCGGCAGCGCCATCGGCCGTGAAGGCGCCATGATCCTGCTCGCCGCCCTCGCCGCCTCCTTTTTTGCACAACGTTGTACGCCGAAATCCGAATGGAAACTGTGGATCGCCTGCGGTGCCGCCGCCGGGATGGCCAGCGCCTATCATGCGCCGCTGGCGGGCAGCCTGTTTATCGCAGAGATCCTGTTTGGCACGCTGATGCTGGCCTCCCTCGGCCCGGTGGTGATTGCTGCTGTAGTGGCCCTGCTGACCACGCGCCTGTTAAGTCCCGGCGCGAATACGCTATATGATGTCCATCTCAGCGAGATGCTTACGGCGGTGGATTATTTCCTGATCGTTGGCGTGGGTCTGCTGGCTGGCGTTTGCGGCCCGCTGCTGATGTGGCTGATGGCGGCCAGCCACAGGCTGTTTCTGCGTCTCAAACTTTCACCGCCGTGGCAGCTGGCGCTGGGTGGTCTGATCGTCGGGCTGCTGTCGCTGCTAACGCCGAAGGTATGGGGGAATGGCTATAGCGTGGTTCAGGCGTTTTTGCAGTCGCCGCCGCTGCTGTCGGTGATTGCTGGCGTCTTTATTTGCAAGCTGCTGGCGGTGCTGGCAAGCAGCGGGTCCGGCGCGCCGGGAGGCGTGTTCACGCCAACCTTGTTCGTCGGTATGGCAACGGGAATGCTGTTTGCGCAGATCTTTGCGCTGTGGTTTCCTGGCTCTGAGACGGCGATCCTGCTCGGACTGGCGGGTATGGCGACGCTGCTCGCCGCCACAACGCATGCGCCAATCATGTCGGCCTTGATGGTATGTGAGATGACCGGGCAGTATTTTTTACTTCCCGGTTTGCTGGTTGCCTGTGTTGTGGCGTCGGTATTGTCGAGAACGCTACGCCACGACTCGATCTACGGCCAGCATACCGCCGAAAGCCGAGAGATCGATGTAGTGCGCTAATTCGCGCTGCTCGGCGCGGGGCAGATAAGGCAGTTCGCCCACCAGCGGGCCAGGCAGCTTTTTGCTCAGCACATCGATGATTTCAGCGTAGTGCGCAAGGCCCGGGTTAATACGGTTCGCCACCCAACCAATCAGCGGCAGGCCGTCATTAGCGATAGCCTGCGCCGTCAGCAAGGCATGGTTGATGCACCCTTCCTGAATGCCCACGACCATAATCACCGGCAACTGCTCCTGCACCACCCATTCGGAAAGGGGACGTAAATCGTTCATCAGGCTGCGCCAGCCGCCGGTCCCTTCAACGACAACGTGGTCAACCTTTTCACTCAGATTTGCCAGGCCATCAGAAAGCAGGCTGTAGTTGATAAGCCCACTGTGAGCGACGCTGCTTTCCTCTTCGCTTAAGGCGATAGGATTAACGGCATCATAAGGCAGTTCCAGAGACGAGACGCTTTGCAGAACCAGGGCATCCTTATTGCGCAGCCCTTCTGGCGTCTCTTTACTGCCTTTTGCAACCGGCTTGTATCCTGCAACGCGTTTACCGCTTGCCGCCAGGGCCTGAAGTAACGCGCGGGATACGACTGTCTTCCCGACAGACGTATCCGTACCAGTAATAAAGAAACGCTTAAGCATGACTCATTCCACCTCTTGGGTATGCTTCAAAATATAAACCAGGTAAATAATTCAGTGGGGAAAGTCTACGGGATGCGTGCGCTACCGGGCTTGAGATAGCGCAATTTTTCGTACATCTCTGGAAAAGAGTTAGCCCTGTAGCAAACGAATCAGTAACGAGCCGTTGTACATCGCATCTTTTACCAGCGCGGCGCCGGCCATCGTACCCTGGTTGGAAAATTGCGTACTTTCGACCACGATGTTTTTACTGTACGCGGGAAGCGCCTGCTGATTGATGCAGGCGGAAATCGCCGGAAAGAGGATATCCGCCGCCTGGCTGAGCGGGGAGCCGATCAGTATTTTTTGCGGGTTAAACAGGTTCACCATAATGGCCAGAATGCGCCCGACATTATTGCCCACGCCGGTAATAATGTCCTTCGCCAGCAGATCGCCCTGCCTTGCCGCAGCGCACAGTGCCTCGACGCTTAACGGTTGACCGTGCAGCGTGGAGCTCATCGACTGGCTGAGCCGCACCTGCGCCAGCTCCAGCACGCTTTCGACGCTGGCAATCGTCTCCAGACAGCCATGGTTACCGCAGTAGCAGCGTTTTCCGTACGGATCGACCTGCGTATGGCCGATCTCCACCAGGCTACTGCTGCCAGCATGCAACAGACGCCCGTCGGTGATCACACCTGCGCCAACGTTATGATCAATCACCACCTGAATTACGTCGCGTGCGCCCCGGGAGGCACCAAACAATGCCTCCGCCATCGTCCAGGCGCTGATATCATGCTGAATGTAGACCGGCACACCGGTGTGGTTTTCCAGCACGTCGCCCAGCGGCATCTCTTTGACGTTTTCATAAAACGGCATGCGGTGCACAATGCCATTTTCGGTATCAATAATTCCCGGCAGGGTGATCGCAATCGCCGTTAAACGTTCAAGACGCTGCTGGTGACGAATAAAGAACTGGTCGATGTGGGTCAGAATGGCATCGAGAAGTGGTTGCTCTGCATTAAGCGGGAGTTCCAGCCGGTCCTCCACCACCAGCTTGCTGCTGAGGTCGCGCAGCGCGAGGAAGATTTCCCCGCGGCTAATCCGCAGCGACAGGTAGTGCCAGGCTTCCGTTTCCACCACCAGCCCTACCGCCGGACGGCCACGGCTGCCCGGCTCCTGAATTTCTGTTTCCTGAACCAGATGGGCTTCCAGCATTTCGCGGACAATCTTGGTAATACTGGCGGGTGCCAGTTGTGCCAGGCGCGAAAGATCGATACGCGAAACCGGACCAAGCTGATCAATCAGGCGATAAACGGCACCCGCGTTGGTCTGCTTGATCTGATCGATATGCCCTGGCTGACTATCAGCAACCACCTCGTACTCCCTTATTTTCGAGCTTCGAAATAAACTGAGGACTATGGTGAAGCACTTCAATGGCTGACGTCAAATTTTTACTTAGCCATGTGATTTACTGCACATTTTCGCCCACTTTTCCCTATAAATAATGCCCGCGAGAAGCGGTAATTAATTGTTCTTTGAAACGCTGTGCCGCATGGCTCTGTTCATGATGTTTAGACCACACCAGCCACATCTCTGAGACTGCATCCTGCTCGGCTATCTTCACCCAGCGCATTTCCGCCAGTTGTACCCGTTTAAATGAGGCCGGGAGAATCGATACGCCAAGCCCTGCGGCAACGAGACCAATGATCGTCATGGCTTCCCCCACCTCCTGCGCGATAGTCGGGACAAGGCCATATCGCCGCATCAGACCAAGAATATCGTCATACAACCCGGTACCCACCTGTGGGTCAAAAAAGACAAACGGCTCTTTCGCCAGTTCAGCCAGCGTGACGCTGTCCTGCGCGGCGAGCGGATGATCCCGGGGGATCATCGCCATCAGCGGTTCGCGGAGGATCACCTGCCACGCCAGGGTATCAGGCAACTGCGTGTTACGCATCAGCCCCAGGTCGAGCGATCCTTCGTTAAGCGGCGATATCTGCTCCCGGGTATTTATTTCGCGCGTCTGAATATGCACATCCGGAAAGTTACGGCGAAACGAGGATAGCGTTTGTGAAACAGCGCTGATAAAGGGGGCCGATGAGGTAAACCCGATGCGCAGCTCCCCCGTCTCCCCAAGATAAAGCCGTTCCGCTCTGGCGGCGGCGTCCTCCACCATACTCAGGATCTGCCGGCTATCGGCGAGAAACTGTTTTCCCGCCGCCGTCAGGCTCACGCTGCGGTTGGTTCGCGCCAGCAGACGCGCCCCGACCTGCTGCTCCAGGATCTGGATCTGCTGGCTTAGCGGTGGCTGAGAGATATTCAGCCTTGCCGCCGCACGACCAAAATGCAGCTCTTCGGCGACGGCGACAAAATAGCGCAGATGGCGCAGCTCGATATTCATATTTTTAAAGTATCATTTGAGATTATTAATATATTAGACAGAATATTTACATTTTC
>OKIZ01000411.1_pt1 | contig 13879 bp, 10 predicted proteins | sample 1610951 | NCBI WGS metagenome assembly OKIZ01 (sample SAMN04436700, study PRJEB24849) | human gut metagenome | biome: human gut; feature: NICU; material: stool | host: Homo sapiens | place: USA: Saint Louis, MO | collected 2010-07-22 | reverse complement strand
TCCGCTCCGCAGACAGCTCCTACCTCGCCGGCCCTGACGACATCTACGTATCCCCTAGCCAAATCCGCCGTTTCAACCTCCGCACTGGTGACACCATTTCAGGTAAGATTCGTCCTCCAAAAGAGGGTGAACGCTACTTTGCGCTGTTGAAGGTTAACGAAGTTAACTACGACAAACCGGAAAACTCCCGCAATAAGATCCTGTTCGAGAACTTAACGCCGCTGCACGCGAACTCTCGTCTGCGCATGGAGCGTGGTAACGGGTCTACTGAAGACTTAACTGCGCGTGTGCTGGATCTGGCATCGCCAATTGGTCGTGGCCAGCGTGGTCTGATTGTGGCGCCGCCAAAAGCCGGTAAAACCATGCTGCTGCAAAACATCGCGCAGAGCATTGCTTACAACCATCCAGACTGTGTGCTGATGGTGCTGCTGATTGACGAACGTCCGGAAGAAGTGACCGAGATGCAGCGTCTGGTGAAAGGGGAAGTGGTTGCGTCTACCTTCGACGAGCCTGCTTCTCGCCACGTTCAGGTTGCGGAAATGGTTATCGAGAAGGCGAAACGCCTGGTTGAGCACAAGAAAGACGTGATCATCCTGCTCGACTCCATCACCCGTCTGGCGCGTGCCTACAACACCGTGGTGCCAGCTTCCGGTAAAGTACTGACCGGTGGTGTGGATGCCAACGCCCTGCATCGTCCGAAGCGTTTCTTCGGTGCGGCGCGTAACGTGGAAGAGGGCGGTAGCCTGACCATTATCGCGACGGCGCTGATCGATACCGGCTCCAAAATGGACGAAGTTATCTACGAAGAGTTTAAAGGTACAGGCAACATGGAACTGCACCTTTCTCGTAAAATCGCAGAAAAACGCGTCTTCCCGGCGATCGACTATAACCGTTCCGGTACCCGTAAAGAAGAGCTGCTTACCACTCAGGAAGAGCTTCAGAAAATGTGGATCCTGCGCAAAATCATCCATCCAATGGGCGAAATCGACGCAATGGAATTCCTCATTAACAAACTGGCGATGACCAAAACGAACGACGATTTCTTCGACATGATGAAACGCTCGTAACGCAAATAATCCCAGTAAACGCCACGTTTTTACGTGGCGTTTTTTATTTATGGACTATACGCTATTACCACACACTCCCAATTTTGACCGGTCGGTGCGAGAATGAGATAATTCGCACAGTAAAAATATTAATAGCTTGAATAATAAACAAATGGGTCGCAAGAGGTATGCTTTATGCCTTCTGGCTTGATGCCATCATGGTTATACTTCTTTGACTAACATATGTTGAGAACATCCATTGTGAACCTATTCGATACGTTTGCTGAACTAACCAGTATTTTTTTGTTTACTACTTGCTTTCTTTTTTTCGCGCGCAAGGTGGCAAAGTATCTGGGGTTAGTGGATAAACCCAATTTTCGTAAACGGCATCAGGGTATGATCCCCTTGGTGGGTGGTATCTCCGTTTTTGCAGGTGTCTGTTTCACTTTTGCTATCGCTGATTACTATATCCCTCATGCAAGGTTATACCTCAGCTGCGCGGCGGTTCTGGTTATTGTGGGGGCACTGGATGATCGTTACGATATCAGTGTAAAAATTCGAGCTCTCGTACAGGCTGCTGTTGGTATTGCCATGATGGTGGCAGCAAAACTTCACTTGAGCAGCCTTGGTTACATTTTTGGTTCCTGGGAGATGGTGCTCGGACCATTTGGTTACTTCCTCACACTCTTTGCCGTATGGGTTTCAATCAATGCCTTTAATATGGTCGATGGGATAGATGGTTTATTGGGCGGATTATCTTGTGTCTCATTTGCTGCTATTGGCATTATCCTATGGTTTGATAGTCAATACAGCCTGGCAATGTGGTGTTTCGCCATGATTGCGGCCATTCTACCCTACATCCTGTTAAATCTTGGGGCGCTGGGCCGTCGCTATAAAGTCTTTATGGGCGACGCGGGTAGCACATTGATTGGTTTCACTATTATCTGGATCTTGTTGGAAACTACGCAGGGTAAGACTCACCCTATCAGCCCGGTAACGGCTCTCTGGATTATCGCCATCCCGCTGATGGACATGGTCGCTATTATGTACCGCCGTCTGCGTAAAGGGATGAGCCCGTTTTCTGCCGATAGGCAACATATTCATCACCTGATTATGCGCGCTGGCTTCACGTCTCGTCAGGCATTTGTGCTGATTACGCTTGCGGCTGCTATTCTGGCTGCGATTGGCGTAGCCGCGGAATACGCACATTTCATTCCTGAATGGGTAATGTTGGTATTATTCTTGCTAGCATTTTTCATGTACGGTTACTGCATCAAGCGTGCATGGAAAGTCGCGCGTTTTATTAAACGTTTAAAACGCAGGATGCGTCGGAACAGTGGCAAAAACACAACATTAACTAAGTAAAACCGGGACTATGATGACTCAACCGTTGGCGGGAGCGAAATCAGTGGGCACTGAGAACGAGCTGGATATTCGTGGTTTGTTTCGCGTGTTATGGCAGGGCAAACTGTGGATTGTGGGGATTGCCCTGGGGTTCGCGCTGTTAGCGCTTGCCTACACCTTCTTTGCAAAACAAGAGTGGAGCGCCACGGCGATCACAGACCGACCAACGGTGAATATGCTTGGAGGCTACTACTCCCAGCAGCAATTCCTGCGTAATCTTGATATCAAGGCCAATCTGGCGACCCCGGATCAGGCCTCGGTGATGGATGAATCCTACAAAGAGTTTGTGATGCAGCTGGCGTCGTGGGATACACGTCGCGATTTCTGGTCCCAGACGGACTACTACAAGCAGCGTATGGTCGGTAACAGCAAAGCGGATGCCGCGCTGCTGGATGACCTGATTAATAACATTCAGTTTATGCCTGGCGATGTACTCCGTAACGTTAGCGACAGCGTGAAGCTGATTGCGGAAACGGCGCCGGACGCCAATAACCTGTTGCGTCAGTACGTTGCTTTTGCCAGCCAGCGCGCGGCCAGTCATCTGAATGACGAGCTGAAAGGCGCCTGGGCTGCGCGTACTATTCAGATGAAAGCGCAGGTCAAACGTCAGGAAGAGGTCGCTAAGGCTATCTTCGCCCGTCGCGTACATAATATTGAGCAGGCGCTGAAGATTGCGGAACAGCACAATATTTCCCGTAGCGAAACGGATGTTCCGGCTGACGAACTCCCGGATTCAGAAATGTTCCTTCTTGGTCGCCCAATGCTTCAGGCGCGTCTGGAAAATATCCAGGCCGTTGGCCCTGATTTTGACCTTGATTACGACCAAAACCGCGCGATGCTCAATACGCTCAACGTCGGTCCAACGCTCGACCCGCGTTTTCAGACCTATCGTTATTTAAGAACACCTGAAGAGCCTGTAAAACGCGATAGTCCGCGTCGCGCATTCCTGATGATCATGTGGGGGATTGTGGGCGCACTGACTGGCGCTGGCGTAGCGTTATTGCGTCGCCGCACAAACTAAGAACGCCGTCTACGATGAAGGCTGCGGCCTTCATCGTCTAATCGAAGAGAATCGATGTGAAAGTACTAACCGTATTTGGCACCAGGCCGGAGGCCATCAAGATGGCGCCTCTGGTTCATGCGCTGGCCAGAGATCCTGATATCGAAGCGAAAGTGTGCGTGACTGCCCAGCACCGTGAGATGCTCGATCAGGTCTTAACCCTCTTTTCTATCGTCCCGGATTACGATCTCAATATAATGAAACCGGGACAGGGACTGACGGAAATCACCTGCCGTATTCTGCAAGAATTAAAGCCTATTCTGGAGTCGTTCAAGCCGGATGTGGTGCTGGTGCACGGCGACACCACCACCACCGTGGCGACCAGCCTGGCCGCGTTCTATCAGCGTATCCCCGTTGGTCATATTGAAGCGGGTCTGCGTACCGGCAATCTCTATTCCCCGTGGCCGGAAGAGGCCAACCGTACGCTCACCGGTCACCTGGCGATGTACCATTTTGCGCCAACCGAGAACTCACGCCAAAACCTGCTGCGCGAAAATATCAGCGACAGCAAGATCTTCGTCACCGGCAATACGGTCATTGATGCGCTGATTTGGGTGCGTGACCGCGTGCTGGCTAACAGCGAGCTTCAGGCAGAACTTGCTGCGCGTTATCCGTTCCTGAACAACGGCAAGAAAACGATTCTGGTGACGGGCCACCGCCGCGAAAGTTTTGGCCGTGGCTTTGAGCAAATCTGCCACGCGCTGGCTGAAATCGCCGCGCAGAACGAGGATGTGCAGATTGTCTATCCGGTGCACCTCAACCCGAACGTCAGCGAACCGGTCAACCGTATCCTCGGCCACGTGGAAAACGTGCTCCTGATCGAGCCGCAGGACTATCTGCCATTTGTCTGGCTGATGAACCACGCCTGGCTGATCCTGACCGATTCAGGCGGCATTCAGGAAGAGGCGCCTTCACTCGGTAAGCCGGTACTGGTGATGCGTGAAACCACCGAACGTCCGGAAGCGGTTACTGCCGGCACCGTGCGTCTGGTGGGAACGGATCCGCGTCGTATTGTCGAAGAGGTCACGCGCTTACTGCATGACGATGAAGAGTATCAGGCGATGAGCCGGGCCCACAATCCGTACGGTGACGGGCAGGCTTGTGGTCGTATTTTGCACGCACTTATACACAATCGGGTAACGCTATGAGTTTTACTACCATCTCTGTTGTTGGTCTTGGCTATATCGGGCTGCCTACTGCGGCGGCCTTTGCCTCTCGTCAAAAGCAGGTCGTTGGCGTAGATATCAACGCGCACGCGGTGGAAACCATCAACCGTGGCGAAATTCATATCGTGGAGCCCGATCTCGATCGCGTGGTGAAAAAGGCGGTGGACGGTGGCTTCCTGCGCGCCAGCACCACGCCGGTAGAAGCCGATGCGTACCTGATTGCAGTTCCAACGCCCTTTAAAGGCGATCATGAGCCTGACATGGTTTACGTCGAGGCGGCGGCAAAATCCATTGCGCCTGTGCTGAAGAAAGGGGCGCTGGTTATCCTTGAGTCCACTTCACCTGTTGGGGCAACCGAGCAGATGGCACAGTGGCTGGCCGAGGCGCGCCCCGATCTCAGCTTCCCGCAGCAGGCGGGCGACCAGGCCGATATCAATATCGCCTACTGCCCTGAGCGCGTACTGCCAGGCCAGGTGATGGTGGAACTGATTAAAAACGACCGCGTGATTGGCGGCATGACGCCAGTCTGCTCCGCGCGCGCCAGCGAGCTGTATAAAATTTTCCTTGAAGGCGAATGTGTGGTGACCAACTCCCGCACCGCCGAGATGTGCAAACTGACCGAAAATAGCTTCCGCGACGTTAACATCGCGTTTGCGAATGAACTGTCGTTGATTTGCGCCGATCAGGGGATTAACGTCTGGGAACTTATTCGTCTTGCCAACCGTCACCCCCGCGTGAACATCCTTCAGCCGGGGCCGGGCGTGGGTGGGCACTGCATCGCGGTCGATCCGTGGTTTATCGTGGCGCAGAACCCGGAACAGGCACGCCTGATTCGCACCGCGCGCGAAGTAAACGACCACAAACCGCACTGGGTTATCAACCAGGTCAAAGCCACGGTCGCGGATTGCCTGGCCGACAGCGGCAAACGCGCCAGTGAGCTGAAAATTGCCTGCTTTGGTCTGGCATTCAAACCGAATATTGACGATCTGCGCGAAAGCCCGGCGATGGAAATTGCCGAAATGATCGCTGCCTGGCACAGCGGTGAAACGCTGGTGGTTGAGCCGAATATTCATGCGCTGCCGGCAAAACTTGCCGGTCACTGCACCCTTACCGCCCTGGATGACGCGCTGGCGACGGCGGATGTGCTGGTGCTGCTGGTGGATCACAATGCGTTCAAAGCGGTTTCCGGCGATGCCGTTCGTCAGCAGTATGTTGTTGATACCAAAGGCGTGTGGCGTTGAGTATCCTCAACGGCGTGCTGGAGTCCCTTGAGTGGGAAAGCGCATTCTTTGCGCGTCCCTCAGCGATAGTGCGTCTGCGCGACAATGCCCCTGCGTTGCAGGAAGCAGACTTCAGCGCCTGGCAGCGCGTACAGGCTAAGATCCCGGCGGACCGCGCCGATCTGCTGGACGCCCTCCAGCAGCACGGATTCCGGCTGGTCGAGGGTGAGGTTGATCTCTCTGTTACCGTGGCTCTCCACGCCTCACCGGGCGCGGAAATTGCAACGGAGCAGGATATCCCCGCGCTGCGCAAGATGGCGGCGCTGGCCTTCGCTCAGAGCCGTTTCCGGGCGCCCTGGTATGCGCCCGATGACAGCGGCCGCTTTTATGCCCAGTGGATAGAGAATGCGGTCAAAGGCACGTTTGACCACGTCTGTCTGGTGTTCCGTACTGCCGGGGGGCAGATTCAGGGTTTTGTTTCGCTTCGCAGGCTCAACGAGCACGAGGCGCGCATCGGTTTGTTAGCCGGGCGCGGCATGGGCGAGAAACTCATGCAGGCGGCGCTGCACTGGGCGGAGCAACAACAGGTATCGACGCTGCGGGTCGCAACCCAGATGGGCAACACCGCTGCGCTTAAACGTTATATTGCGAGTGGTGCCAGCATCGACGCCACCGCCTACTGGTTATACAGGTGACAAGATGATTCCATTTAACGCGCCTCCCGTTGTGGGCACTGAACTTGATTACATGCAGTCTGCTATGGGCAGCGGCAAGCTCTGTGGCGACGGCGGTTTTACCCGCCGCTGCCAGCAGTGGATGGAGCAACGTTTTCACAGTGCCAAGGTACTGCTGACGCCGTCCTGTACCGCATCGCTTGAGATGGCGGCGCTGTTGCTGGATATCCAGCCCGGCGATGAAGTGATCATGCCGAGCTACACCTTCGTCTCCACGGCGAACGCGTTTGTCCTGCGCGGGGCGAAAATTGTGTTTGTGGATATCCGTCCGGATACTATGAACATCGACGAAACGCTGATTGAAGCGGCGGTCACCGATAAAACGCGGGCGATTGTGCCGGTGCATTACGCAGGCGTGGCCTGTGAGATGGACTCCATCATGGCCATCGCTAAAAAGCACAACCTTTTTGTGGTGGAAGACGCCGCGCAGGGCGTGATGTCCACCTACAAAGGGCGCGCGCTGGGCACCATTGGTCATATCGGCTGCTTTAGCTTCCACGAAACCAAAAACTACACCGCAGGCGGCGAAGGCGGCGCGACGCTGATTAACGATCGTGCCCTGGTGGAGCGTGCGGAAGTGATCCGTGAAAAAGGGACCAACCGCAGCCAGTTCTTCCGCGGTCAGGTGGATAAGTACACCTGGCGCGATATCGGCTCAAGCTACCTGATGGCGGATTTGCAGGCCGCGTATCTCTGGGCGCAGCTGGAAGCGGCAGAGCGAATCAATCTGCAACGCCTCTCCCTGTGGCAAACCTACTACGACGCGCTGGAGCCGCTGGCAAAAGCCGGACGTATTGAACTGCCGACTATTCCGGCAGACTGCATCCACAACGCTCACATGTTCTACATCAAGCTGCGCGATAACGACGATCGCAGCAAGCTGATTGCCTGGCTGAAAGAGGCGGAAATTATGGCGGTATTCCACTATATTCCGCTGCACTCCAGCCCGGCTGGCGAAGCCTTCGGGATGTTTGCCGGTGAAGACCGCTACACCACCAAAGAGAGCGAACGTCTGCTCCGCCTGCCCCTGTTCTACAACCTCGCGCCGGTGAACCAGCGTACGGTGATCAATTCGCTTCTGAGTTATTTCGCCTGATATGTCTCTGGCAAAAGCGTCGGTGTGGACGGCAGCGTCCACGCTTGTAAAAATTGGCGCCGGGTTACTGGTCGTCAAGCTGCTGGCCGTCTCATTTGGTCCGTCAGGCGTTGGGCTGGCAGGGAATTTCCGCCAGCTGGTCACGGTGCTTGGCGTGCTGGCGGGTGCCGGGATATTCAATGGCGTCACCAAATACGTCGCGCAGCATCATGACGATGCCGAAAAGCTCCGCACGGTGGTGGGCACCTCCTCTGCTATGGTGCTGGGCTTCTCTACGTTGCTGGCCGTCGTCTTTTTGCTGGCGGCGGCACCCATCAGCCAGGGACTGTTCGGACACACACACTATCAGGGGCTGGTGCGCCTGGTGGCGCTCGTTCAGATGGGGATCGCCTGGGCAAACCTGCTGCTGGCGCTGATGAAAGGCTTCCGTGATGCCGCCGGGAATGCGCTGGCGCTGATCCTCGGCAGCATCATCGGCGTTATCGCCTACTACTTTTGCTATCGGCTGGGCGGCTATGAAGGCGCGCTGCTGGGGCTGGCGCTGGTGCCTGCGCTCGTTGTCATTCCGGCAGCGTTTATGCTGATGCGCAGAGGCAATGTCCCGCTGAATTACCTGAAACCGCAGTGGGACAAGATGCTGGCGGGGCAGCTAGGAAAGTTTACCCTGATGGCGCTCATCACTTCGGTAACGCTTCCCGTTGCCTACGTGATGATGCGAAACCTGCTGGCAGCGCATTACAGCTGGGATGAAGTGGGGATCTGGCAGGGCGTGAGCAGCATTTCAGATGCTTACCTCCAATTTATTACGGCTTCCTTTAGCGTCTATTTACTGCCAACCTTATCGCGCCTGACTTCCAGGCAGGATATTACCCGCGAGATTTTTCGCTCCCTGCGTTTTGTATTGCCGGCGGTTGCGATCGCCAGCTTTACCGTCTGGTTACTGCGTGATTTCGCCATCTGGCTGCTGTTTTCGGCGAAGTTTACCGCCATGCGCGATCTGTTTGCCTGGCAACTGGTCGGCGATGTGCTGAAAGTGGGGGCATACGTTTTCGGCTATCTGGTGATTGCGAAGGCTTCGCTGCGGTTGTATATCCTGGCAGAGATCGGCCAGTTTGCGCTGCTGACGGCATTTTCTCACTGGCTGATCCCCACCCACGGTGCGCTGGGGGCGGCTCAGGCCTATATGGCAACTTATATCGTTTATTTCGCTGCCTGTTGCGGCGTATTTTTACTTTGGCGTAAACGCGCATGACTGCACTGATACACATACTGGGATCGGATATCCCGCATCATAACCAGACCGTTCTGCGGTTCTTCAACGATGAACTGGCATCCGGCACGCCCGATGCGCGCGAGTTTATGGTCGTTGGACGCGATAACGGCCTGAGCGCGGCGTGTCCGGCATTGCACATCACCTTCTGGCCAGACAAAGCGGCCCTGACCAAAGCCGTTGTCGCGAAAGCCAAAGCGGACCGAAGCCAGCGTTTCTTCTTCCACGGACAATTCAATACCGGGCTGTGGCTGGCGCTGTTAAGCGGCGGGATAAAACCTTCCCAGTTCAGCTGGCATATCTGGGGAGCGGATCTCTACGAAGTCTCCCACGGCTGGAAGTTCCGTCTTTTCTATCCGCTGCGTCGTCTGGCGCAGGCGCGCGTGGGCTGCGTTTTTGCTACCCGTGGCGACCTCAACTATTTTGCTAAACAGCACCCGAAGGTTCGCGGGGAACTGCTCTATTTTCCGACCCGTATGGATCCGGCACTGAATACCATGGCGAATGACGCGGTTCGTGAGGGTAAACTGACTATCCTGGTGGGAAATTCCGGCGATCGCAGTAACGAGCATGTCGCGGCGCTGCGGGCGGTGCATCAGCAGTTTGGCGATACGGTGAACGTGGTGGTGCCGATGGGCTATCCCGCCAATAACGACGCCTACATCGATGAAGTTCGCCAGCAGGGGCTTGCGCTGTTTAGCGCGGAAAATCTGCACATTCTCAGCGATAAGCTGGAATTTGATGACTATCTCGCGCTGCTGCGAAAATGCGATCTGGGCTATTTCATCTTTGCCCGTCAGCAGGGGATTGGTACGCTGTGTCTGCTGATTCAGGCGGGCGTACCGTGCGTGCTCAACCGCGAAAACCCGTTCTGGCAGGACATGGCCGAACAGCATATTCCGGTGCTGTTTACCTCTGACACGCTTAATGTCGAGGTGGTACGGGAAGCGCAGCGTCAGCTCACGCTGGTGGATAAAAATAGCATCGACTTTTTCAGCCCGAACTATCTCACGCCGTGGCACCGCGCGCTGCGTATTGCTTCAGGAGACAACGCATGAGCCAGTTGCAATTTAGCGGCTTGCTGGTGGTCTGGCTGCTGAGCACGCTGTTTATCGCCACGCTCACCTGGTTTGAGTTCCGGCGCGTACGTTTTAACTTCAACGTATTCTTCTCGCTGCTGTTTTTGCTGACCTTTTTCTTTGGCTTCCCGCTGACCAGCATCCTCGTGTTCCGCTTTGATGTTGGCGTCGCTCCGCCGGAAATCTTGTTGCAGGCGCTGCTCTCTGCGACCTGCTTCTACGCGGTGTATTACGTCACCTATAAAACGCGGCTGCGCGCGGCGAAAGACACCACACCCCGTCGTCCGCTGTTTACCATGAACCGGGTAGAAACCCATCTGACGTGGGTTATGCTGATGACCATCGCCCTCGTCAGCGTGGCGATTTTCTTCATGCATAACGGCTTTTTACTGTTTAAGTTGCAGTCCTATAGCCAGATTTTCTCCGCCGAAGTCTCCGGCGTCGCGCTCAAGCGTTTCTTCTATTTCTTCATTCCGGCGATGCTGGTGGTCTTTTTCCTGCGTCAGGACAGTAAAGCCTGGCTGTTCTTCCTGGTCAGCACCGTCGCATTTGGCATTCTGACCTACATGATCGTCGGCGGGACCCGCGCCAACATCATTATCGCCTTCGCGATTTTCCTGTTTATCGGCATTATTCGCGGCTGGATCTCGCTGTGGATGCTGGCGGCGGCAGGCGTCTTTGGCATTGTGGGGATGTTCTGGCTGGCGCTGAAGCGCTACGGACTGAACGTGGCGGGCGACGAAGCGTTTTATACCTTCCTGTATCTGCCGCGCGACACCTTCTCGCCGTGGGAAAACCTGGCTTTACTGCTGCAAAACTACGACAAAATCGAATTCCAGGGGCTGGCGCCGATTGTTCGCGATTTCTATGTCTTTATACCGACGTGGCTGTGGCCTGACCGTCCCGGTATTGTCCTGAACACGGCGAACTACTTTACCTGGGAAGTGCTGAACAACCATTCGGGCCTGGCGATTTCCCCAACCCTGATTGGCTCGCTGGTAGTGATGGGCGGAACGTGGTTTATCCTGCCGGGCGCGATCGCGGTCGGGCTGATAATAAAATGGTTCGACTGGCTATATACGCTGGGTAATGAAGAGACCAACCGCTACAAAGCCGCTGTTTTGCACAGTTTCTGTTTCGGTGCCATTTTCAATATGATCGTTCTGGCGCGCGAGGGGCTGGATTCGTTCGTCTCACGCGTGGTGTTTTTTATGGTCGTTTTCGGTCTCTGTCTGCTGCTGGCAAAACTGCTGTACTGGTTGTTTGACAGTGCAGGGCTTGTGCACAGACGTGAGCCACAGGGCAGCACAACGCTGTCGCAAGTCTGAGTAGGGATTATCATGACGGATACAACTTCAGCCCCGCGTTATGCGCTGCGTGGGCTACAGCTTATTGGCTGGCGTGACATGCAACACGCGCTGGATTTCCTGTTCGCGGACGGGCAGATGAAATCGGGCACGCTGGTGGCCATCAACGCAGAAAAAATGCTGGCGGTTGAAGATAATGCGGAAGTGAAAAGCCTGATTGAAGCCGCGGAGTTTAAATATGCCGACGGTATTAGCGTGGTGCGTTCAATTCGTAAAAAGTTTCCTGACGCTAATGTGTCTCGCGTGGCGGGTGCTGACCTTTGGGAGCGACTTATGGAACGCGCAGGCGCTGAAGGCACGCCGGTATTTTTGATTGGCGGCAAACCAGAGGTGCTGGCGCAGACCGAACAAAAGCTGCGTAGCCAGTGGAATGTTAACATCGTGGGCAGCCAGGATGGCTATTTCAGGCCGGAAGATCGCCAGGCGTTATATGAGCGCGTGCGCGACAGCGGGGCGAAAATTGTCACTGTCGCCATGGGGTCGCCGCGGCAGGAAATTCTGATGCGCGATTGCCGTCTGGTCAGCCCGGATGCGCTCTATATGGGCGTTGGCGGCACCTACGACGTCTTTACCGGCCACGTTAAGCGGGCGCCCAAAGTCTGGCAAAACCTGGGGCTGGAGTGGCTCTACCGCCTGCTCTCTCAACCGACGCGTATCAAACGACAGATTCGTCTGCTGCGCTACCTCGCCTGGCACTACACCGGGAAAATGTAATCAATATGCAGCGCGATCTGCTGTTCGCGCTGCAACGCCCCCCGCAAAACTGCTGAGTTTATGTGCAATGCATTCATTTTTTTAATGCATTGTTTGCCATTTGCCAGAATTTAAGAAACCATTCGCTCCGTATTTCAGTACCCCTCAAAACAATACCCGGCAATAAGTCGGGAAACAGCAAACACAACCGAGGATTTATGGCAGAGAAAAAACCGGAGCTTCAGCGTGGGCTGGAAGCTCGACATATTGAATTGATCGCGCTGGGCGGGACTATCGGCGTTGGCCTGTTTATGGGCTCGGCAAGCACGCTGAAATGGGCGGGGCCTTCCGTCCTGCTGGCGTATATTATTGCCGGGCTGTTCGTCTTCTTCATCATGCGCTCAATGGGCGAAATGTTGTTTCTGGAGCCGGTAACGGGCTCTTTCGCCGTTTACGCCCACCGTTATATGAGCCCGTTCTTTGGCTATCTCACGGCCTGGTCGTACTGGTTTATGTGGATGGCCGTCGGGATTTCGGAGATCACCGCCATCGGGGTCTACGTGCAGTTCTGGTTCCCGGAGATGGCCCAGTGGATACCCGCGCTCATCGCCGTAGGGCTTGTGGCGCTGGCGAACCTTGCCGCCGTTCGCCTTTACGGTGAAATCGAGTTCTGGTTTGCGATGATCAAAGTCACCACCATTATCGTGATGATTGTTGTGGGTCTGGGTGTCATCTTCTTTGGTTTCGGTAACGGCGGGCACGCGATTGGTTTCGGTAACCTGACCGGACACGGCGGCTTCTTTGCCGGCGGCTGGAAAGGCTTCCTGACCGCACTCTGTATCGTTGTCGCCTCTTATCAGGGCGTTGAGCTGATCGGCATTACCGCAGGTGAGGCGAAAAACCCGCAGGTCACGCTGCGTAGCGCGGTAGGCAAGGTGCTGTGGCGTATCCTGATTTTCTATGTGGGCGCGATCTTCGTTATCGTGACCATTTTCCCATGGAACGAGATCGGCACCACCGGCAGCCCGTTTGTCTTAACCTTCGCTAAGATTGGCATCACGGCGGCGGCCGCCATTATCAACTTTGTGGTGCTGACGGCGGCGCTCTCCGGCTGTAACAGCGGGATGTACAGCTGCGGGCGTATGCTTTACGCGCTCTCGCAAAACAAACAGCTGCCGGCGGTGATGGGTAAAGTCTCCCGCGTGGGTGTACCGGTGGCGGGCGTAGCGGTGTCGATTGTGATTCTGCTGATTGGCTCTTGCCTGAACTACATCATCCCGAATCCGCAGCGCGTGTTTGTTTACGTCTATAGCGCCAGCGTGCTGCCGGGAATGGTACCGTGGTTTGTCATTTTGATTAGCCAGCTGCGTTTCCGACAGGCGCACAAAAAAGCGATCGCCAGCCATCCGTTCCGCTCCATTCTGTTCCCGTATGCGAACTATTTGACGATGGCGTTCCTGATTTGCGTATTAATTGGAATGTACTTTAATGAAGATACCCGCATGTCGCTGTTTGTCGGGATGATCTTCCTGGCTGCCGTCACAGCTGCATATAAACTTTTTGGCCTGGGCCGCCGTGGCTCCGCCCATAAAGTGGAGGAATAAGCGGCAAAATGTGCAAACCATAACCAAACGCGCATTTTTTTCAAAAAAGCACTAGACAGCGGGGACGGAGGTACGTAATATCCAGCCCCGCAACGGCGCTAAGCGCCCGTAGCTCAGCTGGATAGAGCGCTGCCCTCCGG
>OKIZ01000391.1_pt1 | contig 15292 bp, 16 predicted proteins | sample 1610951 | NCBI WGS metagenome assembly OKIZ01 (sample SAMN04436700, study PRJEB24849) | human gut metagenome | biome: human gut; feature: NICU; material: stool | host: Homo sapiens | place: USA: Saint Louis, MO | collected 2010-07-22 | reverse complement strand
GACACCGGGATCCACACCGAGCAGTCGGTTGTGATGCCACAGCTGCCGCCCGCCAGCCAGGTGCTGGCCGACGTGATGCTGAGCCACTGGCCGCTCAGCGCCTGGCAGCAGCAGTTGCCGAAAGGCTGGACGCTGAACGATACTGACACCAGACGCGAACTGCGCAACCCCGAGGGCAAACTGGTCACGGAAATTGTCTACCTGAACCGTAACGGCAGGCGCGATCCGATTAGCATTGTGCAGCACGCTTTTCACTACCACATCACCATTCAATATCTGGGTGACTGAGATGATTTACCTTTCTGCCGTTGGCATGGTCAACGCGCTCGGCAACTCGGCTGATGAAATAGCGGCGAACCTGATCGCTGGTGTGGCCCCCGGGATGCGCCAGCGTGCGGGCTGGCTACAGGGCTTACCCGAGGCCGTGCTGGGGGGCGTGGAGGGTGAACTTCCCCCTGTCCCCGGGTCTTTTTCTGCGCATCGCAGCCGCAACAACCAGCTGCTGCTGGCGGCGCTGGCGCAAATCCGGCCCGCCGTCGATGCGGCCATTGCGCGCGTGGGGCGCGACCGCGTGGCGGTTGTGCTGGGCACCAGCACCTCCGGGCTGGACGAGGGTGATGAGTACGTGCGCCGCGCGCAGAACGGCGAGCGCAGCCCGCAGTGGCAATATCCGCAGCAGGAGCTGGGCGATCCGTCGCGCTTTCTCGCCCGCTGGCTTGCGCTGGACGGCCCGGCGTATACCATCTCAACCGCCTGCTCCTCCAGCGCGCGGGCGATCATCAGCGGTCGGCGCCTGATTGACGCCGGGCTGGTGGACGTCGCCATCGTCGGCGGGGCCGACAGCCTGAGCCGCATGCCGGTCAACGGCTTCAACAGCCTGGAGTCCTTCTCCCCGACCCTGTGCGAACCGTTTGGCCGCCACCGTCGGGGGATCACCATTGGCGAAGCGGCGGCACTGATGGTGCTGACCCGCGAGCCGGGCGAGGTTGCGCTCCTGGGCGCGGGGGAATCCAGCGATGCGTACCATATTTCCGCCCCGCATCCGCAGGGGGAAGGGGCGATCCGCGCCATCAACCAGGCGCTGAACGAGGCGGGCATGACGGCGGCGGACGTCGGTTATATCAACCTGCACGGCACCGCCACGCCGCTGAACGATCGCATTGAGGCGCAGGTGATCCACGATCTCTTTGGCGACCGCGTGCCGTGCAGCTCCACGAAACATCTTACCGGCCACACGCTGGGCGCCGCGGGGATCACCGAGGCAGCCCTGAGCTGGCTGATCCTGACCCGAGACCTGCCGCTGCCGCCGCAGGATTTTTCCCGCTACGCGCCGGACGACACCCTGCCCGCCTTCGGCCTGCTGCATCAGAGCGCACCGCTGAATAAACCGGCGATCCTGTCAAACTCCTTCGCGTTTGGCGGCAACAACGCCAGCCTTCTGCTGGGGAGGGTATGATGCGCTACTTACCTCCCGGGGATTATCTTCCTCACGACACGCCGATGCTGCTGCTTGAGAGCGTGGAAAGCGTTACCGATGACCGCGCCGTTTGCAGCGTGACGGTGAACGATCGGGGCGTTCTGGCTCCGTTTCTGGACGCGGACGGCAACCTGCCTGGCTGGTTTGCGCTGGAGCTGATGGCCCAGACCGTGGGCGTCTGGTCTGAATGGCACCGGATGCAAAAAGGGCTGCCGCACTGTGCGCTGGGTATGGTGCTGGGCGCGCGCGAGCTGGTGTGCGACGCCGGGCATTTTGCCGCAGGCAGCACGCTGATCATCACCATCGAACGTCTGATGCAGGATGAACGCTTTGGCAGCTTCGAGTGCGCCATTCATGCGGATAGTGTCTCCCTCGCCACGGGCCGCGTGAACACCTTCCAGCCGAGCGAGGACGAATTAACCACACTTTTCAACCAGGGAACACCATCATGAGATCCGTACTGGTCACCGGCGCCAGCAAAGGCATTGGCCGCGCTATCGCCCTTCAGCTTGCGGCGGACGGTTTCACCGTCGGCGTGCATTACCATCGTGATGAAGCGGGCGCGCAGGAGACGCTGGAAGCGATTGTCCAGGCAGGCGGCGCGGGCCGTTTACTCACCTTCGACGTGGGCAACCGCGAGCAGTGCCGCACGGTGCTGGAACAGGAGATCGCTGACCACGGCGCGTGGTATGGCGTGGTCAGTAACGCCGGTATTACCCGCGACGGTGCTTTTCCGGCGCTCAGCGACGATGACTGGGACAGCGTGATCCACACCAATCTCGACAGTTTTTATAACGTCATTCATCCCTGCATTATGCCGATGATCGGCACCCGCAAGGGCGGGCGGATCATCACCCTGTCGTCGGTGTCAGGCATTATGGGCAACCGTGGGCAGGTGAACTACAGCGCGGCGAAAGCCGGGATCATCGGCGCCACCAAAGCGCTCGCCACCGAGCTGGCAAAACGCAAAATCACCGTCAACTGCATCGCGCCGGGGCTGATCGATACCGGCATGATCGAGATGGACGAAGCTGCGCTGCACGCGGCGATGTCGATGATCCCGATGCAGCGTATGGGCCAGGCCGAGGAGGTCGCCGGGCTGGCGAGTTACCTGATGTCGGATAAAGCAGGCTATGTGACGCGTCAGGTGATTTCGATTAACGGAGGCATGCTATGACCCGCCGGGTAGTGATTACGGGCATGGGCGGCGTCACCGCGTTCGGCGAGGACTGGCCGACCATCTCGCGCCGTCTGCGCGAGTATGAAAATGCGGTGCGTACCATGACGGAGTGGCAGGCGTATGACGGCCTGCAAACCCTGCTCGCCGCGCCGATTGAAAACTTCACTCTCCCCGCTCACTATACCCGTAAGCGCATTCGCGCCATGGGCCGGGTGTCGCTGCTCTCTACCCGCGCCACCGAGCTGGCGCTGGAGCAGGCGGGACTGATCGACGACGCGGTGCTGACCAACGGTCAGACCGGCATCGCCTACGGCTCGTCGACCGGCAGCACCGGGCCGGTCAGCGAGTTTGCCTCTATGCTCACCGAAAAGCACACCCACAACATCACCGGCACCACCTACGTGCAGATGATGCCGCACACCACGGCGGTGAATACCGGGCTGTTCTTTGGCCTGCGCGGACGGGTGATCCCCACCTCGAGCGCCTGTACCTCTGGCAGCCAGGCGATTGGCTACGCCTGGGAAGCGATTCGTCACGGCTACCAGACGGTGATGGTGGCAGGCGGCGCGGAAGAGCTGTGCCCGTCGGAAGCGGCGGTTTTCGATACCCTGTTTGCCACCAGCCAGCGTAACGACGCGCCAAAAACCACGCCGTCGCCGTTTGACGTTCAGCGCGATGGCCTGGTGATTGGCGAAGGGGCGGGCACGCTGGTGCTGGAAGCGCTGGATCACGCCAGAGCGCGCGGGGCGACAATCTATGGCGAGATCGTGGGCTTTGCCACCAACTGCGATGCGGCGCACATCACCCAGCCCCAGCGTGAAACCATGCAGGTGTGTATGGCGCAGTCGCTGGCGATGGCGGGCCTTGGCCCTCAGGAGATTGGTTATATTTCTGCCCACGGCACGGCAACCGATCGCGGGGACATCGCCGAGAGTCAGGCGACCGCCGCCATTTTCGGCGACAGCGTGCCCATCTCATCCTTAAAGAGTTATTTCGGCCATACCCTGGGCGCCTGCGGCGCGCTGGAAGCCTTGCTGAGTCTGCACATGATGCGGGAGGGCTGGTTCACGCCGACGCTCAATTTAAGACAACCGGATGAGCAATGCGGCGCTTTAGATTATATTATGGGGGAAACCCGCCCGATTGATTGCGAATTTATTCAGAGCAATAACTTTGCCTTTGGCGGCATCAATACCTCGATAATCATTAAACGCTGGGCGTAACTATGTACCAGTTTGTACTGGGAAAGATCTCCACCCTTAGCGCGGACCCGCTGGCGTCAACGCTCGCAGACATGGCACCTCAGGGTGCACGACACGCTTCCTGGCTTGCAGGCCGGACGCTGCTCGCCAGAACCTTATCCCCGTCACCGCTTCCCGAGATAATTTACGGCGAGCAGGGAAAACCGGCCTTCGCTAACGGCCATCCTCTGTGGTTTAACCTGAGCCACAGCGGGGACGACATTGCCCTGCTGATGAGCGATGAAGGTGAAGTGGGCTGCGATATCGAAGTGATCCGCCCGCGGGAAAACTGGCAGGCGCTGGCGAATGCCGTTTTCAGCCTCACCGAACATGACGAGCTGGAACGTGAAGCGCCGGAAGAGCAGCTTTCCGCATTCTGGCGCATCTGGACGCGCAAAGAGGCAATCGTCAAACAGCGTGGCGGCAGCGCGTGGCAGATTGTCAGTATTGACAGCACCGCCCAGACCCTCCCGGTCAGTCAGCTACGCTTCGGCTCGCTGAGCCTGGCGGTCTGTACCCCTACGCCTTTCACCTTAACGGCGGAAGCGGTTACTTACTCCGGTATTTCTGCGGCATAAAAATGACCAGCACACCGAGTATAATCAAGCCGACGCCCGCCAGCCCGCGCCAGGAAAAGTATTCTCCCCAGCCGGGCAGTAAAATTGCAGCACTCCACACCAGGATGTAACTGAGGCTCAGCAAGGCATACGCTTTGCTGAGCGCCATACGATGCAATGCCAGATACCAGCAGCCCATTGAGGCGCAATAGCCTGTCAGCCCCAGCATCAGCGCGCCCGTACCGGGGGCTATATGCCAGAGGGCTGCCCAGAAAGCGTCGCTCATCGGGGGCAGCGTCACCATCGCATGACGCAGCAGCAGCTGCGCCACGCTGACTAACACTACGCTGCATAACGCCCAACACGCACCGTTCACAGGCTTCCTCCCAGCAAAATAACCCCGACGATAATCAACCCGACGCCCAGCCAGTGACGTAGCGGGACAGGCTCATGCCAGACGATTTTTGCCGCCAGCGTTACCCAGACAAAGTTAAGGCTCAGCATGGGGTACGCCACCCCGACGGGCAGATGCTGCAATACCACCAGCCAGGCAACCATCCCGCCACCCAGCATCAGCAGGGCCAGCCCAAGCCACAGGGCGACCTGCTGACCGCCGCCTGCCCGTGTCGCCTGTTTCTGGCACAGTTGACCTGCGCAGCTCAACAGGCTTGCCAGCACCAGCCAGATCCAGGCCATCACTGCGGCAGATATTGCAGGTAAGCCAGACGCCCCTGAATCGTCAGGTTGTCCGGTTTTGGCAGCCCGGCGCGGGCCAGGTCGTCGTTTTTCGACAGCAGGATCACCAGCGACACCGGTCCCTGCTGACGATGCGCTTCAAGCCAGTGCGCGATATCATCTTTGCTCACAAAACGCCCCTTAGCGTCCGGATAATCCAGGCCATATTTCAGCTCACCGCTCTGCCCATACAAAATGATGTCATTACGCTGAAGCTCCCACGCCAGCCCGGAGGCTATACCAACGTTGTTCGCCAGGACGAATTTACTCATCTGCAATGGCTCGCGAACGGAATCCACCAGCGACTGCGGCTGTTTGGAATCCACTACCCGGTCCGGGATCGCAAAACCCACCAGCAGGGCCAGCCCGGCAGGGCAAAGCGCCGCCAGCCACCAGCGCTGCGGATTTTTAAGGGTAAACCAGCCCACCGAGGCCCAGACCAGAAACGCCACCACGGCACAGAAGACTTTGTACAATTCGACCGGTGTCCAGACTGGATGTTTAGCAAGCCCCCATGGCGATACCACCAGCGCCGCCAGCATGCCAAGCACGCCAAACGCGATATTGATCCCACCGTTAATACGTAACGCTTTTTCGGCGACGGTGCAGGCGTAGCGCGCCATCAGGATCGCCAGCGGCGCAAAGCACGGCAGGATATAGGTCGGCAGCTTGCCTTTGGCGATGCTGAAGAACAGCAGCGGCATCACTATCCAGCCCAGCAGATAAAGCCCCGCCCTCTCGTTTTCTCTGTCTCGCCATCCCAGGCGCAGCGAGCCCGGCAGCATCGCCAGCCACGGCAGACTTCCCGCGATGAGGAACGGCAGATAGTACCAGAACGGCGCTTTATGCTGGGCATCGCTCCGGGCAAAGCGCTGGATATGCTCCACCCAGAAGAAGTAACGCCAGAAATCCGGCTCACGCTGAGCAATCGCCAGCCCCCAGGGCAGGACGATAAGTACGCAGCTGAGGATCGCCAGCCAGCCGAAAACCAGCACCTCCTTCCAGCGTCGTTGCGCAATCACCCACGGCAGCACGCCAATCACCGGTACCGCCAGCGCCAGGAAGCCTTTGGTCATGACGCCCATGCCGCAGGCCAGCCCCAGCAGAATGTAGCCCCCCGCTTTTCCGGCTATCGTTTTCGCCTGCGAAGCCAGCCAGAAGCTGCACATAGCCGCCACCAGCCAGAGGGTGATAATGGGATCCAGCACGGCGTAGGTGCCGATGCCATAGACCAGGAACAGGGTTAAGAAGATCAGGCCGGAGAAGATCGCCACCCGCTTATCCTGCCAGAGACGCCAGGCCAGCCAGATCACCAGCAGCGCCGTCAGCCCGGTGCAGAATATCGCCCCCGCGCGAACGGCAAAATTGGTGTGTCCAAATAGCCATTGCCCGATGCTGTTCACCCAGTAACCGGCAATGGGTTTTTCAAAGTAACGCAGCCCGAGGAAATGCGGGACCACCCAATCGCCTGAGGCCAGCATTTCGCGGCTGATTTCCGCATAGCGCGTTTCATCAGGCTGCCATAACAGGCGAAGGTTGACCGGAAGGAGGTAGTAAACGACAAACAGGGCGATAAGCGTCAGGCCATAGCGGGTTGTTTTCATAGTGCCGGGCTCACGGTTTGTTGATAGCCAAGCCAGCCTTCCCGGCCAGCCATTTCACGACGGACGATTTTTCCCAGGGGCAGCGTGCCAGGATCCTCCGGCAACAGCTGGCTTAACGGGCAGAACTGAATGCCCTCCTGCGCCGCCAGCGCAAGCAACGCGTCAAAATCCTGCTGATACGCAATGCCTTCCACTTCGGCATGGATGGTATAAACCGGCGTACCGGCATCGCGGTGCATCGCATCCAGAATGTAACGGTTAAACCTGTCGGCACTCACCTCGCGCCCGACCACTTCATCCCACGTCGGAAGGGTGACCGGAATCTGCACCGTGCCGGTTCGGTTTTCCCCCAGCAGCGGTAAAAACGGTCCGGTGCCCCGGCAATCGCTGTTGTAGCGAAAGGCGAAGCGCTCTTTGGCCTTCACCACGCGCTGGTCGGCCCGCCATCCCGCCACGGCGGAACAGCGCACAGGCTGGCCGGTAATGGCTTCCAGCTCCAGCACGCCGCGCTCAACCTCACGCGCCAGGCGGGGGATATCCCACACGCCCGCCCAGGCCTGCCAGGCATGATGATCCCAGGCGTGCAGCCCCACTTCATGATGCTGCGCGGCCTTGCAGATGATCGCTTCATTTTCCGCGCCGATGCGCCTGCCGGGCCATGCGGTTCCGGCCAGCAGGATATCCCAGCCGTAGAGCGATGCCGCGCGCGAGCGCAGCATTTTGAACAGAAAGGCCGGTTTAACCAGACGCCACAGATGACGCCCCATGTTGTCTGGCCCGACGCTGAAGAAAATGCTGGCACGCACGTCGTGCTTGCTCAGCAGTTCCAGCAGCCGCGGCACACCCTCACGCGTGCCGCGAAAGGTGTCGACGTCAATGCGTAAACCGACCTTTTTCATGATGCCTGTTCCGACAGCTCCACGGTGCGCAGGAAGAAGTCGAGCGTTTCATCAATGGTCTGCTCCATCTTCACCGTCGGCGTCCAGTTCAGGCAGCGCTTCGCATTGCGGATGCTCGGCTTGCGGTGCTCAACGTCCTGATAACCCTTGCCGTAGTAGCTGCTGCTCTCCACTTCGCGGAAACCGGCAAACGGCGGGAACTGGCTGCGCAGCGGGTGACGTTCAAAGCTTGCCAGCAGCATTTCCGCCAGCTCGCGGATGCTCGCTTCGTTGTCCGGGTTACCGATGTTGATGATCTCTCCGTTACAGCGGCCGTCTTTGTTTTCGATGATGCGGAACAGCGCTTCAATACCGTCGCTGATATCGGTGAAGCAACGTTTCTGTTTGCCACCTTCAATCAGCTTAATGGGCGAACCTTCCACCAGGTTGAGGATCAGCTGGGTGATGGCGCGGGAACTGCCGATACGCGCGGCGTTCAGGTTGTCCAGGCGCGGCCCCATCCAGTTAAACGGACGGAACAGGGTAAAGCGTAGCCCCTCTTTCTCGCCGTAGGCCCAAATCACGCGATCCAGCAGCTGCTTGGAGACGGAGTAGATCCAGCGCTGCTTGTTAATCGGCCCGACCACCAGACTAGAGGTGTCTTCATCGAAGTTATTGTCGGTACACATGCCGTACACTTCCGACGTCGACGGGAAGATGATGCGCTTATCGTATTTCACGCAGTCGCGGATAATCTTCAGGTTCTCTTCGAAATCGAGTTCGAACACGCGCAGCGGGTTACGGGTGTATTCAATCGGGGTGGCAATCGCCACCAGCGGCAGCACCACGTCACATTTTTTGATGTGGTACTCGATCCATTCGGAATGGATGCTGATGTCCCCTTCAACGAAGTGGAAACGGGGATTAGTGAGGAATCGACCGATCGCATCGGATCCGATATCGAGACCGTAGATCTCGTAATTGTCGTCTTCCAGCAGCCGTTCGGTCAGATGGTTACCGATAAACCCGTTTACGCCGAGGATTAAGACGCGCGTGCGGCGTTTGATCGCCACCACCGGCGCGCTGGTGATCAGCGCCCCCGCCACCAGCCCCAGAGACTGCGCCAGCTGTGCCCCCTGCACGTACAGCCCGTTGTCCGTTTGTCCGGTGACGATCTCCAGCGCCTGCTCGCCGCAGCTCACAATCAGCGGAGAGACGGAGATGACGGTGCCCGGTTTTGCCGCCGGAATGTCCTCACGCACGCGGGATTTCCAGACGATAAATTTACTGACCCCGGCGAAGCTGTACGCGCCCGGCCACGGGTCGGTCACGGCGCGCACCAGGTTATGCAGCTGACGCGCCGGTTTCGCCCAGTCCAGACGCCCGTCCTCCGGCGTGCGGCGACCAAAACTGCTTGCCTTGCTTTCGTCCTGCGCGGTTTCGGTAAAAGTCCCCTGACGGATCGTCGGCAGCGCGTCGCGAAGCAGGCTTTGCGCGGCGATGCAGAGCTTGTGGTGCAGCTCCAGCGCCGTTTCATCAGCGCCAATGCCCACTTTCAGCTGTGCCACGATACCGCCCGCATCGGCACGGCGTACCATTTTGTGCAGCGTTACGCCGGTTTCCGTTTCACCGTTAACCAGCGCCCAGTTCAGCGGCGCACGGCCACGGTAGGCAGGCAGCAGCGAGCCGTGCAGGTTAAATGCGCCTTTTGTCGCCACGCTCAGGATGTCGTCGCAAAGCAGATTGCGGTAGTAGAAAGAGAAAATCACGTCCGGCGCAAGCTTCTGAATACGATCCACCCACAGCGGATGGTTCACATCGTCCGGGGCGTAAACCGGAATACCGTGTTCAGCCGCAATACGCGCCACCGAGCCGAAGAAGTGGTTTTCCCCGGCAACATCCGGATGGGTGAAGATGGCGGTAATGTCGAAGCCTGCGTCCAGCAAGGCTTGCGTGCCCGTGCACCCCATATCGTGATAGGCAAAGACGACGGTTTTCATGGGTGGTTTTCCTCTTGAGATGCCAGGTGCTCCTGACGGACAACACGTTGAATAAAATAGCGCGGACGCGCGCGAACATCGTTGTAAATACGGCCAATGTACTCACCCAGCAGACCCATACCGATGAACTGGGCGCCAATGAACGTGAACAGCACGGCAAACAGCATAAAGACCCCTTCCGCCGCCCACTGGGGACCAAAGACCAGCCGCAGAACGACCAGCAGAACGGAAAGCGCAAACCCGGCCAGCGCGATAACGCTGCCGAACACGCTCAGCAGGCGCAGCGGCGTGGTGGTCAGGCAGGTGATCAGGTCGTACATCAGGTTGATGAGACGCATAAAGCTGTACTTTGACTCCCCGTGCTCGCGCTCGGCGTGCAGCACCGGGATCTCCGTCGCTTTACGGGCAAAGATGTTCGCCAGAATCGGAATGAAGGTGCTGCGCTCATGGCAGTGCAACATGGCGTCGACGATGTGGCGGCGATAGGCGCGCAGCATGCAGCCGTAGTCGCCCATCGCTTTACCGGTGGTGCGCTGGATCAGACGGTTGATGGTGCGAGACGCCAGCTTACGGAACAGGCTGTCCTGGCGGTTTTGCCGCACGGTGCCGACCACGTCGTAGCCTTCGTCGGCTTTGGCGACCAGACGCGGGATCTCTTCCGGCGGGTTTTGCAGATCAGCATCCAGGGTAATCTCCAGATCGCCCGTAACGTGGCTGAACCCGGCCATAATTGCCGAGTGCTGGCCGTAGTTACGGTTGAGCAGTACGGCAACAATGTGGCTGCCCTCCGCTTGCGCGGCGTCGGTCAGCATCCGCGCGGAGTCGTCGCTGCTGCCGTCGTCAACCAGCAGAATTTCATAAGCTTTGCCGAGCGTCTCGCAGGCGGCAGTCGTGCGGCGGATGAGTTCCGGCAGGCTCTCCTGCTCGTTATAGACCGGGATCACCACGGAAACTTTTTGTACAGGCGGCGCACTGAACATATCAATGTCCTGCAAGCTGATGGAGCGCGGTAATGACGCGGGTTGTGTCGTCATGGGTCATGTCCGGGAAAAGAGGGAGAGAACAAATACGCGCGCTGTTCCATTCAGAGTTCGGAAGCGACACATCAGGGAAACGCTCGCGGTAGTATTTTTGCGTATGTGCCGCACGGAAATGCAGGCCCGTACCGATGCCCTGCTCCTTCAGCGCGGCCATCAGGGCATCACGCGAGAGGCCGCACCGGGCCTCATCCACGCGAATGATAAACAGGTGCCAGGCGTGCAGATGCGGCCAGGACGGAATGCACAGCGGCTGGAAAGGGGTATCCGAGAGTTCAAGCAGGTAGCGGTCGGCAATGTCGCGACGGCGCCTGTTGGCTTCGCCCAGCTTGCCGAGCTGCACCAGCGCCAGCGCGGCGTTGATATCCGCGAGGTTGTATTTAAAACCCGGGGTGATGACCTCGGCCTGCGGCGCGCGGCCATGGGTTTGGCGGTCATAGGCATCAACGCCCAGACCGTGGAATTTCAGGCTACGGATGTTTTGCGCCAGCTGCTCGTCATCCGTCACCACCAGCCCACCTTCGGCGCAGGTCATGTTTTTGATGGCATGGAAGGAGAAAATTGCGGTGCCCCGCCAGCCCACATGACGGCTGTGGTAGTACGTTCCGGCGGCATGGGCCGCGTCTTCAATGACAGGAATACCGTGACGTTCACCGACGGCGCGGATGGCGTCAATATCGCACGGCGCACCCGCATAATGAACCGGCACAATGGCTTTGGTGCGAGGCGTAACGGCGGCGTCGACCGCTTCAGGCGTCACCATCAGCGTGTCTCTGTCGACGTCGATCATCACCGGTATGGCACCCAGCAGCACGATCATATTCAGCGTCGATACCCAGGTCAGGGAGGGCGTAATCACCTCATCGCCGGGACCAATCCCCATCGCCATCAGGGTGACGTGCATCCCCGCCGTGGCAGAGGAGACGGCAATCGCATGACGGTTTCCCGTCAGCGTACAGAACGCCTCTTCAAGCATCTGATTTTTCGGCCCGGTGGTGATCCAGCCGGAGGTTACTACCTCCTGTACCGCGGCGATTTCCTCCGCGCCCATTGAGGGCCGGGAAAAAGGCAAAAAATCACGCATTATTAATTTCCTTGAGTTATGCATGGCAACTTTTTGATATTAACCAAATGCCGATTCGTTTATTTCAACGAACCATAAACTCATCTCAAGGTAACGTTCATTTCTTAGGGAAAAATTAAGATGGTGATAAAAAGGAGGGGTGAATTTATATAAATTCATTATTAAACAATAGTTTAAGTAATTATGAATTATTTATTATGTGATTCCGCTCACCGTATTAAAGTCAATTATCTAAACCAAACATCAACAAATAAAAAAATCCCCGACCATTTCCAATAAATATGAAATGAGTCGGGAACTTTTCTTTTTAGTTAATTGTCGCGCTTATTTTAAATTATCAGGAAAGTTTTTTGGCAACTCGCTGGCCGCGCACGCAATAACGCTGTCGTCATTCGCACCGCAGTCGCGCACGAAGGTGATGGTGGCAAATTCATCAATCACTTCGGTTGGATACGCTGGCCCGGCATCACGGTAGCTATTCATCAGTGGAATGTGATCGTTCTGGAAGCAGACGGTTTTTTCCGGATTATTCATGACCCAGCGCGGGAAGAAGATGGTGCCGTGGAACAGGCTGTCTCCCAGGTTCACGATCAGGCTCACGTCGGTACCGGTTGGCTCCGTCCAGGAAATTTTATAGATGCTCTCCCCAACACGAACAATGTAGGCCTGCTGATCTTTCACCCAACGGTTGCCCACCAGACCGCTGTGAATACGGTAGTCCAGGGTGTTTTCGTTTTTAACGTAAATTTCGTAGTTCCAGCCATTATCGTAGGTATATACCAGATGTTTGCCGACGAAGCCGCTTAAATCATGTTTATCGAAGGTGCTCATACGATGTCTCCTTTGTTTTGATGAGACGATCTTATTCCTTCAAAAAACGAATGAATAACGCTATGTTTGAATCAAATTCATCCAAAATTTAGATTAATTATGCACAAGACGACGCTCGAACAGTGGGCCTTGCTGGAGAGAGTCATCGAGGCTGGCAGCTTCGCTAAGGCGGCGGAAGAGACCCACCGCAGCCAGTCCTCGGTCAGCTATAACCTGTCGCTGTTGCAGGAGCGGCTGGGCGTGGCGCTCCTGATGACAGAGGGACGGCGTGCCGTGCTGACACCGGCGGGTGAGCTGTTGCTGAATCAGGTTAAACCGCTGCTGAAAGCCTTCGCCTATGTTGAAACGCGCGCTGCGACCCTGCGCAGCGGGATGCGAACCCGTATCGACCTGATGGTAGACAGTATTTTTCCGCGCAGCCGGCTGTTCGCGATTTTGCGCCAGTTTCAGCAGCTGTACCCGCAAACGCAGGTGCGGCTTACCGAGGTGCTGGAAAACAGCCGCGCGGATGCGCTCAATGATGAAGCCGACGTGATGGTCTTAACCCGCCGCCAGGACATTACCGGCCTGGGCGAATGGCTGATGAATATCGATTTTGTTGCCGTCGCGCATCACGCTCACCCGCTGTTTGCGCTGGATACACCGCTTAACGACGAGATGCTACGACCGTGGCCGCGCATTCAGATCGCAGACAGCCAGCCAACCGCTCACCCCACCGGGGAGTCGTGGACCTTCTCCACCATCGATGCCGCGATCGAAGCGGTGATGTATCAGGTTGGATACGGCTGGTTACCGGAAGAACGCATTCAGACCCCGCTCCAGCAGGGCATCCTTAAAACGCTGCCGCTCAGCCACGGCGTACGTCGCGCCACGCCGCTGCACCTCATCGTCAAACGCTCCCTCAGCCCGCTGGACGAGCAGGTTGAGACGCTGTTGCGCCTTTTTAAACAGGAGCCGTCATCGTCAAGTGCTACGCTTTAAGTTTTGAACCATAAGATGACAAGGAGCGAATGATGAAAATTGATTTAACGGGGAAAGTAGCGCTGGTGACCGCGTCCACCGGCGGTATTGGGTTTGCCATCGCCCGCGGGCTGGCGGAGAGCGGTGCGGAAGTGATCGTGAACGGGCGCAGCGTCGACTCGGTGAACAAAGGCATTCAGGCGCTACAGCAGGTGGTGCCTGGCGTACAGGTCCGTGCCGCCATCGCCGATCTGAGCTCGCAGGAGGGCGTTGACGAACTGCTCAGGGTTGCCACGCACGTCGATATTCTGGTGAATAACGCCGGGATCTATGGCCAGCAGGATTTTTATTCCACCGACGACGAGACCTGGGAACGCTACTGGCAGACCAACGTGATGTCCGGGGTGCGCCTCTCTCGTGCCCTGTTGCCCGGCATGGTACAAAAGGGCTGGGGTCGCGTGGTGTTTATCTCGTCAGAATCGGCCTGCAATATTCCTGCGGATATGATCCACTATGGCGTGACAAAAACCGCCCAGCTCTCGCTGGCGCGCGGTCTGGCGAAGTTCGTGGCAGGCAGTGGCGTGACGGTGAACAGCGTGCTGCCGGGCCCGACAATGTCGGACGGTTTTGCCGCGATGATGAAAGACGAGATCGAAAGAACCGGTAAATCGCTGGAACAGCTGGCGAAAGAGTTCGTGATGGCGAATCGCCCCAGCTCGGTGATCCAGCGCGCCGCCACGGTGGAAGAAGTGGCAAATATGGTGGTATATGTCTGTTCCATGCAGGCCTCCGCGACTTCCGGCGCGGCGCTGCGCGTTGACGGCGGCGTGGTGGATGACATTGTTTGACCCGTCAGGCCACAGGTTCAGGAAAAAATGCGACCAGATATAAGGACTGTGAAGGTAAAGCAGGTAAACTAGTGAACAGAATGTGTATTTCAGCTAAGACGTATTTATGACCAATATGATTGCCGACGAAGCCGTGGCGAAGTCCAGCGTGCTCTCTGTCTTTGACTTTGATGGTACGTTGACGCACCACGACAGTTTTATCCCGTTCCTGCGCTTTGCCTTTGGCAAGCGCTACTTTGCTGGCCGACTGGTGCGCATGGCCCTGCCTACGCTGCACTGTGTGCGCCGCAAGCTGACGCGAGATGAGCTGAAAGAGGTGTTGATTAAAACCTTCCTGACGGGGGTGGATGAGCACTGGTTACGTCAGCAGGCGGAAGCCTTCTGTGAAAAATACTGGAACAAGCTGATGCGCCCGGAAGGTGTGCTGGCCGTCGCCAACGAGGTCAATTCCGGTGCGGAAGTGACGATTTGCTCTGCTTCCCCGGCGCTGGTATTGCAGCCGTGGGCCGATAAGCTCGGCATTAAGCTGATTGGCACGCAGCTGGAAGTGAAAGACGGCAAGCTGACCGGGCGGATCACCGGCCACAACTGCCGTTGTGCCCAGAAGGTGGCGAGGCTGGAGAAGGTGTATGGGGATTTGAACGCGTATCACCTGCGCGCCTGGGGCGACACGCGTGGCGACCACGAGTTGCTGGCGGCGGCGCAGGATCCGCACTGGCGGCATTTTCATCATCCGAGCAAGCGCCGAAATTCACCAATTAAGGGTTAGGTGCGGCCCGGTGCCCTCACCCCGGCCCTCTCCCACTGTACGGTCCGGGGACATAGTGAACACTTGTTCGGGGACATGGTAGACACTTACA
>OKIZ01000388.1_pt1 | contig 15465 bp, 17 predicted proteins | sample 1610951 | NCBI WGS metagenome assembly OKIZ01 (sample SAMN04436700, study PRJEB24849) | human gut metagenome | biome: human gut; feature: NICU; material: stool | host: Homo sapiens | place: USA: Saint Louis, MO | collected 2010-07-22 | reverse complement strand
GTGATGCATGGGGTGGCTCAGTGATCTATCCGTGTTACTCGCTGGTGGACCATGCAGATGGTGAAACGGTAGAGCATCACCCTGACTCAGCGCCACGTACAGAACGCCGCCGGGCGTGGAGGTTGCATGTCTAAGCTATCAACGTTAAAGCCACGCCTGAAAGCCATTGATACGCGACGCATCAAGCCAATCTACGGTGAGCGGCGCCGGATAAGTGGAAGTGCAAGGGTGAGTTTGAAGCGCCGTATCTATGCGCGTGACAGTGGTCGCTGCTGTATGTGTAATCGGGTTGTTGATTTGACTGACAGTGAACTCGACCACCGTATCGCGCTTCAGTTCGGAGGCGATAACTCGGAGCACAACCTGTGGACGCTCTGCACTGAATGTCATGCAGGTAAGTCTGCACGTGAAGCCGCTACTGGTCAGCCTGATGAACAAGCCCTGAAGCATAAGGTGCATGATGGCGATCAGGAATCAGGGTTTGTAGGGCTCTGAGGCCTGCCAACCCCGGGGGGGGGGATCATCCAGAGTAAACATCGATCGCCCTGGACACCGCCACCCCTCTCATTCGCAGAAAAAATCCCCCTCTGGAGGGTGTAAACATGTTAACAGCGCAGAAGCGGAAATATGCTCTCGCGCTGATGTCCGGGATGTCTCAGAAGGATGCGGCAATAAAGGCGGGATATTCTGAAAAATCCGCGCGTTCCAAGGGGTCGCAGCTTGCTAAAGACCCGGAGGTCATCGCGTTTATTGAGCGAAAAAAACGAGAAAAAGTTGAGGTGGATGACGAACCTGCGTATCGCAGAAATGTTTATACCCCAGCAGTAAACACGCCTGAAGAAAAACGACCTCCTGCGGCATTGTCCGCCGGTGAGTATGAAGACCCTCTCGACTTCCTGAAATCGGTTATGAACAACGTTGGTTACGAAATCGAAACCAGGAAAGATGCTGCAAAGGCCATGCTGCCTTATATGCATCAGAAGAAAGGTGAGGGCGGTAAGAAGGATGCAAAAGCTGAGGCTGCCAAAAAAGCGGCCAATAAGTTCGCAATTCAGCAGCCGCCGAAACTGGTGGTTAACAATCGCGGGAATACATGATGCCGGAGTGGACAACTGCCTGCCCTGACTGGGCGGATCGCCTGAAGAAAGGACAGTCTATTATTCCTGCACCGATTTACCCGGAGCAGGCTGAAATAGCCCTGAACGTTTTCAGGCAACTGAAAATCGTTGATGCTCCAGGATCGCCAACGTTCGGTGAATCCTGCGCACAGTGGGTTTTCGATCTCGTTGCGGCGCTGTTCGGCTCCTATGATGCCGAAACCGGCCGCAGACACATTACAGAAGTGTTTGTACTGATCCCCAAAAAAAACTCCAAGTCTACGCTGGCCGCCGGGATCATGATGACTGCGTTGCTTCTCAACTGGCGACAGGCTGCCGGGTATACCATCATCGCCCCGACCGTAGAGGTGGCGACAAACGCCTTTAACCCGGCGCGCGACATGGTAAAGCGGGATGAGGATCTGGATGACCTCTGTCAGGTGCAGACACACATCAGGACCATCACCCACAGGGGAACAGACACGACGCTGAAAGTGGTGGCCGCCGACCCCAACACCGTATCGGGGATTAAATCTGTCGGCACGCTCATTGACGAGTTGTGGCTTTTTGGTAAGCAACATAACTCCGAAGATATGCTGCGTGAGGCAGTCGGTGGCATGGCATCACGACCTGAAGGCTTTGTGATGTACACAACCACGCAGTCCAACGAACCGCCAGCTGGCGTGTTTAAGAAAAAGTTACAGTACGCCCGTGACGTTCGCGACGGAAAAATTCACGACCCGCATTTTCTTCCGGTGATATTTGAGCATCCACCGGAAATGGTTGCCAGCGGAGAGCATCTTCTTCTGGACAACCTCGCTATGGTTAACCCCAACCTGGGTTACTCCGTTGACGAGCAGTTTCTTTACCGCGAGTACAACAAAGCGAAAGAGGCCGGGGAAGAAGACTTCCGTGGCTTTATGTCCAAGCACGCCAACGTTGAAATCGGTCTCGCCCTGCGCGCTGACAGATGGGCTGGGGCGGATTTCTGGGAGCAACAGGCAAGGCGCGTCACTTTTGACGATATTCTGCGCCGCTCTGAGGTGGTCACAGTTGGTATTGATGGCGGTGGTCTCGATGACCTTCTTGGCCTGGCCGTTATCGGGCGCGATCGCCAGACTCGCGAATGGTTATGCTGGTGTCATGCATGGGCGCATTCCATCGCCCTGGAAAGGCGAAAGAGCGAAATTTCAAAATTAAAGGATTTTGAGAAGGCCGGTGACCTGACGATCGTTAAGCGTGTAGGTGAGGATGTTGAGCAAGTTGCAGAGTACGTCAGCCGGATTTATGAAGCAGAACTGCTGGACAAAATTGGGATTGACCCCTCTGAGGTCGGGCAAATTCTTGATGCGCTCAGTGAGGCAGGCATTCCTGATGAGGCTGTAACCGGGGTCAGCCAGGGCTGGAAACTCGGCGGCGCCATTAAGACTACCGAGCGAAAGCTGGCTGAGGGTGTTCTGCTTCATGGTGGTCAGCTTCTGATGGCATGGTGCGTAGGCAACGCCCGTGTAGAGCCGAAAGGTAACGCCATACTCATCACCAAACAGGCCAGCGGGAAGGGGAAAATTGACCCTCTTATGGCCACATTCAACGCCGTTACGTTAATGGCTCTTAACCCCGAACCGGTCAAAAAAGACTACCAGGTATTTTTCGTTTAACACACACGTCAGTTAATGGCCCGCACATGCGGGTTTTTTCATTTCTGGAGGCCAGCAAATGACGCTTAAACGCGCCTGCACCCTCATGACGGTGAAGTCGGTAAATGAGGATGAGCGGATTATCACCGGCATCGCCTCAACACCGTCTCCCGATCGTGACGGTGACATTATGGAGCCGGAGGGGGCGAAATTCCGCAGCGATACGCCGTTCCTCTGGCAGCACGACCGCTCTCAGCCTATTGGCACCTGCACGCCAAAAATGGTGAAAGAGGGGTTGCAGATCACAGCAAAGCTCGTGAAACCAACCCCTGACATGCCATCCCAGTTAATCGCACGTCTTGATGAAGCGTGGGCTTCGATTAAGGCGGGGTTGGTACGCGGCCTGTCGATTGGGTTCCGCCCAATTGAGTATTCCTTCCTGGATGAAGGCGGTATTCGCTTTTTGTCCTGGGACCTGCTTGAGGTCTCGGCGGTGACCATTCCGGCCAATGCCGAATGCTCCATCCAGACCGTTAAATCTTTCGATCGCCAGTTTCTCGCCGCGTCAGGCAATGAGAAACCGGTAGTGAAAACTTCTAAAACCGCTGGCGCTACAGCACCCAAAACCAAAAAAGGAAACATTTCGATGAATATCGCAGAACAAATCAAGAGCTTTGAAGCGAAGCGTGCAGCGCTGGCCGCATCACTTGATGAAGTGATGTCAAAGGCGGCTGAAGAGGGACGCACCCTGGACGCTGAAGAAGAAGAGAGCTACGACAACACATCCGCAGAAATTAAATCAGTTGATGCGCACCTCAAACGACTGCGCGACATGGAAAGCAATCTGGCATCGACTGCAAAACCGGTATCTAAAGCTGCTGGTGGCGAATTCACCACCGTGAAGACAAACGCGCCGGGGATCATTCGCGTTGAGCAAAATCTGGAGAAAGGTATCGCCTTTGCCCGTTTTGCCAAGGCACTGGCGGCGGCAAACGGCAGCCGTTCTGAAGCGCTGGAAATTGCACGTAAGCAGTACCCGGATGATGCGAAACTTCACCATGTGCTGAAAGCCGCTGTTGGTGCTGGCACAACGACCGATCCTCAGTGGGCTGGTGCGCTGGTGGAGTATCAGGAATACGCAAATGATTTTGTTGAATTCCTCCGCCCGCAGACCATTATCGGTCGTTTCGGTCAGGGTGGTATTCCTGCCCTGCGTCAGGTCCCGTTCAACATTCGCATTCCGGCACAAACTTCCGGCGGATCTGCAAGCTGGGTAGGTCAGGGTAAGGCCAAGCCGCTGACCAAATTCGACTTTGAGTCCATCACGTTCAGCTTCGCCAAAGTCGCAGCCATTGCGGTGCTGACCGATGAGCTGATCCGATTCTCCAATCCGGCAGCTGATGCACTGGTGCGTAATGCGCTGGCAGAAGCGGTCATTGCACGCCTGGATACGGACTTCATTAACCCGGCGAAAGCTGAAGTTGCTAACGTCTCTCCGGCCTCAATTACCAACGGTATTGTGGCTGTTCCATCAACCGGCGATCCGGATGCAGATGCTGAAGCGGCATTCGCTCAGTTTGTCTCCAATAACCTCCAGCCAACTGGCGGCGTGTGGATCATGTCCAGCACCAACGCGTTGGCGCTGTCCATGAAGAAAAATGCTCTGGGCCAGAAAATGTATCCGGAAATGACCCTGCTTGGCGGCACATTCCAGGGGCTTCCGGCTATCGTTTCGCAGTACGCCGGAAGCAATCTTACCCTGCTGAACGCGCCGGATATTTATCTGGCTGACGACGGTGGTGTGGCAGTGGATATGTCACGTGAAGCCTCTCTGGAAATGGAAAGCGATCCTACTGGCGACAGCGTCAGCCCAACCGGAACGGAGCTGGTTTCCATGTTCCAGACGAACAGCGTGGCTATCCGTGCCGAGCGCTGGATCAACTGGAAGCGTCGCCGCACGGCAGCGGTGGCGGTTATTTCTGGTGTGAACTACGGCTCTAACCAGGGAAGCTAACGCGAAAGGAGGGCGGGGGAAACCCCGCCATATTGCATGGCAAAAATCAGATATCTGCAACGCACACATGACTCTGTTACGGGAGACGTAAAGACCGTGGACGATCGGTGCGCAAGGGTGCTGGTGCTGCTTGGCAAGGCTGAATATTTCACCGAGGTAACTACCAGGGTGAGGAAGAATAAGCGTAGAGCGGAGAACGGCTAATGTGGAATCCTTTCCGAAGAAAAGAGGGGCAAGTCAAAAATCTACAGCAGCCTGTTGTCAACCGCGGGGGCTGGACACCGATGTTCAGTTATGTCCACGAACCCTACGCCGGGGCCTGGCAGCAGAATATGGAAATTAAGCCCAAAACGGTTCTCTCCTATTATGCTGTGTTTTCCTGCATATCTCTGATCGCAAGTGATATCGCTAAAATGCCTCCGCGCCTGATGAAACAGGATTCAAATGGCGTTCGGAGGGAAATTAAAACCGGAAAGATAGCCTCGCTGTATTCCAGGCCAAATGCCTTTCAGAACCGCATCCAGTTCTTTGAGCACTGGCTGAATTCCAAGCTGTGCGAAGGTAATACCATTGCACTCAAGATCCGGAACAATCGCGGTGAGATAACCGAGCTGAGGCTGCTGGACTGGAACAAGGTTACGCCGCTGGTAGCTGATGATGGCTCGGTCTTCTACCAGATCAATCCAGATAACATGGCCGGTATTGAATCATCTGTGACTGTACCGGCACGAGAGGTTATTCACGATCGGTTCAACTGTCTGTTCCATCCCCTTATTGGTCTTTCCCCGATTTATGCTGCTGGTCTGGCTGCAATGCAGGGTCACCATATTCAGGAAAGCTCAGCGTACTTTTTCCGCAATGGCGGGAAACCCAGCGGTGTTATCGAGGTTCCGGGCTCGATTACGGAACAGAACGCCAGGAAGATCAAAGAAAACTGGGACACTGGTTATACCGGGGAAAATGCAGGTAAAACCGCCATTCTGAGCAATGGTGCGAAATATGTTCCCCGGACGGTCTCAGCTGCTGATGCGCAGACTGTCGAACAGCTCCGCATGACCGCGCAGATTGTCTGTTCTGTGTTTCACGTGCCAGCGTATAAGGTTGGAATCGGTGAACTGCCAACGCATGACAACATCGAGGCGCAGGATCAGCAGTATTACTCACAGTGTCTTCAGTCCCTGATTGAGTCCATCGAATTGCTGCTGGATGAAGCGTTTGAGCTTGAAGGCGATACAGGAACTGAGTTTGACGTTAATGCGCTACTGCGTATGGACAGCGAACGCCGTATCAAATCGCTCGGCGAGGGTGTGAAAAATACCATTCTGACGCCAAATGAGGCGCGACGGAGTGAAAACCTTCCGCCCCTACCCGGCGGCGATGCACTGTATCTTCAGCAGCAGAACTTCAGTCTTGAAGCGCTGGCGCGCCGTGATGCTTCGGATGATCCGTTTGCCAAATCCGGCGCCGGCAGCCGTACCACATCTGACGATGCGAACGGGAAATCCATGTCGGAATCTGAACTGACAGCGGCAAAAGCCATGCTGAGAGGATTGTTAACCAAATGAATGAACGTGAACTTTCCCTTATCAGGGCTCTTGGAGAGGAATTTTCCCTTGCGCTTGGCGAGCTTCGTGAGTCTTTCAGAAAAAGCCTCAGTGACTACCAGCAGACAACGGAAGAGCACCTTACCAGGCTCTCTCTTGAGGTTGCGTCCCTGAAGGACGCCCCGGCACCTGACTTTACCACGCTGCTGGCTGATGCAGTGGCATCCCTTCCGGCTCCTGAGACTCCTGAATTGCCGGATATCGGCGCTATGGTCAGCGAAGCGGTCGCTGCTATCCCGGTACCGCGTGACGGTAAAAGTGTCACGACTGAAGACGTCCATCCGATGATTCAGGAGCTGGTCAGCAATGCCGTGGCAGAGATACCTGTACCAAAGGACGGTAAAGACTTTGATCCCGCCATGCTTAAACAGGCAGTTGAAGAAGCTGTCAGCGAGGCGGTAGCCGCCATCCCGGTACCGCGTGACGGTAAAAGTGTCACGACTGAAGACGTCCAGCTGATGATTCAGGAGCTGGTTTCCGCATCCATGCCGGAGCTGCCAGATGTGAAATCGCTGGTTAATGAGGCGATTGCAGCTCTGCCCGCAGCAGAGCCGGGTAAAGATGGAGAAAATGGCCGGGACGCCCTGTCGCTGGAGATTCTACCTTTCATTGATGAAGGGAAAAGCTACCCACGTGGCAGCTATGCCACGCATAACGGCGGCTTGTGGCGCGCTTACGAGAAAACCCATGGTATGCGTGGCTGGGAGTGTCTTGTTGATGGTGTGGCGGGTATTGATATTCAGCAATCTGAGCAGCGTTGCTTCACCCTGACGGTTAACCGCACCAGTGGCGCCAGCGAAACCAAATCCTTTGACGTGCCAGTGATGATTTATCAGGGCGTATTCAAATCCGGTCAGGAATATCTTCCTGGCGACACAGTTACATGGGGCGGTTCGCTCTGGCACTGCGACGAGCAGACTCAGGAAAAGCCGGGTGAGGCAGGTTCGAAAGGCTGGACGCTGGCAGCCAAGCGTGGCCGCGACGGGAGGGATAAAACGTGATTGAACTTGTGACACTGGATGAGATAAAGGAACACCTGCACATTGATCATGATGCTGACGACGGCCCACTTAAGGAAAAAATACAGGAAGCCAGTTCGGTGTTGCTGGCTTTTATTCAGGGAAGCCGGGACAAGGTCGTTGATGAGAAAGGAAAGTTAATCGAGGGTGAAGCGCTCAGTCGGATGAAGGCCGCCACGATGCGTCTGGTGGGCATATTGTACCGAAATCCCGACCTGGCTGATAAGGAAGATTTACTTCATGGAGAGCTTCCTTTCTCTGTATCGTTTTTAATTCATGATCTCCGACTTCCGACAATTATTTGAGGGCATTCATGGCTATATCCGCTGGTAAGCTCATACAAATTATTGTGATACAAAACCCCGTACATATTCGTGACGCATCAGGCCAGCCAGTTGAAACATGGGTGGATGGTGAAAACATCCGCGCAGATATCAGAGGCCGGAGCGGAAGAGAATTAATGGCAGCAGGCGCCGAAATTGCCCAGGCTGATGTCAGAGTATGGGTTCGCGGAAAATCGGGAGAAACAATAACTGCGGCATCCAGGATAAAGGTTCAGAGTGGACCATATCGAGGTAAAACACTTAACGTTATAGGCCCGCCTATCCCTGATGAAAAGGGTGAGCGTCTTGAGATATTGTGCAAACTGGGGGCTGAAAAATGATTGAGACGAGCCTCGATTTTTCCGGGTTAAATGATATCGCAAAGGACCTGGAGGCGCTTAGCCGCGCTGAAAACAACAAGGTTTTGCGTGATGCCACGCGCGCCGGCGCGGAAGTGCTTAAGGAAGAAGTGATCGCACGTGCACCGGTACGCACCGGGAAAATGAAAAAAAACGTGGTGGTGTTGACCCAAAAAAGCCGTCGCCGCGGGGAAATTTCTTCCGGCGTCCATATTCGTGGAGTTAACCCGCGCACCGGCAACAGCGATAACACGATGAAGGCGAATAACCCGAGAAACGCCTTTTACTGGCGATTCGTTGAGCTGGGCACCGCGAACATGCCTGCACATCCGTTTGTGCGACCCGCTTACGATACGCGCGAGGAAGAGGCCGCCAGCGTCGCCATTGCCAGGATGAATCATGCTATTGATGAGGTATTGAGCAAGTGAATGAAGATAATATCTACGCCTTGCTTTCTCCCCTGGCAGAGGGGCGGGTATACCCCTATGTTGCGCCATTAGGTAGTGACGGGAAACCGTCTGTCTCTCCACCCTGGATTATCTTTTCCATCGTCGATGATGTTTCCGCTGACGTACTGTGTGGCCAGGCAGAGAGCAGGGTTTCCGTTCAGGTCGATGTGTATGCCACAACGATCACTGAATCACGATCCCTGAGAGATTTGGCGCTCGCTTCGCTTAAGCAGTTAAACCCTACAGAGGTGGTAAAAATCCCCGGGTACGAGCCAGATTATCGGCTCTACCGTGCCACCCTGGATTTTAAAGTTACCCCCTGACGATTAATTCACCCAACGAACCCGCCTGATGGCGGGTTTTCTTTTTCCAGGAGACAGCTATGTCTGCACTTTATGAAAAATCGCAGCTGACGAAGATCCTTATTTCCTCCCTGCCAGCCACCAAAGAAACGATGGATTCCGCAACCTTCCTCGATCTGAGTTGCACCATCAAAGAAATTCAGTTCACCGGTGGCCAGAAGCAGGATATCGACGTAACAACGCTTTGCTCTACCGAGCAGGAGAACATCAACGGCCTGCCTTCTCCGTCAGAAATCTCTCTGTCCGGAAACTTCTACAAGAATCCGGCGCAGGACGCCTTGCGTGAGGCGTATGACAACGATACGACCTACGCTTTCCAGGTTATCTTCCCGTCCGGCAAGGGCTTTAAGTTCCTGGCTGAAATCCGCCAGCACACCTGGTCTTCCGGTACCAACGGCGTAGTGGCGGCAACGTTCTCCCTGCGCCTGAAAGGTAAGCCTGAAAACATCGAGTCTGGCTCCTGAGAGGTCTCATGAAGAATATTAAAAATCTCGCCCTGGCTAAGATGTCGGGTTTTCGTCATAAGACGGTCGTCGTTCCTGAGTGGGAGGGCGTCAAAGTGGTTCTCCGTGAGCCGTCAGGTGAAGCCTGGCTGCGCTGGCAGGAAGTGGTGAAAGCGGGTGCTGATGATGAAAATGTGTCGGTATCGGAAAAGGCACACCGTAATCTTTGCGCTGACGTGGTGCTCTTCATTGACGTCCTGTGCGACACCGATAAGCAACCGGTATTCAGCGTAGACGAAGAAGAGCAGGTGCGTGAAATCTACGGCCCCGTCCATTCACGCCTGCTCAAACAGGCGCTTGACCTGATCAACAACTCGGACGAAGCGCGGGAAAAGTCTCAACCCCCGGCGTAAAGTTTCTGATGTCGCTTGCGCTCCGGATGGGGCGCACGCTCTCAGAGCTTCGGCAGAATATGACGGCAAGCGAGCTTCTGATGTGGATTGAGTACGACAGGCAAAGTCCGGTTGGCGATATTCGTGGTGACATTCAGGCAGCTCAGCTCGTCTCTGCCATCTACGGTTCGCAGGGGGCAAAAGTACCGCTGGACGATGCGATCCTGCGATGGGGTGGTGATGAGCAATCAGAACCGAAGGACCCGTTTGCAGGGCTTGAGGCTGCACTTACAGCTGCAACTCAGTGACTTTTTACCCAGAAAACATTAGTATTTTAGCCACTAATAATTCTGGGGATAGAAAATGGAAATTTTACTTGTTTCAATTGTAATAGGCTTAGTTCCAGCCTTAATAGCTCAAAGCAAAGGCCGCTCTTTCTTTGCTTGGTGGGTTTATGGTGCATTGCTGTTTATTATTGCCTTTGTACACTCGCTGGTAATTAAAAAAGATGTTGCAGCTGAAGAAAAAGACTTAATTGAAAATGAGGGTATGAAAAAGTGTCCGTTCTGTGCGGAAATAATCAAAAACGCAGCCATTAAATGTAAACATTGTGGCAGTGATTTGATGGCCGAATCACCTCCGGCTAAAACCGATGAGGAATACCTTGAAGAAGCCAGGCAAAAGGTCTGGAAACAATAAAAATAAAACCGCTTCGGCGGTTTTTTTTACGTCTGGAGTTTGGATAAATGGCAACCTTACGCGAATTAATAATCAAAATTTCCGCCAATTCTCAATCTTTCCAGACGGAAATTTCCCGCGCCTCACGAATGGGGCAGGACTATTACCGCACCATGCAGAATGGCGGTCGGCAGGCCGCTGCTGCTGCCAGAGAGAGCGAAAGAGCGCTCTCTGATTTGACTGCCGGATTTGCATCTGCTGGAAGGGCTGCTGCCGCAGCTACGGCAGCTTTTGCAACGGGTAAAATTGTGCAGATTGCTGATGAGTGGAACTCCGTAAACGCTCGTCTTAAACAGGCATCATCTTCTGCTGATGATTTTGCCGCTTCACAGCGTCAGTTAATGGAAATCAGCCAAAGAACCGGCACGGCATTTTCAGATAACGCAAACCTTTTTTCCCGAGCAGCTGCCTCAATGCGCGAGTACGGCTATAGCTCTGACGAAGTTCTGAAAATTACCGAAGCTGTCTCTACCGGCCTAAAACTTTCCGGGGCTAACACTCAGGAGGCGAGCTCTGTTATTACTCAGTTCAGCCAGGCGCTCGCACAAGGCGTTCTTCGTGGTGAAGAATTTAATGCCGTTAACGAAGCCGGTGATCGGGTAATCCGCGCATTGGCTGCGGGAATGGGTGTGGCTCGTAAAGATCTTAAGAGCATGGCTGACCAGGGGCAGCTTACGATTGATAAGGTTGTCCCAGCTTTGATGAGCCAGTTAGGAGCGTTGCAGGGCGAATTTGCCAGCATGCCACAAACGGTTTCCGGATCCCTTCAAAAAGTAACTAACTCATTCATGGCCTGGGTGGGCGGTGTAAACCAGGCAACCGGTGCTACTGATGCGTTGTCTGGCGGATTGGATAATGTTGCCCAGACGCTTGATTCTTTTACTTCATCAGCAGTGAGCGGTGCGCTTAGTGACGTTGCTGACAATATGTCAACAATTACAACAGTCGCTGGGGCGCTTGTTGGCGTTGGGCTGGCACGCTACCTAAGCGGAGTTGTAACCAGCGCCACGAGTGCAACAGGAGCGCTAATTTCAGCTGCGAAATCAGAGGTCGCGCTTGCTGTTGCGCAGGATAAAGCGGCTCAGTCTGCTGTTGCAGCTTCAAGGGCTGAAGTTTATCGAGCCCAGCAAGCTGTTCAGCGTTCACGTAGTGCAGATGTCCAAGCCGCTCAGCAAGAAAAACTTGCGGCAGCGGAAGCCAAAGTCACAGCAGCTCAAGCCAGGCTGACCACTGCTCTTGCAAGTGGCACCGCCACAGAAAAAGTCAGGGCCAGAACTGCGCTTGAGCGTGCGCAGGCAGGTCTGGTGGCTGCAAAAAATGCCGACGCTCAGGCTATTGCTGAAAGACGACTGGCTTCTTCGGAGGCGGCCAGAGACAGGAATCTGGCAAATCGCGTCTCCACCCAGCGAAATCTCAACAATGTAACATCAGTTGGTACTCGCCTGATGAGTGGTGCGCTTGGCCTGATTGGCGGCGTGCCGGGTCTGGTGATGCTGGGAGCAGGAGCCTGGTATGCGATGTATCAGAATCAGGAGCAGGCCCGTCGTTCGGCGCAGGAATACGCCACCACGATTGATGAAGTCAGTAAAAAGTCGAAGGCAATGTCTTTGCCTGAAGCTTCAGACAATGCTGAGAAGACGCGCGCAGCATTGAATGAGCAGAACAGGCTGATAGATGAACAAAAGAGCAAGATCGAAAATCTGAAAGAGCAGATAGCTGGTTATCAGTCAGTGATCAGTAATCCCGGTCCAACGACCAGCGGTGGTTTCATGATTAACCACCTGACATCTTTGGATACCGTGACCCGTGGACTGGCTACAGCCACTGAACAGTTATCTGTTGAGCAGGAAAGACTTGCTCAGATGCAGGAGAAATCTGCCTCTATCCAACAGGTTCTTGAAGGTCTTGAGCATCGGCGTGTGACGCTAATTCGGGAGGAAGCAGCGAATCAGAACCGGGCTTATCAATCACTTCTGTTGATGAATGGGCAGCACGATGAACTTAATCGATTGCTCGGTCTGGGTAACCAACTCCTTATGGCTCGTCAGGGGCTGGCTAACGTCCCGCTCAGACTTCCGCAGGCAGACCTCGACAAAAAGCAAACCGATGCCCTCGAAAAGAGCCGCCGGGATCTGGAGTTGTCACGCCTGAAGGGGGAGGCCAAAGAGCGCCTGCGGTTGAGTTATGCAGCCGATGACCTGGGGTTAACCAGTGATCCGCAATTCCAGACAGGCCGTCAGGAGTTAATTAATAACGGTCTTGCTGAATGGCGGAATAATGAGGCCAACAAACCTAAGGCGAAGGGCGGTAAAACCGAAGGCGAGAAAACCGAGGATGTGTATAAGCGCCTTATCAAGCAGCAAAAAGAGCAGATTGCCCTACAAGGCCAGAATACTGAACTGGCGAAGGTTAAATACCAGGTCAGCCAGGGCGAACTTGCTTCTCTGACAGAAGCCCAGAAAAAGACGGTATTGCAGAATGCTGCGCTGATTGACCAGGTTAAATTGCGTGAGCAACTGCGAAATTACGAAGCCAACCTCGCCGACAGTAACGCCAGCGCCCGCGCAGCCAATGAAGCGCAACTGCTGGGATACGGGCAGGGAACCAGGTTCCGTGAAAGACTTCAGGAGCAGTTCAATCTGCGTAAGGAGTTTGAGCAGAAGAATACCGATCTTCTCCGCCAGCGTCAGGCTGGTGAAATCGACGAGACGTTCTATCAGCAGGGGCTGGCACTTAATAAGCGCTACCTCGAAGAGCGCCTGCGCGACCAGGAGGGATATTACGCAGCTTCTGATGCGCAGCGTGACGACTGGATGACGGGACTGTCTGAGGGTTATGCGAACTGGGTGGACGAAGCTACTGATTATTCTTCCATGGCCGCTGACGGCATGAAGCAGGCCATGGGTGGCGCGGTCACCACGATCACCGACATGCTCAATGGCAACGTTGACAGCTGGAAGGACTGGGGCGTGAGCGTACTGAAGATCATCCAGAACGTTCTGGTGAACATGGCTGTTGCTAATGGCGTCAGCTCAATTGGATCACTGTTCAGTTTTGGTGCCTCGTCAGCCGCAACCGCCAGCAGCGGTACCGCCATTCAGAATGCTGGCGCGAACTTCACATTTAATGCGAAGGGTAACGTTTACGACTCTCCGTCCCTGAGCGCTTACAGCAATGGCGTTTTCCAGACGCCTCAGCTGTTTGCTTTTGCCAAGGGTGCGGGGATTTTCGGCGAGGCAGGTCCTGAAGCCATTATGCCCCTCACGCGGGCACCTAATGGTGATCTTGCCGTTCGCGCAGTGGGGATGCCACAGGTCTCTGGCGGTGTGCCTTCAGTTAACTTCGGCGATATCAATATTCAGGGCGGATCTCCACAGGCGTCCAGTCAGGGTACTGCCGGAGCAGCAGGCAGGCAGCTTAAGGATGCCATCACTGGTGTCATTAACGAACAGGCCAGCATGCCGGGCTCGCCTCTGTGGCGATTAATCAAGGGAGTTTAACCATGGCAGTCGAAACCTTCAGCTGGTGCCCAAAGGTTGCCTCTCAGGTTGATACAAGTTTTCGTACCCGAAAGGCGCAGTTTGGCGATGGCTATACACAGGTGGCCGGGGACGGCATCAACCCGGTAACACCTCAGTGGAGCGTGAGCTTTACCGGCGACGAGGCTTACATTCAGGCCATTAAAAACTTTCTGAACAGACATGCAGGGTGGAAGTCATTTATCTGGAAGCCACCGCTTGAGCCTTCAGGTTTATGGCGCGCGGAATCCTTCCAGATATCTACCCACGGCAACAAAAAATACACCCTCAGCAGCACATTCTTACAGGCATACCATCCATGAGTATTTCATCTGATGTCCAGAAACTGGAACCGGGTAAGCGCGTCCGCCTGATCGAGGTGGACGGCTCAGCGTTCGGTGCGGGTATTCTTCGCTTTCACAACGAGACAATCCCGCATACCGAGGCGGAAATCATCGCCGCAGGCGGCGACGAGTCAAAACTTGAGCCGAAGTCGGTGTGGTGGCAGGGGCAGGAGTATGGCGCGTGGCCGTATGAACTGACCGGCATATCTGTAAGCAGTGACGGCCAGAGTTCACGGCCGTCACTCACTGTTGCAAACATCAGCGGTACGATTGGCGCGCTGTGCCGAAGGTTTCAGGGGATGGCTAAAGCAAAGGTGATCATCCATGACACCTTCGCTCACTACCTGGACGCAAGAAATTTTCCTGGCGGGAACCCGACTGCGAATCCCAACGAGGAGCGCAAACAGGTTTATTACATCGACCGTAAATCAGGGTCAGACGATGAAACCGTAGAGTTTGAGCTTTCAAGTCCAGCCGATTTGCGAGGGCAACTCATTCCGACCCGGCAAATTCAGCCAATGTGCACGTGGTGCATGCGGGGCTGGTACAAAACCGGGAACGGCTGCACCTACGCCGGGCAAAACGGCTGGTTCGATAAAGACGGCAATCGGGTGGACGATCCTTCACAGGATGTTTGCTCCGGATTGCTGTCAACGGGCTGTAAACCTCGCTTCGGAGAGAATGAACAGCTGGATTATGGCGGGTTCCCCGGCTCTTCACTTCTGAGAGGATAATCATGCGCGACAAAACAGTTAGCGCCATTCTGGCGCATGCCGCCGCATCCTTCCCCGAGGAGTGCTGTGGCGTGGTTATTCAGAAGGGGCGGGTGGAGAAATACATCCCCTGCAAAAATAATGCTGAGTCGCCGACTGAGCAATTTGAACTTAATCCTGAGGATTATGCGGCCGCTGAAGAGCAGGGCACTGTGGTGGCGATCGTCCACAGCCATCCCGGCGACGGGGCAACAACTCAGCCGAGCGAGCTCGACATGCTGATGTGTGATGCCACGGAACTGCCCTGGATTATTGCATCGTGGCCGGAGGGCGACATTCGCACCGTCATGCCTCGCGGAGACCGCCCCCTTACAGGGCGCCAGTTTGTACTCGGGTATGCAGACTGCTGGTCTCTCATCATGGACTATTTCCGCATCGAGCACGGCATTGAAC
>OKIZ01000380.1_pt1 | contig 16096 bp, 13 predicted proteins | sample 1610951 | NCBI WGS metagenome assembly OKIZ01 (sample SAMN04436700, study PRJEB24849) | human gut metagenome | biome: human gut; feature: NICU; material: stool | host: Homo sapiens | place: USA: Saint Louis, MO | collected 2010-07-22 | reverse complement strand
TCACTGACGAGCGTAAAAAAGCCATCGACTTCTCTGACGGCTACTACAAAAGCGGCCTGCTGGTGATGGTGAAAGCGGATAACAACGACGTGAAAAGCGTGAAAGATCTCGACGGTAAAGTGGTCGCAGTGAAGAGCGGAACCGGCTCCGTTGATTACGCGAAAGCCAACATCAAAACCAAAGACCTGCGTCAGTTCCCGAACATCGACAACGCTTACATGGAACTGGGCACCAACCGCGCTGACGCGGTGCTGCACGACACGCCTAACATCCTTTACTTCATCAAAACCGCCGGTAACGGCAAGTTCAAAGCGGTAGGTGATTCTCTGGAAGCACAACAGTACGGTATTGCGTTCCCGAAAGGCAGCGACGACCTGCGTAACAAAGTTAACGGCGCGCTGAAAACCCTGAAAGAGAACGGCACCTATAACGAAATCTACAAAAAATGGTTCGGTACCGAGCCTAAATAATTTCACCTGACTTCAGGTTTGTAACGCCCGGTGGCGCTTCCGCTTACCGGGCCTACGTTTTTTGTTTTTCACCACGGTATACAGGAATACATCATGCAGTTTGACTGGAGCGCCATCTGGCCTGCCATTCCTCTCTTGCTTGAAGGCGCTAAAATGACCCTGTGGATTTCGGTCCTCGGTCTGGTTGGCGGGTTGATTATCGGTCTGGTGGCCGGTTTCGCCCGCACCTACGGCGGCTGGATTGCAAACCACATCGCACTGGTTTTCATCGAAGTGATCCGCGGCACCCCCATTGTGGTGCAGGTCATGTTCATCTACTTCGCCCTGCCGATGGCCTTCACCGACCTGCGCATCGACCCGTTCAGCGCCGCCGTTGTCACCATCATGATCAACTCCGGCGCCTACATTGCGGAAATTACCCGCGGTGCGGTGCTGTCGATTCATAAAGGCTTCAGCGAAGCCGGCCTGGCGTTAGGTCTTTCCCGTCGCGAAACCATTCGTCACGTGATCCTGCCGCTGGCGCTGCGCCGCATGCTGCCGCCGCTGGGTAACCAGTGGATCATCAGCATTAAAGACACCTCGCTGTTTATTGTTATCGGCGTGGCCGAACTGACCCGTCAGGGCCAGGAGATCATCGCGGGTAACTTCCGCGCTCTGGAAATCTGGAGTGCGGTCGCCGTTGTCTATCTGATTATCACGCTTGTCCTGAGCTTTGTTCTGCGTCGTCTTGAAAGAAGGATGAAAATCCTGTGATTGAATTTAAAAACGTTTCCAAGCACTTTGGCCCAACCCAGGTGCTGCACAATATCGATTTGAACATCAGGCAGGGCGAAGTGGTGGTGATCATCGGGCCGTCCGGTTCCGGCAAATCCACCCTGCTGCGCTGCATTAACAAGCTTGAGGAGATTACCAGCGGCGATTTGATCGTCGATGGTCTGAAGGTTAACGATCCGAAAGTGGACGAGCGCCTGATCCGCCAGGAAGCGGGCATGGTGTTCCAGCAGTTCTACCTGTTCCCGCACCTCACGGCGCTGGAAAACGTGATGTTTGGTCCTCTGCGCGTGCGCGGGGCCAGCAAAGCGGCAGCGGAAGCGCTGGCAAAAGATCTGCTGGCGAAGGTTGGTCTGGCGGAGCGTGCCCACCACTATCCTTCCGAGCTTTCCGGCGGCCAGCAGCAGCGCGTGGCCATTGCCCGTGCGCTGGCGGTGAAGCCAAAGATGATGCTGTTCGATGAGCCAACGTCGGCACTCGACCCGGAGCTGCGTCACGAAGTGCTGAAAGTTATGCAGGATCTGGCGGAAGAAGGCATGACGATGGTGATCGTTACCCACGAAATCGGCTTTGCCGAAAAGGTGGCGTCCCGTCTGATCTTCATTGATAAGGGCCGTATCGCGGAGGACGGGAATCCGCAGGCGCTGATTGCGAACCCACCAAGCCAGCGCCTCCAGGAGTTCCTGCAACACGTCTCCTGATAGCCACACCCAGAGCCGGGCATGCCCGGCTTTTTTACGCCGGATTGTTCCCAAAAACTCCCCTCCGCTCCCCGCGCTCTATACTTATCATTTTGCACGATATTTTTGTCGGAGGACGCCGTGCCGTGGATCCTGTTGCTACTGTTTAGCCTGTTTAGCGCGCCATCACTTGCTGTAACCCTTCCCGGCGTTACCACCGGAGCCACCGCCACCCAGCAAAATGCGCCGCCAGAGCCAGACGCTGAAAAGAAAAAAGCCGCCTACGGCGCGCTGGCCGACGTGCTTGAGAACGACACGTCCCGACAGGAGCTGATCGATCAGCTGAGGAAGGTGGCCGCCACGCCGCCTCAGGATCCGGTTCCTGCTATTGCGCCGCCGGAAGCCGAAGAAGAAAAAACGGTGCTGGAAAACGTCACCGACATCAGTCGCCGCTACGGGGAAGCCCTGTCGTCGCGTTTTGCCCAGCTCTATCGCAACCTGGTTGGCACCTCACATAAGCCTTTTAATCCTCACACCTTTTCCGCAGCCGCCACCCAGTTTGCTATTCTGGCCGGCGCCGTCTTCATTTTTTACTGGCTGTTGCGCCTGTCTGTCTGGCCGCTTTACCGGAAAATGGGCCAGTGGGGGCGCAAAAAGAACCAGCATAAAAGCAGCTGGCTGCATCTTCCGGCAATGATTACCGGGGCGTTTGTCATCGATTTACTGCTGCTGGCCCTGACGCTGTTTGTCGGCCAGATGCTGGCCGACCGCCTTAATACCGGAAACAAAACCATCGCGTTTCAGCAGGGACTGTTCCTCAATGCGTTTGCCCTGATTGAGTTCTTTAAAGCCCTCCTGCGGTTGATCTTCTGCCCGCGCGTGCCGGACCTTCGCCCCTTCGCCATTTCGGATCAGAGCGCCAAATACTGGGCGGTGCGGCTCAGCGTGCTGAGCGGGTTGATCGGTTATGGCCTGCTGGTTGCCGTGCCGATTATTTCCAACCAGGTTAACGTGCAGTTCGGGGCGCTGGCGAACGTGCTGATCATGCTGTGCATTACCGTCTGGGCGCTGTACCTCATCTTCCACAATAAAAAAGCGATCACCGACAGCCTGCTGCACCTGGCCGATCGCTCCCTCTCCTTTTTCAGCCTCTTTATTCGCGCCTTTGCGCTGGTGTGGCACTGGCTGGCCAGCGCCTATTTTATTGTGCTCTGTTTCTTCTCCCTGTTCGATCCGGGCAATAGCCTGAAATTTATGATGGGGGCGACGTTCAAAAGCCTGGCGATTATCGGCATCGCGGCCTTTGTCTCTGGCCTGCTCTCCCGCTGGCTGTCGAAAACGATCACCCTGTCGCCGCAGGTTCAGCGTAACTACCCGGAACTGCAAAAGCGGGTGAATGGCTGGATGACGGTATCCCTGAAGGTGGCGCGTATTCTGACGGTCTGCGTGGCAATTATGCTGCTGCTGAACGCGTGGGGGCTATTTGATTTCTGGAACTGGCTGCATAACGGCGCGGGGGAGAAGACCGTTGATATTCTTATTCGTATCGCGCTGATCCTGTTCTTCTCCGCCGTCGGCTGGACGTTGCTGGCAAGCCTTATCGAAAACCGTCTGGTGTCGGATGTCCACGGCAGGCCACTGCCGAGCGCCCGCGCCCGCACGCTGCTCACCCTGTGCCGCAACGCGCTGGCGGTGATCATCAGCACCATCACCATCATGATTGTGCTGTCGGAAATCGGCGTGAATATCGCCCCGCTGCTGGCGGGTGCCGGTGCGCTGGGGCTGGCGATCTCCTTTGGTTCGCAGACGCTGGTGAAGGATATTATCACCGGCATTTTTATCCAGTTTGAGAACGGGATGAACACCGGGGATCTGGTGACCATCGGACCGCTCACCGGCACGGTGGAACGCATGTCCATTCGCTCCGTCGGTGTGCGTCAGGATACCGGCGCGTACCACATTATTCCGTGGTCATCGATCACCACCTTTGCTAACTTTGTGCGCGGCATTGGTTCGGTGGTGGCGAATTATGATGTCGATCGTCACGAAGATGCAGAGAAGGCGAAACAGGCGCTGCGGGATGCGGTGAGCGAACTGATGGAGATGGAGGATATTCGCGGGCTGGTGATTGGTGAACCGTCGTTCGCGGGCATCGTCGGGCTGACGAACACTGCCTTTACCCTGCGCGTGTCGTTCACCACCCAGCCGCTTAAGCAGTGGACGGTGCGCTTTGCCCTCGACAGCATGGTGAAAAAACACTTCGATCTGGCGAACGTGAGAGCGCCGGTGCAGACGTATCAGGTATTGTCGCCGCCCGCTTCGCCGCTCCCTCCGCAGGAGCCGACGCTGTAACCGAGCCGGGTGGCGGCTTCGCCTTACCCGGCCTGCGATGGGGTGCTATTTGCGGCGTTTGTTATCGTCCATAAAGGTCCAGGCGATAAAGCGGCTCTGCTTCTGGCCCTGCGCCATCTCTTTTTTGACCACTTTCACCGCGCCGACGTCGGTCAGGGCGCGGTAAAGCGGCGGCAGGTTATCGCCACGGGAAACCAGCGTGGTAAACCATTTCACCTGACGACCGAAGCCCTTACTCTCGGCAATCATGCGCAGAATAAATGCCACTTCCCCGCCCTCGCACCACAGCTCCTGCTGCTGGCCGCCAAAGTTCAGCGCGCCATCTTCAGCCTGGCCCAGGTTACGCCGCTTGCGTTCACTTCCCGCACGAGCGGAGGCGGCGGAGTCGTGGAAGGGCGGGTTGCACAGGGTGGCATCATATTGTTCGTTCTTGTGAATAATGCCGTTGAAAATAGCAGCGGGATCCTTTTGACGACGCAAACGAACGGCCCGGCTTAACCCTGGGTTAGCGTTGATAATGGCCTGTGCGCTGGCAAAGGCCTCGGCGCCGATCTCGCTGCCGGTAAACCGCCACTGGTACTCATGTGCGCCTATCAGGGGGTAGATCAGGTTCGCGCCCGTACCGATATCAAGCACGGTGGCCTGTTTCGGCACCACGCCGCCATTATCATCTGCCAGCAGATCGGCAAGATGATGGACATAATCCGCACGTCCTGGCACCGGTGGGCAGAGAAAGCCATCCGGGATGTCCCAGTGCGTAACGCCGTAAAAATGGGCCAGCAGCGCTTTGTTCAGCGTTTTAACCGCCAGCGGATCGGCAAAGTTTACCGACGGTTCACCGGCTGGTGTCTGAACAATAAAATCCTGCAATTCCGGGCAGCTCAGGCACAGGGCTTTCATGTCGTAGCGGCTACGGTGGCGGTTACGCGGGTGCAATCCCGGCTTTTGGGAAGTCATGGCATTCTCCTTTAGACAGCCGCGTAAGATACCCTGTGACGGCGCGGGGGTAAATATCTGTCTGCGCTGCACAAAAAACCGACGAAAATCAGCATCCTGTATGTCTATGATCTGTCAGCAAATTGTCAGATTTTATCGTTCAAAAAATAAGCAGATCATCATCAAATTTTTGCGCTAAATCACGCGCGTCAGGCTTCTAAACTTAAGAGGAATCACCTGTTGTTTCCCCTGAGGATGTGATTATGAAAAAGTATCTGACCTTTATTATTGCGGGTGCGCTGGCAGGCGCATCGTTCTCAGCCTGGTCCGTTCAACCTCTGACCGACAGCAATGACACCAGCCAGCTACGTGCGGCCGGGACGGTCTCTGTCAGCCGGGCAAGCAACCTTGATGACCTTCAGGACAAGCTGGCCGAAAAAGCGCGTCAGGAAGGGGCTAAAGGCTTCGTGGTGAACGCCGCCGGTGGCGATAACCATATGTACGGCACCGCGACCATCTATAAATAACGCCCTCTTTTCCCACACTGCATCTGCAAGGCAGATGCAGTTCTCATTTCCTTCCTTCGCCTTGACTGTGCGTTTTTTAACCCCATATTAAGATGAATGGCTTAAACAGATCAGGAGAACATGATGGCTTCCGGCTGGGCGAATGACGACGCCGTTAACGAACAGATCAACAGTACCATTGAAGATGCGGTCGCGCGTGCTCGCGGTGAAATTCCGCGCGGCGAAGTTTGACGGAATGCGAAGAGTGCGGGGATCCGATTCCTGAAGCACGGCGTAAAGCCATTCCTGGCGTACGGCTATGCATTGCCTGTCAGCAGGAGAAAGATTCAAAAAATGCGGCACATTCAGGATATAATCGTAGAGGATCGAAAGACAGCCAGTTACGTTGACTTTCCTTTACCGAAGTTAACCGCGCCAGCCGTTTACTTTACGCTCACGACTTTTAGCGAAACGCGTAGCAAAACGTGCCCTTCCGATGGCTTCTGTAAAGCGCATCCCCAAGAAATGTCAATTGCGCTTCTGAATTTATTAATAATCAATAAGTTATTTTTCATTCAATTTTTTTGAGTAACCACGTCAATTCTCTTCGATTTTATCTTCCACTAAAAACCGTGATACTTATCACATCGACGGAACATCGTCCCCTTAACAGAATAACCTGCGAGAATTGACCTATGAAAACCATCAAATATGCTGTTGCCGCTGTTGCCCTGTCCGCTCTGTCTTTCGGCGCTTTCGCCGTAGAGCCAGTCTCCTCTACTCAGTCACAGGATCTGAACAAAATCGGGGTGGTGAGTGCTGAAGGCGCGACCACGCTGGACGGTCTGGAAGCCAAACTGGCGGAAAAAGCTGCCGCTGCCGGCGCAAGTGGATACACCATCACCTCCACTAACGGTAATAACAAACTGAGCGGTACCGCGGTTATCTACAAGTAATCGAACAAATTATGCTCCACCCTCACCCTCCCCTCTGGTGAGATGCTCCAACCCTCATTGACCCTGTTGTTGTTACCCTTGTTTGCCCGTCCGCCACTGGACGGGCTTTTTTTTTGCTTAAAACGACTGCGCCACGCGCTGCAACCCGGCGTCCACGGACGCCACTTCCCCTGCCGCCAGCAGACAGCAGGCCATTTGCAGCTTGATAGACTGCGGAACCGGCACCTTTCCGGCCAGACACTGTACGATCCAGTGCGCGGTGACTTGCGGATCTTTCAACTCAGGCAGGATCACATCGCTGTTCTCTTCCCCACGTTCCAGCACGACCCGCGTCCCGGCAGGCTCAATCAGCATCAGCTGTGGACAACGCTGCGGGTTGGCGTAAACCTCCCCTTCAGTTCCATGCATCAGCAGCGCTCGCCCGCCGATTTCGGCAAAGAATTGACCGACCCGCGTCACGTACTCCGGATGGGAGACACTGGAAAGACGCAGCGCGGCGTCTTCGGCAAACGGCGTCGCCAGCTTCGCCAGGGTGTGGGCGCTGTTACGTACCCCCATGCGCCAGCGCATGTCCAGCTGCTTTTCCAGCGGCGGGCAGAGCGCGCGCACGGGAATATAGACCGGCTGGTTCCCCTCCAGCTTTGCCTGCGCCTGGCCAGCATGGAGAGTGGGTTCGATGCCTAATAATTCCAGAATGGTTTCTGTCAGCACGCGCGTCGGATCTTCGCTCACGCCATGCACCACCACCGGGAAACCGAGTTTCTGCAACAGAATAGCCAGCAGCGGCGTGAGGTTTGCCTGCTTACGCGCGCCATTGTAGGTCGGGATCACAATCGGCATCGGCTTCGTGACGGGCGGGGTTAAACGCATCGTCTGCGACTGCATGGCCTCATAAAAACCGCGCATCTCCGCCTCACCTTCCCCTTTGATGCGCAGCGCAATCAGAATGCCGCCCATTTCCAGATCCGGCACGTCGCCATTGAGCATATGCGTGTACAACGCACGGGCCGTTTCCTGATCCAGATCGCGAGCATGGTTTTTCCCACGCCCTACCTCTTTGATAATTTTGCGGTAATCCACGACATTTCTCCTGACAGCATCATCTTGTTAACAATATAGCCCGATGAACACGCACCCGATAGTGTTTTGTGATCATTATCAACCTGCTGTTTTCAGGTAAAAAAAATAAACTCAAGCACTATTTGCATTATTTGTGATTGGAACTAAAGATTCGTACCTGCCCTTTTTTTGATTAAATAAACATCTGAAAGTTATTAAGGGTCAACGGTAAAAACGTCCAGGCAACGTTTTTGCCAGAAACACATCGGGATTTACTATGAACAAGGTTGCATTAGGGTTGTTTATCGCCGCAGCGGTGGGATGTTCTGCATCCGCATTTGCGGCAATCAACGGTGAAGGGCAGATTAATTTCACCGGAGAAATTATCGATTCTGCTTGCCAGGTCGTGAATGGATTAAGTAATCCATTAGATGTTCAGTTAGGAAAAGTATCTAAAACGGTATTTACCGGCGCAGGCTCTACCAGCACACTCACGAAGTTTGATATTAAGTTAACCAATTGTCCGGAAACCGTAACCTCGGCTGCGATTAACTTCGGTGGTACCCCGGATGCGAATAATAATGCCACGCTGGCATTAACGCCCGATACCGGTGCAGCTACTGGTGTGGCGATTCAGCTAATGGATGCTTCCGGGCAGCCTGTCACCCTGTATACCCCTTCGATGCAATATCCTTTAGTCTCCGGTACGGAGGTTAACGACCTGGAGTTTGGTGCACGTTATATTCAAACTCAGGCGGCAGTCACTGCGGGCCCTGCTAACTCTGTATCGACCTTCACCGTTATTTATAACTGATCTTATCAATCCTGAGATATTAATGCTCTTGCGGGCATTAACATCTCATCTTTTTAATGAGAAATCTTTATGCGCCACGGTTATTTACTGAGCACTCTTTTACTGGTAGCAGCCTCGGCACAGGCGGGTGTCGTGATCAATGGCACCCGTCTGGTCTATCAGGGAGATAAAAAGGAATCATCTCTTGGTCTTTCAAATCCAGATACCACGGATTATCTGGTGCAGTCCTGGGTCGATTCCGGCGGTAAAAACCCGGCCAAAGCCCCGTTCCTGATCACCCCGCCGCTTTTCCGACTGGATGCGAAAGAGGATAACGTCCTGCGCGTGGTGCGTACGGGAGGAAATTTACCGCAAGACAGGGAATCTCTGTACTGGCTGAATATTAAAGCGATCCCTTCCTCAAAGCATGTTGAGGGTGTAAATACGCTGCAAATTGCCATTAACACCCGAATTAAATTGCTCTATCGCCCGTCAGCGGTAAAAGGCAAACCAGAAGATATGGCCGATAAACTTGAATGGCATCGCGAAGGGAATGATTTAGTGGTGAACAATCCCACGCCTTTCTATATGAATTTTCAGGCCGTCACCCTGAATGGTCAGAAAATCACGAAAGCCACCTGGGCTGTGCCAAAAACTGAAACGCATTTTGCTTTACCTGGCAATGTCGGAGGCTCGACCGTCGCGTATTCCATTATTACTGATTACGGCAGCATCAGCCAGACATGGTCTAAACACGTTCATTAATAATATTGCCCGGTAATAAAATCATCATGTACCGCCATAAAAAGCCGTTCACCTGCCGATTTTCGTCATTGCTGATGACTTTTTGTTGCCTGGCAATGGCGATCTTTGCGCAGCAGGTTTTGGCTGATGATTATTTTAACCCAGCCCTGCTGGACATTGATAACCCACAGCAGGAAAAGACCGATCTGTCTGTCTATGAAAAAGGTCCCGGTCAGGCGCCAGGTAAATATCAGGTCGCGGTATTTATCAATAACAATAAAATTGATACCCGTGACGTGACCTTTAACATAGTTAAAGATCCGCAGGGCACCAGCACGCTTCAGCCCTGTTTTACACTGGACGAATTAAAGAGCCTCGGGATCAAAACGCAAAAATATCCGCAGCTGAGGGCAGAAGGTCAGTGCGCCGATCTACACGCCATCCCTTCGGCATCCGCGACCTTTCGCGTGCGCAATCAGCAGCTGCTGCTGAGCATTCCGCAAAAGGCGCTCGGACAGGTGCCACGCGGTTACATCGACCCGAAAGAGTTTGACGAAGGGATCAACGCGGGCCTGCTTAATTACAGCGTCAACGCCAGCCAGAGCCATGCGCGCCAGCAGGGTGAAGAGGATAGCAGCAGCCAGTACGTTAACCTGCGTCCCGGCTTCAACCTCGGGGCATGGCGCGTTCGTAACTACTCCACCTGGAATCGCAGCACCACGGGCCACGAGGAGGAACAGAAATTCACCTCCGTTTATACCTATGCGCAACGCGACATTGTGGCAATGAAAAGTGACGTGACGGTGGGGCAAAGCACCTCACCTTCCGACGTTTTTGACAGCGTCCCCTACACCGGCGTGGAGCTGAAATCCGACAGCGACATGCTGCCGGACAGTGAAAAAGGCTATGCCCCTATTATTCGCGGCACCGCCCACAGCAACGCGCTGGTGATGGTCCGCCAGAACGGGTACGTGATTTATCAGAACACGGTCGCGCCGGGCGCATTCGAAATTAACGACCTCTACCCCACCGGCAGCAGCGGTGACCTCCAGGTTACGGTGAAAGAAACAGACGGCAGCGAGAGCCATTTCGTGGTGCCGTTTGCCTCCGTGCCGGTATTGCAGCGTGAAAAAAACCTGCGCTACAGCGTAACCGCCGGGCGTTATCGCTCTTATGACAAAGACGTTGAAAAGACCCCGTTTGCCCAGGGAAGCGCCATCTACGGTTTACCTCACGGCTTCACGGCCTATGGCGGCGTGCAGCAGAGCAGCCACTATCAGTCCCAGGCGCTCGGCGCCGGGAAAAACATGGGCGATCTCGGGGCGTTCTCCATTGACGTGACCCGCGCCAGAGCCCTGCTGAAAAAACAGCAGTCCAGCAAGGGCCAGTCGTGGCGCGTACGCTACAGCAAAGATTTCGCCGGTTCAGGCACCAACTTTTCGCTTGCGGGCTATCGCTATAACAGCAAGGGGTTTTACACCCTGGACGACACTATGGAGTCGTATACCCGCGCCGACGACTGGTCTGCTCCCCAGCAGCGCCGCGCCCGTACAGAAGCCACCATTGACCAGACGCTGCCAGAAGGTTGGGGGTCGGTGACGCTGAGCATGGTGAAGGAAACTTACTGGAGCCAGAGCCAGAACATGACCTCCCTGAGCGTCAGCTACAACAACAGCTGGCACGGCGTGAGCTACAGCCTCAGCTACAGCATGAACAAAAACACTCACGACAGCGATGAAGACGGTAATGAGGTAACAAACGACAACCAGTTCTCGCTGAGCGTTTCGGTTCCGCTGGATCGCTGGATGCATAATACCTGGGCCACGTACAACCTGAACAACACCAAAGATGGCACCACGCAGAACATCGGTCTTAACGGTACGGCCCTGAAAGAAGACAACCTGAACTGGAATATCCAGGAAGGGCTCAGCAGCACCGGCAGCGGTAACTCCACCAGCATCAACACCGATTACAAAGCGACCTACGGCGAAGTGAGCGCAGGCGTCAGTCAGGATAAGTATCAGCAGACCCTGAACGTCGGTTTGCAGGGCGGCGTGGTGGCCCACGCTAACGGGATAACCCTGAGCCAGCCGCTCGGTGACACCATCGCGCTGGTGAAAGCGCCGGGTACGCACGGCACCCATATCACCAACCAGACAGGCGTGGAGACTGACTTCCGTGGCTATACCGTCGTGCCGTTCGTGACCGCGTATCGCCATAACACCATCGCACTGGATACCGAAACGCTGCCGGAGGATGCCGACGTCACCCACGCGGCGCAAATTGTGACGCCAACCCGCGGGGCCGTGGTGCGCGCCAGCTTTACTACCCGCGTGGGTAATCGCGTCCTGATGACGCTTACACAAAATGGTAAACCGCTGCCCTTCGGCGCAACGGTCACCACCGGGGATAAGGACAGCGAATTTATTGTCGGAAATGACGGCCAGACTTACCTCTCGGGTCTGCCACAGCAAGGGCATCTCAACGTTTCCTGGGGACAGGAGGCGAGCGAGCACTGCGTCGCTGACTATGCGCTAACGGATGAGGAAGAGAAAACCAGCATCATTAACGCTGCCGCGCAGTGTCATTGATTACCGTTCAGGCTAACGATTATGCAAATGATTAAACAGTGCTTTTTCTTACTGGTTCTGGGAACCGCCGCGTTATTTATGCCGCATGCGAAGGCGACCTGCACCACGCCGGATCTGCCCAAAATGATTAATGTGGCCTCCATCTCTGTCCCCACGACGCTGGCGGTTGGCGCAACCATTCCGGGTACAGAGCAGAGCGTTCATGTTGCCGGGCACTGCGATCAGAGTATTGACAGCGGTCTGGAAATTGTTTCCTGCTACTACGGCACCGGCGCGGAAATTCCTGGGCTCAGGGGCGTTTATGATTCCGGCGTACCGGGAATTGGGGTCGCACTAATGAACGATCAGGGTCAGCGAATCAGCGGAGCCGGCGGAGTACAGTGCGATTCACGCGGAACGCCTGTTGCCTATGTTTCTACTGATGGCACACAGTCGTTCAACTTTGACGTCACGCTTGAACTGGTCAAAACAAGCGACGCCGTGACCTCCGGCACGCTGGTGCAGTCTCAGACCGAATTCGGCATTGGCGTTTTTGGCCATGAAGGGATCGGCAGCCCTAATCATATTGCGTATGCAGGTAACGTCATTTTGCATCAGGTCACCTGCTCTGTTTCGCCAAAAAATCTCACCGTTAATTTGGGCGATTTTCCCGTCAGTGATTTTATGAGCGTGGGGTTTTTATCCAGCCCCGCTCAGACGTTTAATATCACCGTTAACTGTGACACAACCGTTCAGCCTGAGCTAAAAATCACCAGTGCTAACGGGTACGAAACGGCATTTGAGGGAGTGATCAAACTGACGAAGCAGACGGGCATGGCAAGGGGCGTCGGGGTAAGAATGCTGTTTGATGACCATATCGCGACCTTTGACTCCTACGTCAACACCCAAAGCCAGGCCGTTGCCAATGAAACGCTGGATATCCCCTTTCAGGTTCGCTACGAGCAGACCAGCGATGTGGTGACGCCCGGCCCCGCCAACAGCGTAGCAACCATCACTCTCGCCTATAAGTGACAAACATGAAAAAGACAATCGCGTTTCTGGCGGTGGGCTTACTGGCCCAGGCTCACGCAGACGACATTCAGATCCAAATGACGGGAAATATTTACGCCAATACCTGCGTCATTGACAGCGCCAGCCGCAACCTGACGGTGGACTTAGGCCAGGCGGTGTCGGGCAGTTTTAGAGACGTGGGGGATACCGGCGAGTGGAAAGACTTTTCCCTGTCAGTATCGCACTGCCCAGCCACGCTGGCGCTTGCCACGGCCTTTTTCTATGGCCAGGCAGACAGCGTGCATCCGACCAAATTTGCCAATATCGGTAGCGCAAAGGGACTGGCGCTGGAGCTGGCAGACCGACAGGACAAAATACTGATTGCCCCGCAGGCCGCCTTTAACGCCGCCATCAATCCGAGCGACCACACGGCAACCTTTCCTCTGTCCGCACGCTACTACGCCACCTCAATGCCCGTCACTGCCGGGACGTTCAGCAGCGTGATTCAGGTGACATTCACTTACCAGTAGGACCGCGCCTCTTTGCACGGATGCTTTTTGTACGCCCGGCAGAGGGTTTTGCCGGGCGTTTTTTTACCTCCGGCACTTCTGGCTGCTCAATCGGGAAGATCGGCAGCGCATTCAGCAGCCGCTGGCCATAGTTTTTGGTAAGCAGGCGTTTGTCATAAATCACCACCTCGCCCCAGCAGCCGTGGCTACGGATCAAGCGCCCGACCTGCTGGATCAGGTTAAACGACGCCGCAGGCAGGCTTTGCACTTCAAACGGATAACGGTTAAGGCTTTTCAGCCATTCGCCTTCGGTGATCACCACCGGGCTGTCGATGGGCGGGAAGGCAATTTTATGGATATGCACCTGCGTCAGGTAGTCGCCTTTTAAATCCAGCCCTTCCGCAAAGGACTGTAGCCCCACCAGCACGCTACGCTCGCCGTTATCAATGCGTTTACGGTGCGTTTCCACCAGCCGATAGCGCGGCTGATCGCCCTGCACCAGCAGGAGTAAGCGCAGATCGGTGACGTGCTCCAGGAAGCGTTGCATCGCGCGGCCGCTGGCAAACAGCACCAGCATACCGGGGTATTTTTTACTCTCAACTTGCTCGCGGAAGTAGGCCGCCATTTCCGCAATATGCTGCTCTTCGTTATCGATAAGCGGCTCATAGTTCATGCGCGGGATCACCAGCTTGCCCTGCTCACAGTGGTTGAACGGCGAGTCCAGGGCCACAAAACGGTCCCCCGCTTTCTCTTTCAGGCCGCTCATTTCCTGTAACCTTGAGAAGCTGTTCAGTGAACGCAGGGTTGCCGACGTCACTACCACGTGCGGCACGCTGCGCCAGATCAGCTTTTCCAGCTGATCGGCCACGCGGATGCCCACGCAGTGGAAGAACAGATGTACCTGTCCGTCTCGCACTTCGCGGGTGGCCCACTTTGTCACTGGCGCCCCGGACGCCTGCGCCATCGAGGCCAGCCGCCAGAGTTTGCTCTGCGCCTCAAACATGCCCAGCGCGCGGTTCATTTGCAGCAGAATGCGGTGCAAGCGCACCACGTCATGGGTACCGGTTTTCTCGCTGAGATCGTTTAAGAACATCTCCGCCAGCCCGCGCAGCTTTTCAAGGTGCTTCGCCAGCTGCTGGCAAATCTCCATCACTTCCTGTGGCAACTCACCCATCGCAAAGCGGTGTTCCGCTTCCTGGGTGGCGGGGAGATACAGGTTGAGAATGTTATTCAGCGAGGCGATGAGGCCGTACACCTCTTCACAGTGCTCGCTCAACCGCTCCGGGACCGCCAGCGGCGGCGTGGTTTTCGGGCGGAACTGCTCCATGCAGGTTGCCACCAGCTTGCAGAACAGATCCAGTTGCAGGCGAAACCACGGGGCGGTAATTTCCGCGCTCATCTCCAGCGCATCCCGCGCCACGTCGGGCAGATGATGACCTTCATCCAGCACCAGCAGCAGGTTTTTGGGCTCCGGCAGGACCGCTTCACTCTCCAGGGCAGCCATCACCAGCGCATGATTGGCGACAACCACCTCCGCTTCCTGAATCTCACGCCGGGCGACAAAGAACGGGCACTCGCGATAGTAATGACAGTTGCGGTTCAGGCAGCTCGCTTTATCGGTGCTGAGCCTGCGCCACAGGTCGTCGCCGATCGCCTGGCTGGTGTGATCCCGCAGGCCGTCCCACCTGTAGCCGTCGAGATCGGCCTTTAGCTTTGCGCACTGCTCCTGCTCCGCCTTGTTGTTTGGCGTCAGCTCGTCATCAAGAAACGCGAGCAGATCCTGCTGGGAGGGTTCACTGCTGGCCAGCGCCGCCAGATTGCGCGGGCAGACGTAGCGCCCGCGACCAAAGGCGGCGGTGAACCGTAAATCGGGGATAATTTTGCGCAGCAGCGGCAAATCTTTGCTGAAGATCTGATCCTGCAAGGCCACGTTAGCGGTACTGACCACCAGCGTTTTGTCTTCTTCCCGCGCGATGGCAATGCCGGGAATGAGATACGACAGGGTTTTCCCGACGCCGGTCGGGGCTTCAATCGCCAGATGTCGTCCGTCGTCCCCGGCGAGCGTTTTTGCCACGTCGGCAATCATCTGCCGCTGCGGGGCTCGGGGGATAAAGTCGGGGATCTGCTGTTGTAGCGCCTTATACCATGCGCCAATTTGCGCCTTGAGCGCAGCGGTTAAAGCCATCGGAAAACCTGAAATACTGTATAAACAGCCACTATTGTGGCACTTTCTCTCCGCTGCCGCAAAAAGAAAAGCCCGGCTTTACGACCGGGCTTCCAGATTACTGCGGGTTAGCAGGTTTACGCGGGCGGCGTCGGCGCTGCCCCTCGCCTGCCGGTTTCCCTTCGCCGCTACGCCATGGGTTTTCACCGGCCGGTTTGCTGTCGTTATGACGACGCGGCGGTTTGCCCGAAGATTTCGGTGCGCCACCTTCTGAACGACGCGGCTGCTGGCCGCGACCACCGCCGCCCTGACCGCGCCCGCCACCCTGACGACCGTTCTGAATTGGCTCGGCTTTGATCGACGGGTCCACTTCATAGCCCGGGGTTTCAATGCGCGGGATCTCTTTCTTCAGCAGGCGTTCGATGTCGCGCAATAACTTATGCTCATCCACGCAGACCAGAGAGAGCGCTTCCCCGGTTGCCGCCGCACGGCCGGTACGGCCGATACGGTGCACGTAGTCTTCCGGCACGTTTGGCAGCTCGTAGTTCCCCACGTGCGGCCGCTCTTCAATGTCA
>OKIZ01000360.1_pt1 | contig 16775 bp, 17 predicted proteins | sample 1610951 | NCBI WGS metagenome assembly OKIZ01 (sample SAMN04436700, study PRJEB24849) | human gut metagenome | biome: human gut; feature: NICU; material: stool | host: Homo sapiens | place: USA: Saint Louis, MO | collected 2010-07-22 | reverse complement strand
GTTCAGTTAGGTGGTTGGGTTTCGCCTCATACCCAGCAACATATTTACCGCACCCAGCACAGGCGCGGCTTCGGTGGGTAGTTCACGGCATAACCATCACTACATCCCACAGGCGAGCCAGTGACAACAGACAGGATTTTCTAGCAATTAACCGCAATTAACAGGTATTTAAACTCAATTATTTCCCGCCGAAAATCCAACCGATAATGGCACCGATTACCGCAGAGCGGGTCTCACCTGCTGCTCCTTTGAGAACGTTAATAACTGCATCGCCTGCACCAGGTGCCTGCTGTTGAAGTAAATTCAAACCACGAGGTGTTAACTTGGCGGCGGTATCCATGTCGGTTGAAGAGATTATCTCCGTGTAACCCATATCTCTGAGAGCCTGGAGTGTGTTGCAAAGCAGGTCAATCTGAGTTCTGTCTCCTCTGGGCTTCCAGCCGAAGTCTGAAAATTCGAAAGAAGAGTAAGCCGGATAGTCCGCAAACAGTTTCACCAGGATTCCAGTTGCCATCTCGTTAAAGCTGTCTTTGCCTTGGACGAATTCCATAATGTTTCCTTTTGTTCACTGATTGAACGAGGTTACTCAGTTACGGCAGGAAGTACCAGTCAGAAGTCATCGGTAACGAATACATATGAAAAGAAGTTTTCATCGGTAATGGTTACAGATGGGTCATCGGTAACGGTTACGCACCAATAAGATCAACATATTAAGATCAAATAAAAACCATTAAGATCTTTAAAACCTTAAGGTCAAAGGCAGGGTGAACTGGTGTTCACTAGTTGGTGTTAAGGAGTGATGCTTCTGTATCGCTCTGCTCTGAATGGCTCTGCCACTTCAGATATGTGTGGAAGACAAGCCGCGAGGCGCGTCAGTCAAATGTGGATCAAGCACGGCGCAGAGGAGCTTTAAACGCGACGTAACTCCCCCCTTGGAGGGGCGGCGGTCCCCCCTCAATCTCGCAAGGCGATAACGGCCCTCTGATTCTGAGGCGATGCCATGATGCACAGCGGTCCTGTAACGCTCCCTGTCGCGTTCAGAGCGTCTTTCTCCTGTTGCTGGTGAATTTGTACCGCTTCGCTTAGGGCGTTGAATCTTAAGCGTCTGAGAGCGTTTTGTGATAAAGGGATTGACAAAGAAAAGGTATATGTATAAAGTTGCGGGGTATTGACATAAAACACATCCATTTCTTTATTATTTAAGTGAGAAACCGGTTGACAAAGAAACTAATTTATAATAAACTATATATTATCAACTGAGATGATTTTATGAATAAACAATAATTTAAATAGGAGAGATGCATGGGGAAACCTGTTCTGTTCGATTTCTCGAACGCCACTGCCTCAGAGATTGTCGCTGCAATCGATGCAAAAATTACCACAGCTCAAAATCTGCACGCCTTTCGCACTCGTATGGGCGGTGCCAAGAAAGCCGATAAGCTCTATCCAGCTACTCGCGAAGCACTGAACATCATTAAACGCCTGCGTCAGCAAGCGAAAGACGCAAAAATCATCCGGGATATTCTTAAACCATACTCAGCAGAGTTGGCAAAAGGCCGTGATGTTATGGAAATCATTGAACCAGTACTCTCTGCCTGGCGTGTCTATTACGCTTCTCATGGCATCGGCTTGATGAATGAACAGATCCTTCTGCTTAAGATGATTGAGTCTGGCGGTGAACTCGAAGGCATTACCGGAAAACCCATTCCAGAACTGACCACAACCGAATAACCATTCTCTGCTTTACACCGTTGGCAGCAACGCCACCAAACGAAATCGCCGCAAACACGGCTTCTTACTCCTGATCGCCATCCGCGATAGCAGGAGCGATAACTATTATGCATTCGGGGGGAACTTGATATGAATTTGAAGATTCAACAGCACGTATACGCCGGACTTTTAGAAGAAGCGAAGCGCCGGGGAACAACTGTTCCAAACCTTGCACGCGAAGTGCTAGAAATCGCCGCCCATCTTTTTGATAACGGTGAACCTTTACCCGCCTTGGGGAATATTAATGGAGATAATAATGAACAAAAGAGCGTCGCAAAATAAACCAGAACTATGGATTGAAGAAGATCGCCGCCTTTTCTATGCAGATGCAATCACAATTAAGTCCACTGGTGAATGTTTCAAAGTCGAGGACAAACTTGCAAAGATCCATACCTATATGGTGGATCAATACAACAGCTACCAGGCTGATGGTAAGAGTTTCTACGAAGATCAGCGAGATATCGCGACTAAATGTAAATGCACACCAAAAACTCTTGGCAAGTGGCTGAAAGTTCTTCAAGCACTTGGTCTACTTATCATTGATGAGAGCCAGAAGAGCCACTCTTACACGGTGCGGTCAGTAGTTAGCCAGGAACACAACTTGATTTTCAGCTATCCAAAATTGTTGAACGGCAAGCCGTCATACGACCATGAAGAGGCGCTTAAACGCCTTTATGCATCTCAGGGACGTAGGAACGTAAAAAATCATCAGCCAAAAAACGAAGAGAGCGGTAAGAGTGAGCAGAAACGTGATGTGGAATCTTTCGTGGTGGGATCTGCCGCGCCTGCTGCTGGAAAACCAGACGGCATACCTGCTGTGGATATTCCTGTCGATGTTGATTTATCCGGTAGTGATGATCCATCACTGAGTGATTCAAATGGGAGAAATGTCGTTGAGTTCCCGCGAAATTGTAGACCCAAACCCAGTTTTAAATTTGTAGCCCCAGATGATGACGACCACGAGGAAATCCATCAGGAGCAGGAAACCTTTATTGAGCCAGATGTTTGCCACGAACCAACGCCGGAAGAAATTGACGCTGCGGTAGCTCTTATGTGATGGAGGAATGAATTGTGTGAACACGTAAGCGGTGTACTGACCGCAGATGAAGAACAAAAGCTATCTCGCCTTTTCTCTGTCTTGGAGAATCCGACATACAAATCCCGGTCCAAACCATCCGACTTGGAAACACAACGTAAAGCCCGTTTGCTATTGAATCGTGGGTTTTCACTGCAAATTGTCGCAAATACACTAGATCTTCCGTTTGCTGAAGTCTGGCGGCTCGCACGTCAAAAACAAGCGGTGACCTGGGCGATGATGACACCGACAGCCCGGACAGAATTTGTCCGTGAAATGTGGTCACATCGGATGCACCCGGAACAGATCCGCAAGCGTTGCGATGGTCTGTCATACGTAAGCCTTCGATATTACCTGCATAACGCCGGGATCACTGACGCTGAAATGTTGGGTTACTACCCAGACGTGTTCGCGAATATCTGCAAGTTGCCGACAGTGAAGAAGAAGCGCACTAAGCGTAAATCCAAATAATCCCACATCGGGAGCCAATGAACTTTGAAGCAATCCTTTCTTACCTGCCTATTGTCTGGCTGGCGTATAGCTGCGCTCGTGATGGGCTGATCCTCTTGCTGCGAAGCAGTGACGTTGCCCGTCATCGCCTTGCGACAAAAATCCTACTTTGGAGACAACATAAAAATGAAAAACGTAAACGACATCCGCGCCGATATTCTCGCCGCAATGCAGGCCGCTGCCGAACCGGAGAGCGGAGATCTGAATAAAAGCGCCGAGCAGGTGTTGGCTGATGCCATCGAGGGATATCTGACCGCTTCGACTGCAACAGCCAGCAAATCAGCCCCGAAAGCAAAGACCATAAAGGAAAAAGGGATCGCTCTGTGCCACCAGGCCCAAGGTTATAGCGCTAATCTGCGTCCGGTAAGTCTCATGATGAAGGCAAGTCTTGATGAGCTAACACCTGAACAACGCGCCGCGCTTGAGCGTCTGGGTTACGATATCAATCAGGGGGTGTGATGTCTGGCACAAATAAGATTGTTACCAGCACCGTTAATGAAATCTCGTGGATCACAGACGATGCCTCATATCAAAAAGCCAAAAAGAAGATTATTTCGCTTAAGGCTGCTCATGAGAAACCAGCTAAAGCGCTTGAGAAGGCCCAGAAGCGGACCGTCCAGAGCGAAGGCAAAGCAGCACTAGCCGCAGCGAAAGCCCAGACAGCGAAGCTACGCCAGGCTGAACAATTGTCAAAACAGCAGCAGAAACAAGCTCAGATTCAGGCCAAAATGGAGCGGGATGCAGTCGCCCACGCCAATAAAATGACCTCATTACAGGCTCGCCAGTTATCTCAGCAGGAGCAGGCAACTCGTCAATCTGCCAGACTAGCGGCCATTTCTGCAAAAGTGCAGGCCGCAGCCAGATCACGAGTGATGACCTACAATCCCAACATGCCTGGAGTTCACTCCGATCCATCTCTGGTGGCACGTCAGACTGAAGCAATGAACCGTGGTCACGGCGCTGTTGCTGCTGACATCGCAGCCACCAAAAAGGCGATGGCCCTGGAAGAGAAGAGCCAGCGTGAGAAAGAGGCGGCTTTTAAACGACAAATCACCGCTCACGATACACTCCGCAGGGCAAGCTTGACGATCAGCCATATCGAAGCTGCATCCCTGGCTGACAAAATGAAAGCGGTGCAGGCCATTAAAGAGGCCACTAAGGGGTACGCCGAGCAGCGTTATACCATCGCAGAAATGCGCCATGAACTTGCTAAAGCGACTCTGGAAACCAGACGCCAGGCGCGTATTAACCGCCAGATTGTTAAAGATAAAGCGAAAGCCGAGCGAGCAGGGCGCATCAATGCTCAACGTCTGACCCGTGAACGTAGCGAACGTGGTTATGGTGGCCTTGCAGCCGCTGGTGTTATCGGTGGTGCGTCGTTAGTGGGTAGTATGGGCGTTTCTCGTGTCGGTCAGACCCTCCAGGGAAGCCTTGAGCGTTCTCGCGATGTGAAAAAACTCCAGCAGTACGGGATCAGCAACCTTGAGTTCGCTGCACTTCAGGATCTCTCGATGAGCCGTGTTGGTTACTCACTGAGTGCTGACAAGCTGGCTGACCTCAACAAGGACACAACCGAAAAGGCCGGGGAATTGTTGAACACCGGCTCTTTCAAACGTAACAAGAAAACTGGACAGGTGAATTTCAGCGGCGGTGGCGAGTTCGCAGATATCATCAACAATGTGCTGACCTCCACCAACGGCAACCAGAAGGTAGCACAGAAGGTGATCGGAGAACTGCAAAAGCTGGATTTTCCGACCTTCATCACTTACCTGAAACAGTTGCAGAAAACTTTCAAATGGACGGACAACCAGACCCGGCACCTGGCTGAGGCTGTGAATGATGGTTCGGTCTTCCTCGAAGTGTTCAATGATGAGGGGCAGGGACTTATCCAGCGTATGCATCAACTCGCTTCTGAAGGGTGGACGCTATCTGATGCACAGCAGGCCAACCTTGATAAGCTGGCAGCTTTGGGTGCTGAGTACAACCGAGTACAAACCAGCCTTGCGGATCACTTCTCAGCCTCGTTTGTTGAAGGCCTAGGGCAGTACGCTGTCAATACTGACACTCTACGTCAGAAGATGACTGGACTGATCCCAATTTCCGATGCCCTCGGCGTTGCCCTTGGTGAGCTAACCACCAACATTCTCTCCTTCGCTGGTCGAGTTGGTGAAGAACTCAAGAAAGGCGCGACACTGCCGGATGCAGTCTACAACACCGTTGTGGATGATTCCGCAAACGGTGCTGCCGATTGGATTAAGGAAAAGACCGGCTTTGATCCACGTAGCATCGGTCAGACGCTTAAGCAGGTTTACCCGTGGCTGGATAGTTCAGCACCGAGCAATATTGGCTCAGGCACGGCGTATAACGATCCAGCGCTAGCGTTGAATGTTCCTGGTTTTAACTCAATACAACCCCAGCAACCAACGTTCACGGTTCCGACAATTGATAGTATGACGCAGCGACAGCCGATCCCTGTCAGTGTGACCGGACAGGCTGAGATTAAACTCTCACCGCTTGATGTTAACGTTAATGATGGTGCGATTAATGGTCTGATTGATACAAAGCTGAGGAGCTATGAGCAGGCACAGAACAACATGATCCTTGGTGTTGCTCAATGATGAAACAGAGGGCGGCGAATTCGTCACCCCTATCTCAATACCGCAATGCGCATGTATCAAATTTAGCGACAAATCAAAGACCTCTCGTGTAATTTGTTGCAAATGATAATCATTCGTGTTAAAATAATACACAAGGTGAATTACAACAGCCAAATGTTATTCCCTTCTCCTTAGGAATCAAAGTGCGCTTTTCCCAGAGCGCCTTTTCTCATACAGCCAATATCCGCACCCTCTCACGGTAAGGTTAGGCCATTGCCGCTGGCTGTATCAGAAAAGCATCGCAGAGCGATTAGCCAGCAGGCTAACCCGTTTTCGGGTGTAGAAGAATTTTCTCCGACCTTGGATCGGGGATTTGCCAAAGCCTTTCATCCTCGGAAGGCCGTCTTGCCAGACGAAAACTGGCATTGAGTGCGGCAGCGAAGATATGAGGTCTCCCGCTGCTGTGCTCCCTCATTCCTGAAGCGTGGCCCACCGATCATGCTTTCCAAATCTCTCCGGTTGCGTGGCAATGAACCAAAGGTTCACCCGTGAACGGGCCTAATCTCTCCATCAGAAAACACCATCGTGAAGCGATTAGCAACGCATGTTGCTAACCCGTAAACGGGTGAATTTCATCATCTCCGATGATCTACCAACCGGGGCAGGCGTTTTCCTGCCTCCGGCTCTTTTTCTGCATGGAACATGAAGTGAAGAAAGTCGCTGATAGCGGCTTTCTTTTCGCCCCTCAATGGCAAATTTGCCAGAGAAATAATAACGCCATCATTGGCGATGACCTGAATGGAGATTCAAGACTGTGAAACTGGAAGATTATCCAAAAACGTATAACAACGTGGTGAAGAATTCTGCAACGGCCAATTTTGACCGCAGAGCGATTGTATTCGCGACACTCGCACAGGCTGTGGAACCCGGTTCCGTGGTGACCTCTACCGGAACGCTTTACACCTCTGGGACTGATGCGCTTCTGTGCCTCTCCTACGCTGAGGCAGGTTCTGATGTTCCTGTCATCGTGGCTGACCGCCTGATTTATGTGTACCCAGAAGCAATCCGCGCCGTAATGGGTTCAGCAACAAATGCAGCACTAGCAGCATTGACCGCTAACGGAAACATTCGCCTGACCTCTGACGATGTTGTCATCGCAGAATAACTAACAAGAAAAGGACTTCAAAATGGCTATTAAATCATTTGATTATGTTGACTACAGCAAGGTGTTTCGCACTCAGGTTCCGCAGAGTAATTTACTACTGACCCACCTCAATGTATTTGCAGACCGTCAGATCACGGATTCCCACAAAGTTAGTGTGGATCGTATCCAAGAGGCATCTATTGGTGTGGATGCGCCGTTGATGCGTTTCAGTTCGGAGTGGGGGACTATCGAGAAGCCGACCGCTGGATCGTATTTATACGAGCTTGTATGGCGCGGTGTGACGGATCGCGTAACTTCAGCCGATCTGAAAGGTTACCGTAAGCCGGGCAGCACTATTGAGCAGTCTCTTGATGAGATTGAGGCCAATAAGTTTATTCAGATGCGTGCCAAGTTTGAACGCTCCCGCGAATACGCCTATTGGCAGACGCTGATCTTCAACAAGGTTGATGCATTTGGTACACAGCAGAGTGAGATCGACTGGGCTGTAGAGTTTGGACTGAACCAGCGAACCGCTGACCTTCATCAGGATGTTGGTGATGATCCGATGCGCGATATTGACGATCAGGTCAGTGCCACAAAAGCACTGATGGGTGGTCTGACTCAATACCTTCGTGGCTGGGTTCTGCTGTGTGGCTCTGATGCCTACCGTGCTGTGCGCTATCACCCACAAATCCGGGAGCTATTAGTTTACGGAAATGGTCTGGTTGGTTCTGATGTGCTGTTCCCGTCTGACGTTCTGCCGGGCTTCAGTTCCTTTATGTTGGGTTCTGTACGTCTGATTGAAGTCAGCGATTCAGTATTCAGCGGTATCAAGTCAAACGCGGCTTTCCTTGTTCCGGTCTTTGGCAACGCTCCGGTTGACCAAAGTCTGCCAATGGGACGTTTCGTTGGTCCGTGCGCCCGCCATCTGGAGATCTCCGCTTCTGGTGATATTGAAGATTGGTATGCCTACCGTGCGTTTGATGAACTTCGAAACCGCAACCTGTACTCAGAAAGTAGCCTTCTGGCATACAACTTCAGGCCGGATCTGGTTTGTAAGCTGACACTGCTACCAACGGCATAAAAAAGCGGTTTGTGGGAGCGCATTGCTCCCGCTGCCAGGCGAGGCAAAGGAAAGGAGATTTACATATGCACATGAAACTGTTCAATTCGAAAGGCCTGCCACTTCTGGCAATGAGTCTGGATAACCAATCCGATAAATGGCTGAACCTGTCAGCCATTGCTAGATACTTCAATGTTCCCCGTAGCACATTTCTACAGCGCGTGAACGATTACGGCTGGGAGTCAGCATTAGCTCACTTTGAGCAGCAGCGAAAGAAAAAACTGAAAGCATAAGAGCCGGGTTAATCCCGGCTTTTTTATAACAATTTTTCAACTTTGTGAAACGGGACCGATTTGAAAAGGTATCCTTGAACTCCCCAAATACCAACCTCCTGTAGAAGGTCGAGATACTGTCTGCTTTCTACGCCTTCCACCACTATCTTATCGCAGTACCTCTTTATATTTTTTATCAATAGAGGAAATGTGGGTTTATCAATTTGTTCATTAAAGAAATGACGGTCAATCTTCGCCACTTCGAAGTAACCCTCAAGCAGGCTGGCAACATTTGCATTTCCGGCTCCCAGATCATCCAGCCACAGTGAGTTAACACCCTGACATAATGATTTCAGAATCGGACTTTTAAGCCCTTGTTCAATACCAGGAAACTCTTCTGAAACTTCAAGTTTGATAAATGGCATGGAACTGACTGTTAGCTGTAACAAACCGTCATGCCTTAAGAGTGTCGCCATATCGTAGTCAACATTGAGCGAGCAGAACAACCCGTGATGCTCGAACCAGTCCTGCTTACTGGCTATGACCCCAAACTGTTTGTAGAGAAAAAGGCGTTTCTGATCGAAATCCCATCCTGAAATGACAAACGCTGGGTGAAGGGGGCGTTTGGACTCTGAGACAAACCGCGTAAGAAGTTCGACTCCTAACAGCTTACCTTCAAGGTTCATGATGGGTTCAGCAATGAATTCAGAGTGCATGTTACGTTCCAGGTGAGTGATAACTACCTGATAATGCACCTTTAAAAATTATTGATCAATAATAACGATCAATAATCAAATAATGATCGATAAAAACGATAAGTATATCTTTTTGAAATGTAATGATAATTTATTTTTAAGATTAATCTTGTGTTGAGAAACAAGAGCAGGTCTTTTTCATCACATTCATATCTACGGGTTCGAAAACGACGAAAGATCACAACTAAACGAGGCTGGGGAAACCCGGCCTTTTTGTCGTTTGAATGTGGGACACAACGTGGGACACAAACTGGGACACAGAGCATTTTTTATGGTTGAGTCTTTGGCTTTCCGCTGGCATGATCCAGAACAGGGATTAACGGGACGTTAATCGCAAGCTTTTGATTTTGATTTATTTGACTCGGGGTGCCCTTCTTTGTGAAGGCTGAGAAATACCCGTATTACCTGATCTGGATAATGCCAGCGTAGGGAAGTCAGATGCCTGCCCGGTCATCGCTTCTTCACGCACGGCAGGAGCGAAACCATGCAGCCTGACCTGCTCGATTCACACGTTTTACATCAATTCCGAACCCGTTCCCCGCTCACGCACTGTATGACCAACGATGTCGTGCAGACCTTCACCGCCAACGTTTTGCTCGCGCTGGGTGCTTCCCCGGCAATGGTGATCGAAGCCGAGGAAGCGGAACAGTTTGCCGCGCTTGCCGATGCTCTGCTCATCAACGTGGGAACACTCACCGCGCCGCGCGCCCAGTCGATGCGTCGGGCCATTGAGAGCGCGGTAGCCGCGGGTACGCCCTGGGTTCTGGATCCGGTTGCGGTTGGCGCGCTGGCGTATCGCACCCGATTTTGCCAGCAAATATTGTCCCTCAAACCTGCGGCCATTCGTGGAAACGCCTCCGAAATCCTCGCCCTTGCCGGAATGAGTGCGGGCGGGCGCGGGGTTGATTCCACCGATACGGCGGCGAGCGCGTTGACCGCTGCGCAGACGCTCGCCCGCCAGACCCACGCCGTTGTGGTCGTCACAGGAGAAGTGGATCACATCACTGATGGTCAGCGAACCCGTACGGTCGCGGGCGGCGACCCGCTGATGACCCGCGTGGTGGGAACAGGCTGTGCGCTCTCGGCGGTCGTCGCCGCCTGCTGTTCGCTGCCTGGCGACAGGCTTGATAATGCGACGGCAGCCTGCGGCTTTATGAAGCGCGCAGGGGCAGCTGCACTGACTCACAGCCGGGGCCCCGGCAGCTTTGCCCCGGCGTTTCTGGATGCGCTTTACGCGCTGGAGGAGCTGGTATGACACGCATTAATGCCCTGACTATTGCGGGAACCGATCCCAGCGGCGGAGCGGGGATCCAGGCAGACCTGAAAACCTTCTCTGCGCTCGGCGCTTACGGATGCTCGGTTATCACCGCGCTGGTGGCGCAAAACACGCGCGGTGTACAGTCGGTATATCGTATTGAGCCGGATTTTGTCGCCGCACAGCTGGATTCGGTATTCAGCGATGTACGCATCGACACCACCAAAATCGGCATGCTTGCAGAGGCGGACATTGTTGAAGCGGTCGCTGAACGTCTCAAACGTTATCAGATAAAAAACGTGGTGCTCGATACCGTGATGCTGGCCAAAAGCGGCGATCCGTTGCTCTCCGCCTCTGCCGTCGACACCCTGCGTAAAAAGCTGCTGCCGCAGGTGGCGCTGATCACGCCAAACCTCCCTGAAGCCGCCGCGCTGCTGGATGCGTCACACGCGCAAAACGAACGTGAGATGAAAGAGCAGGGCAATGCGCTGCTGGCGATGGGATGCAGCGCGGTGCTGATGAAAGGCGGTCATCTTAATGATGCAGAAAGCCCGGACTGGCTCTTCACCCGCGATGGCGCGCAACGTTTCACTGCCCCGCGGGTACAGACCAAAAACACCCACGGCACGGGATGTACGCTCTCGGCGGCGCTGGCGGCGCTGCGTCCCCGAAACGCGAACTGGGCGGATACGGTGCAGGAGGCGAAGATCTGGCTCTCGTGCGCGCTGGCAAAAGCCGATTCTCTGGAAGTGGGTCACGGTATTGGGCCGGTTCACCATTTTCATGCATGGTGGTAAGCCGTATACTGGCATAAAACCTTATGCCAGAGAAAAACAGAGATGGAACAAGCGCATACCCGGTTAATTGCTCAACTCAAGGAACGAATTGCCGCACCGGACAACACGCCGTTGTACCTGAAATTTGCCGAAACGGTTAAAAACGCGGTACGCAGCGGCGTGCTCGCGCACGGTAATATTTTGCCTGGCGAGCGCGATCTGAGCCAGCTGGCCGGTGTGTCGCGCATTACTGTGCGTAAAGCGATGCAGGCGCTGGAAGAGGCCGGCGTCGTCACCCGCGCGCGTGGATACGGTACGCAAATCAACAATATCTTTGAATATTCGCTAAAAGAGGCGCGCGGGTTTTCTCAGCAGGTGGTGCTGCGGGGCAAAACGCCCAACACGCTGTGGGTTAATAAACGCGTCGTGAAATGTCCGGAGGAGATCGCCCGCCACCTTTCCCTTGCGCCGGACAGCGATGTATTTCTGCTTAAGCGCATCCGCTACGTGGATGACGATGCGGTATCAATAGAGGAGTCCTGGGTACCGGTAGGATTAATCCCCAATCCGGACGACATCGGCGTCTCGCTTTACGATTACTTCCGCAGCCAGAATATCTTTCCGCAGCGCACCCGTTCCCGCGTCAGCGCCCGGATGCCGGACAGCGAGTTTCAGGCGCATATCAAGATGGACGATAAGATACCGGTGCTGGTGATCAAGCAAGTCGCGCTCGATCAACAGCACCGGCCAATTGAGTACAGCATCAGCTACTGCCGCAGCGACCTATACGTCTTTGTGTGCGAGGAGTAGGACCTCGCGCGTGGGGGCGCAGTCGCCACCGCGATGGCTGACTACCCAGGCGGCTACGGCATTGCCAAGCTGCACCGCCTCTGGCAGTGACCATCCCGCGGCCAGCCCGGCAAGGGTACCTCCCGCATGGCTGTCACCCGCGCCGATGGTATCGACCACGGTAGCAGGAAACGCCGGAACGTGTCCGGAAGCGTCACCGTCGTACCAGACTGCCCCGTCTTTATCATGGCGTACGATCAGCGCAGCGCCAAACCTCTGCTGCCACCGTGTGCCGAGCTCTTCCACGTTTACGCCAAGCCATTCGGCGGCAAGTTCCGCCTCCTGACGATTGAGCGAGACGATTGGTTTGCAGGCCATGATCCGCGCCATCAGCGGGTCGGGAATATCCGCGATGCGCGGACCGAAATCGATAAAGAGCGTCACATCCTGAAGACTTTCCAGCCAGGCCGTCAGCAGCTCACCGCTGGGGGACGCCAGCTGGTAGCCGGACAAAGAGATCAGGCTCCCTGCCGGCACGCTTAACCCTTCCAGCCAGCGCTGCTGCCACTGGTTCTCCACGCCGCTAAACGACATAAAGGTCCGTTCACCGTCAGGCTCCACCAGCGCCAGGCACCAGCCGTTATCGCCCGTTTCCGCTTCCACGGCGCTGTGCAGATCCTGCTTCGCCATGGCGTTACGGATAATATCGGCCCACACGCCGTGGCCGACGGGAAGGGCGTTTTGCGCAGCAATGCCGAGCCGCTTCAGGGCGATGGCGATATTCAGCGCGCAGCCGCCAATATTCACTCCCTGTTGCTTCAGCTCGATATCACACCCGCGCCAGGGCAGGGCGTAGGCGTCGGCAATCACGTCGATGACCGCCGCGCCGAGTACCGTTACGGGGCGCGTGGCGTGAAGGGTTTCGAGACGGCGGGCAAAAGCACTCATACGCCCTCCCTTTGCTCCCGGAAGTGCAGCAGTTTTTCGCAGTAGTGGCCGAAATCGAGCCGGTTTACGGCATCAAGTTCGTTTTTGAGTGCCGGATCAATGGCCTGTACACCGTGCAGCGCGCCGCAGATGGCCGTTGCCATCGCGCCGATAGTGTCAGTATCACCGCCCAGGTTGGCGCATAACACCGCGCAGCGGTTCGGATCGGTACCCGCGAGTTCGACCATCGCAATCGCCGCCGGAACGGACTCAAGGGTGCTCGTGCCCGCGCCAATAAGCTGATAGATCTGCTCGCTGGCGGACTCGGTACCGTTGGCTTCGCGCACGGTTTTCAGGGCCAGCTCAATACGAGCGGAAAGCGATGCGCTGAAGGTGGTCGTGTTCGCCTCCTGCGCCGCACGGGCAATACCCGGCAGGGCATCGGCGATGTGATGCCAGCGCTCGCCGTCGATAGCGCGTGAAACCGCCCAGGCGATCACCACCGCACCGGCGATGGCGAGATCCGATTTATGGGTCGGGCTGGAGGCTAACGCAACCTGTTCCACAAAGTGCGCCAGACGCGTGGCTGGCAGGAGGCATCCCAGCGGGGAGGCGCGCATCGCCGCCCCGTTGGTGACGCCGTTGTTTTCCAGCTGGCTTACCGGCTTGCCGTCACGGATGGCGTTCAGGGCAATTTTGGAGGTCGGGCCGAGCACATTCTTATTGAACGCGTCAAAATCCAGCGCCCAGTCCAGAATATGCTTACCGATAACGTCAGGGTTAATTTCCCCGTCGCATTCGATAATCGCGTCGGCCAGGCACAGCGCCATCGACGTATCATCCGTAAATTCGGCCTGCTTAAAGTAACAGGCGGCATTATTCTCAGCCGGGCCGGGTAAGAAACGGTCGATCCAGCCGAAGTGTGCTTTCACCCTCTTACGCGGCCACAGCTCCGACGGCATCCCCATCGCATCCCCTAACGCCTGCCCATAAAGAGCACCGAGAATACGGTCTTGTTTCGTGTCAGCGCGGTATCGCCATCAACCACCTCAATTGCGGTGATCTCTTTATCCGATTCGCGGAAAAACAGCATAAACAGTACGGCAATCACCACAATCATGATTGCACCAAACGTCCACATTCCGGCCCAGTTGAAGGTCAGCCCATTCACCGGCTCTTTATATGCGAACATTTTTTCCATCATCACGCCGCCGAGACGGTAACCCAGCAGGCTACCAAAGCCCTGACAGCACAGCGTGATCAAGCCCTGCGCTGCGTTGCGCATATGCACGGGCGCTTTTTTATCCACGTAGATGTACGCGGTGACGTAATAGAAGTCATAGCTTACGCCGTGCAGCAGAATACCGAGGAACAGCAGGGCGTAGGTGAAGTATTGCTCGGCGCCGCCGTAAACAAAGAAACCGTAGCGAATGGCGGCGGTGATCAGGCCCAGCAGCAAGACCTTCTTAATACCAAAGCGTTTGGTAAAGAATGGCAGAGCGAGCATGAAGAAGATTTCAGAGAACTGGCCGAGGGTCATCCAGCCGGTGGCGTTTTTCATCCCCACTTCGGTGAGATAGCCGTTGGCAAAGATATAGTAGAAGGCCAGCGGCATGGCGAACAGGAACGAGCAGAAGAAGAACACCAGGAAGTTTTTATCGCGCAGCAGGATCAGCGCATCCAGCCCCAGCATCACTTTGAAATCCAGCTTGCCGGTACTCTTCGGCGGGGTATTCGGCAGGAACAGCGCGAAAACGCCAAGCAGAAGGGAGCTGGCAGCGGTCATCAGCAGCGGGATATTGGTGTCAGAGATGTCGCTATAGCCCATCATTTGCGGCAGGAAGCCGCACGCCAGGCCGGAGGCAATCCAGCCGATGGTGCCCATCACGCGGATGCGCGGGAAATCAGCCTCCACGTCATCGACGTTCGCAAAGGCGATGCTGTTGGTCAGCGCGATGGTCGGCATATAGGTCAGGGAGTAGGCCAGCAGCAGCGGGAAGAAGGTGCTGAACTGGGTTTGCTGTGCTGCGAAATACATCAGAATCGCGCCAGCGAACATCAGCACGGCCAGCACTTTCTGGGCGGCGAAGAAACGGTCCGTCAGCGAGCCGACCAGGATGGGAGAGAGGATCGCGGCAATCGCGGTACAGGCGTACGACCAGCCAATTTCCCCGGCGGTAAACCCGCTCTTACTCAGCCACAGCCACAGCGGCACAAACCATGCGCCCCAGATAAACCATTCAACGAACATCATGAATGACAGTTGGACTTTCGTTTTCATTTTTTAATCCTGCATGTCAGAGGTACGCATGTAACATACCATGTGATAATACCTTTTAAATACCTTTAAGGCGATTGTTTGATCAGTGTAACAAAAATGTTGTACACGAAACGAGCCAGCAGATTGTGCTTAAAAAAGTTGCAAATGGTGGAAAATAGGTTAAGTCGGTACCAGGCTTAGTCTGCCTGCAAAAACGTGGGCTTGGATCACACGCTCCGACATCATGTCGGACTTACGGGAGCATCACTATGACTGATATTGCGCAACTGCTTGGCAAAGACGCCGACAGCCTTTTACAGCATCGTTGTATGACCATTCCAGCCGACCAGCTTTATCTGCCTGGCCATGATTACGTAGACCGCGTCATGGTCGACAACAACCGTCCGCCTGCCGTACTGCGAAACATGCAGACGCTTTACAATACCGGTCGTCTGGGCGGGACCGGCTATCTCTCCATTCTGCCCGTTGACCAGGGCGTAGAGCACTCGGCGGGAGCGTCGTTTGCTGCTAACCCGCTCTACTTTGACCCGAAAAACATTGTCGAGCTGGCGATTGAAGCGGGCTGTAACTGTGTGGCATCGACCTATGGCGTGCTGGCCTCCGTTTCCCGCCGCTATGCTCACCGCATTCCGTTCCTCGTCAAGCTGAATCACAACGAAACCCTGAGCTACCCAACCGAATACGACCAGACACTGTACGCCAGCGTCGAACAGGCTTTCAACATGGGTGCGGTAGCGGTCGGGGCGACTATCTATTTTGGCTCTGAGCAGTCGCGTCGGCAGATAGAAGAGATCTCTGCCGCGTTTGAGCGCGCGCACGAGCTGGGGATGGTGACCGTATTGTGGGCCTATCTGCGTAACAACGCGTTTAAGAAAGACGGCGTGGATTACCACGTATCAGCGGATCTGACCGGTCAGGCAAATCACCTGGCGGCAACCATCGGCGCGGACATCGTGAAACAGAAAATGGCCGAGAATAACGGCGGGTATAAAGCGGTGAACTTTGGCTATACCGACGACCGCGTCTACAGCAAGCTGACCAGCGACAACCCTATCGATCTGGTGCGCTACCAACTGGCTAACTGCTACATGGGCCGCGCCGGGCTGATTAACTCCGGCGGTGCAGCAGGCGGTGAAACCGATCTGACCGACGCGGTGCGCACGGCGGTGATTAACAAACGCGCCGGCGGAATGGGGCTGATCCTGGGCCGCAAAGCGTTTAAAAAATCCATGGCCGACGGCGTGAAGCTGATTAATGCGGTTCAGGATGTCTATCTGGACAATAAAGTGACGATTGCCTAATCGCACGCATCTTCCTGCCGGGATAAGCGTGACCCGGCAGGAAAGTTCTCTCGCTCACTCCTTCAGCGTTTCAGAATGAGGAGTATTCAGCAGACCCGCCATCCCTCTCTTGCTGCTATTTGCTTTTTCTAAGCCCGGCTGCGTGACGCGGATAAAGGCACACAGAACAAAAGCCAGCAGATAAAGCACCGTATAGGCGATGACTACGCCGAGCGTGCTGAACCAGGGCAGCAGCACCACGGCAATCGCCGGCGCAAGGA
>OKIZ01000342.1_pt1 | contig 18506 bp, 22 predicted proteins | sample 1610951 | NCBI WGS metagenome assembly OKIZ01 (sample SAMN04436700, study PRJEB24849) | human gut metagenome | biome: human gut; feature: NICU; material: stool | host: Homo sapiens | place: USA: Saint Louis, MO | collected 2010-07-22 | reverse complement strand
GATACATGCAGCGTAAGCCGATCACCCCTGGCGATGTAAAGTCTACAACTTAGTTCGAAACTTACAAGTGTGAACTCTGTCAGGCATATGAAAAAAAAGGGTTGTGTACACAATATTTAACAAATATGGTTGATTTTCGTACGCAGAAAAAAGGCAGAAATCCCCGTGTGACAGGCATTGCGCGAAAAAGTCCCTGAAAAACGCTGTGTCTTTACCATCGGTAAAAAAAATTCCAGGAATAATCCTAATTTCACTCAATGATACAAATTTGAGTGAATTTTTAGCCCGCTGAGTTGTCTGCCGAGCGTGCCTTGATTTCTCACCGGGCGCATGATGAATCCCATCGCGCAACCTTCCTGGGCGGCATTGACCAGACGCTCATGCTCTTCCGCGGTTAGCTCCTCCGTTAGCCAGCAGATAACCACACTATAATTACCGGTGCGCAGCGCGCGGATCATTGAGTCTACGGTATGGCAGGGTGACAGCTGACTAATTTGCATGACTTTAGACAGCGGTAGACCGGCAGACTGGACCCACTCGCGGCTAAGCTTTTGTTGCGGCGTGAGCCACAGTTGCCAGCGAGACTGTTGACCCAGCTGCTGTAATAAAGGTAGCAGCAGTAACTGTGTCATCATGGGTTGATCTTCACGATAGACAATTTCACTGATCAGCCCATTGGCGGTCTGTTCGCCAGAACGATGAGCGTAGTGGCCTGCAGAAGCAGAAGCCTGTGCTGAACGATTTGCGTGAGCTGAAGTAAACATAGTCTATCCCGCCTGTAGTTACTGTATGCATATACAGTATATCTACCTGGGGAAAAGATCAACCGCAATTTGCCATTTTGCTGGCTGAAATGTAATCATTTCCCGCCGCGTCTGATTTATAGCGATGCGCACCTCTCCTCAACGATATCCTTAATGCCGGCTAATGATTTCTTTCCACCCTGTTGATTGCAGCAACGTCAGTGATTTTCTGAAAGCGTCTCGCAAAACCGCATTCTGGTGGAAAAGTCGGCGAAAATCATCTTGCTGCTGTTCGGGAAGTCCCTTATGTTTTCTCTTAGCGGATCCGTTAACAACTTAAGTTTAATTACATGATTAACAAAGGAATGATCATGAGAAAACTAGTATGTCCGCGGTTCCCGCAATTTCAGGCCTGCGTCTCGCCGCTGGGTCAGTTACATTCTCGTCCGCTTTTTGGCGGCTATAGCCTGGCCATTGATGATACGGTGTTTGCGATGGTGGCAGAGGGCGATATTTACCTGAGGGCCTGCGAGCAGAGCGCCGCGTATCGGGTTGAACATCGCAATCCTTTATTAACGCTGCGCCGACATGGGCGCATCGTGCCGATGAAGTATTATCAAATTGACGACGCATTGTGGCGCGATGAGACTCAGCTTTTTCGGCTGTCGCTGTTGTCGTGGCAGAGTGCGCAGCGTGAAAAGAACCACCGACGGGCGTCGGGCCGTCTGAAGGATTTACCCAATATCAGCTTTCATATGGAATTGCAGCTGATCCACGCGGGCATACCGGATGTCAGGACGCTTCGGGAGGTAGGCGCTCAGCAGGCCTGGCAACGGCTACGAGAAAACAACGCCTCTCTGTCGCTCAACGTCTTGCTGGCGCTGGAGGGGGCGATTGTCGGCGTTCACGCCGCCGCGCTCCCGACGCTGCGGCGTCAGGAGCTGCTCGAATGGGCAGGAGCCCGTTAGCGGACAGCCGCCGTTATTCTGTCTGAGCGTGAACGCGTTGTTGCAGGCGGCAAATTTCAGGCAGCAGCGCGAGCAACAAGCCAATCTGCTGTAATACCAGCGGCTCTTTACTGTCCGCGCGCGGTTCCAGATGCTGGATCCGGCTTTGCAGGCTGGTCAAAGACTTCTGCACCCGATGTTCATCGGCGGGGGTATGGTGCAGGGCGTCATCAACATAACAAACAGCATCATCCAGCAGGGCAAGAATATCGGGGGTGGACAGTTTTTCCCGATGCGCGCCGAGAGCGGAGATGTAGCTGGTGAAGGTATGGTTGAGACACAGCAAGCGAAAAGCGGTCTCGCGCTGGGCGCCATCCGCGCGCGGTTCAGTCGACAAATTCGAGACCACGGAGGCCAGTTCGGCATCACGGTTGTAGGCATCACGGCGGGCGACACGATAGGCCAGACGGTTGTCGCGGCCCTGGTGATACTGCTCCAGAATGGCATCCAGATAACGGCAGTTCGCGTTCATCGCCCGGTCCAGGACGCGCGGCAGATTGCGAAATTTCCAGTCCGGCCAGATGAAGCTGACCGCCGCCCAGGCGATGGCGCAGCCGATCAGGGTATCAATAATGCGCGGTAGCGCGACCTCAAAACCTTCGCCAAGCAGGTTAAAGCACAGCAGCACCAGCAGCGTAATAAACATGGTGGCATGGGCGTACTGCACGTTACGAAAGGCAAAGAACAGCACGCCGGTGAGCACGATCAACACCAGTTGCCCTTCAATCGAAGGCACCAGCAGCAGGACGGGCAGGCCGATCGCCACCCCCACCAGCGTGCCGATGATCCTCAGCGCCAGTCGGTGGCGGGTGGCGTTATAGTTCGGCTGACAGACAAACAGGCTGGTCAGCAGGATCCAGTAGCCATGCTGGAGCCCGGTAAACTGGATAAAGGCATAGCCGGCGCAGAGCACCAGCGACATACGTACCGCGTGGCGAAAGAGAGCGGACTCCGGCGACATGTTGCGCCGCAGACGCAGCCAGATGTCGTTCAGCCCGCCGAGTCTGTCGTCGGCCAACAGCGTCTCGGTGTTGCTCCCGGCAGGCGCGGTCGTTTGCACCGATTCAATCGTGGCCAGCTGCGCATCGATAGCGCGCAGGTTATTGAGTAAAAACCCAAGGGCATTGATCTGCTCGTCGGACGCGCCGCTGGCGCGCACACGGTCAAGCGCCGCGTCGAGATGCATAAACGCGCGTTCAAAATGGGCGTCATGTTGGTAGGGTTCGCGCAGTAAAATCGCCCGCGAGAGCTTCTGGCAGGCCTGGGCCTGCATCGAGAGCATGCGCTGGAAACGGAACATCACGTCGCTGTAGCGGAATTGATCGCGCAGAGTCTGGTACTGAATATGCGATGAGCTGGCGCGTTCGTGAATATCCTGGGCCACGAAGTAGTACTGCAGCGTACGGCGGGTGCCGCGCTGACCCCGGTCGCCTCGCAGCCGGGTCAACAGTGAGACTTTGGTTTGATTGAGCGTGGCCACCAGCTGGCCGTTGGCGAGGGCCAGATCGTACAGCGGCGCCTGGCTCTCATCCTCCAGGTCAGGATCAAACAGCCGGGATTTGAGCTCCAGATAGCGAGCCAGTTGCTCATAGCTACGCGCCAGGTTGTCCTGCAATGGACGAATCGGAAAAATCAGGTGCCCGGACAGCGTCAGCAGGTTGTACCACACGGCCCCCGCCAGCAGGAACAACGGCTGTAGATACCAGTGATCGTACAGTGTGACGCCGAGCATGGTGTAGATGGCGATGAGCAGGGCGCCGAAGGCGATGGTGGCATAGCGCTGGCCGAGGCCGCCGAGCAAAATAAAGCCGATGGTAGACACGGTCAGGCCGAGGGCAAACAGCGGCGGCCACGGAAACAGCAGTTCCACGGAGGCGGAGGCGATAAAAAAACAGACCAGGGTAATGGCGAGGTTGCGCAGACGACCGGTCAGCCGGTCGTCGAGGTCGGTCAGGGCCGCGGCAACAACGCCAAGGGTGAGAGGGATGGTCAGTTTGACTTCGCCGATCCACCAGGGAAACAGCGTTGTGCCGCAGAGCGCGATAAAGATCCGTACGTTATAAAGCCAGGCACTGTTCCAGGTATAGCGGCGTAGCAGGGGGCTAATCATGTCCGTGTTCCGTTCGGTTACTGAAAGCGACGACGCGCATTGGCTTCACGTGCGGCACGCGCGGTTTCCACAGAGACGACCCGGCGCCCTACAGGCCAAAGGGCAATGGCAGCAATTTTAAAGTTCGCGATCCCCACCGGGATGCCAATAATGGTCAGACATTGAGCTATGCCGCTGAAAATATGCATCAGGCACAACCACCAGCCGAAAAAAATGAACCACAGAATATTCAGCACGGTGCCGCCGGCGTTGAGGAGGCCATTTTTACGGCCCGGCTCCAGCTCATCCACATGAATCGCCTCGTTACCGTATGGGAATAAGGAGAGTCGGGTGATTTCCCAGCAGGAGCGGGTCAGCGGCAGCGTGACGACCAGAATGATGCTAACCAGCGTGGCGAGCAGCCAGCCTAGAGTGGTGGCGAAACCGCCAAAGATAAAGTTCAAAATATTCAGAATGGTACGCATAAAGCCTCGGTTTTGCCCTGTGGATAATAAGACCTGACAATTGTAACGTTTTTTTGCGCTGGAGCACCTGGTCCCGGGCGGTTAAACTGAAAAACAATCCACCCTGATTGAAAATCGACATTATATGGAACTTAAAGCGACAACATTGGGCAAACGCATGGCTCAGCACCCTTATGATCGGGTGCAGTTACTGAACGCCGGCGTAAAGGTTTCCGGCGACCGTCACGAGTATCTTATCCCTTTCAATCAGTTATTGTCAGTGCATTGTAAGCGCGGTCTGGTCTGGGGCGAACTGGAGTTTGTGTTGCCTGACAGCAAAGTCGTGCGTTTGCACGGTACCGAGTGGAGCGAAACGCAGCGCTTCTATCACCATTTACAAACGCTCTGGGAGCAGTGGAGCGCGGAAATGAGCGACATCGCCGCTGGCGTACTGAAGCGGCAGCTGGCGACGATCGAGCGCACCCGTGCGGAAGGCAAATGGTTGACGCGTCAGCAGGTGGCGGATGTGCAGGATAACATTCGCCAGGCGTTGACTGGTTTGCCGATGCCCTCCAGCCGGCTTGAGGCCTTTGACAACTGTCGGGAGCTGTGGCGGGAGTGTCAGCGCTGGTTAGGGGATATTGAAGCGACACGCCTGGCCCATAACCAGGCCTTCACCGAGGCGATGCTTGAGCAGTATCGCGGCTTTTTTGACGGCGTTGAGTCGTCCCCTCTTAATGCCTCACAGGCACGGGCGGTGGTGAACGGCGAGCGTTCCCTGCTGGTGCTGGCGGGCGCGGGCAGCGGCAAAACCTCGGTGCTGGTGGCGCGGGCAGGCTGGCTGCTGGCGCGGGGAGAAGCGGCAGCAGAGCAAATTTTGTTACTGGCATTCGGCCGCCAGGCGGCGCAAGAGATGGATGCGCGGATCCGCGAGCGTCTTGCATCCGACGATATCACCGCGCGTACCTTCCACTCGCTGGCGCTACATATTATTCAGCAGGGCAGCAAAAAAGTCCCCACCATCAGTAAACTGGAAAGCGATAGCGCAGCTCGTCAGGCGCTGCTCGTGAAAAGCTGGCAGCAGCAGTGTCAGGAGAAAAAAGCGCAGGCGAAAGGCTGGCGCCTGTGGCTGGAAGAGGAGATGGGCTGGCAACTGCCGGAAGGCGATTTCTGGCAGGACAAGAAGGTGCAGCGGCGTATGGCCAGCCGGCTCGACCGCTGGGTCAGCCTGATGCGTATGCACGGCGGCTCCCAGGCAGAGATGATTGCCGGGGCGCCGGAGGCGGTACGCGATCAGTTCAGTAAACGGGTGAAACTGATGTCGCCTCTGATGAAAGAGTGGAAGGCGGCGCTGAAGGCCGAGAATGCGGTCGATTTTTCCGGCCTGCTCCATCAGGCGGTCAATATTCTCGATAAAGGCCGCTTCGTCAGCCCCTGGAAACACATTCTGGTGGATGAATTTCAGGATATCTCGCCGCAGCGGGCCTCGCTGTTGGCTGCATTACGCCGGCAGAACAGCCAAACCACGCTCTTTGCCGTCGGGGATGACTGGCAGGCGATTTACCGGTTCAGCGGGGCCCAGCTTTCCCTGACCACCGCGTTTAATCATTACTTTGGCGAAGGGGATAGCTGCGCGCTGGATACCACCTATCGCTTTAACGGCCGCATTGGCGAAATCGCCAATGGCTTTATCCAGCAGAATCCGCATCAGTTAAGTAAGCCGCTGAACAGCCTGACGGCGGGCGATAAAAAGGCCGTCACGCTGTTAGCCGACGATAAGCTGGATGATTTACTGGATAAACTGAGCGGCTACGTTAAGCCCGAGCAGCGGATCCTGCTGCTTGCCCGTTACCATCATCTGAAGCCCGACGCGCTCAACAAGGCGGCGACGCGCTGGCCGCATCTGCAGCTTGATTTTATGACTATTCATGCCAGCAAGGGCCAGCAGGCGGACTATGTGATTGTGCTGGGACTGCAGGAGGGAGAGGATGCGTTTCCCGCGCCGGCGCGCGAGTCGATCATGGAGCAGGCGCTCCTGCCGCAGCCGGAAGATTTTCCTGATGCGGAGGAGCGTCGACTACTGTACGTGGCGATAACCCGCGCACGTCATCGGGTGTGGTTGTTGTTTAACAAAGCGCAACCTTCGCCGTTTGTCGACATCCTGCAGGCCCTGGATGTGCCGGTGGCCAGGAAACCCTAATCACGTGTGGGTTATTTCAGGCGCTCGGCAAGATAACGCGGATAATCCGGAATTAGAATATCGAGCGGCTGATTAAAGTGCGGTGACTGGATGATAAAGTCAGCGGTGGAGACGTTAGTGGCGACCGGAATGTTCCAGACGGTGGCCAGGCGCAGCAACGCTTTGACGTCCGGGTCGTGAGGCACGGCGTTCAGCGGATCCCAGAAGAAGATCAGCACGTCGATTTTGCCTTCTGAAATAAGCGCGCCAACCTGCTGGTCACCGCCCATCGGGCCGCTCAGCATGGCATTGACCTCCAGTCCGGTAGCCCGCGAGACCAGGTTACCGGTGGTGCCGGTGGCATACAAAACGTGTTGCGCCAGCAACGCCTGATGGCGAGCGACCCATTTCATCAGCATATCTTTACAGTGATCGTGAGCCACCAGCGCGATATGTTTTTGCGCGGACAGGGTACGAGTTGTCAGTTCCATATTTTCATTCCACATTTTGACCTGCAGACAGATTACTGAATGTGGCTGCCGCTGCAAGCATCGGGGTGAAAATTTTGTCGAATCTGTGGGTTAGCCTGGATGGCCGCCTGCTGCGGATTAGCATACACTTAGGTGAAATAGCAGGAGGAACCCATGAAAGAGAACGATATTGCCGGCATCCTGACGTCGACACGGACGATTGCGCTGGTTGGCGCCAGCGATAAACCTGACCGCCCGAGCTACCGGGTCATGAAGTATCTGTTGGATCAGGGGTATCACGTTATTCCGGTTTCGCCGAAGGTGGCGGGCAAGACGCTGCTGGGACAGCAAGGGTATGCGACGCTCGCCGACGTTCCGGAAAAGGTCGACATGGTTGATGTCTTCCGTAATTCAGAAGCGGCGTGGGGCGTGGCGCAAGAGGCGATAGCCATCGGCGCGAAAACGCTGTGGCTGCAGCTGGGGGTGATCAATGAGCAGGCCGCGGTGCTGGCCAGAGAAGCCGGATTGAACGTGGTGATGGATCGTTGCCCGGCCATTGAGCTACCGCGACTGGGATTAGCAAAATAACAAAAAACCCCGCCAGGCGGGGTTTTGTTTTAGTTGCGAAGGCGCGGAGCCTGCAGCTGCTGACGAATCGTTTTGGCCAGTTCGTCGAGGGACGGCTGTTCCGGGTGTTCGTCGCGGGTTTCGCTGCTCAGCTGCGCTTCTGCCAGATAGGTGTGGATCGGCTGACCATCATCATCTTCCATCACCACATGGTACCAGGGCGCCGCACGCAGTTCGTCATTGGCGGCAATCTCATCCTCTTCCGGTTCCGCGAGTGAATACTCGGGATCGACATCGACGATGACACCCAGGTAGCCCAAGAGCGTATGGCGGACCTGTTGGCCGATACCGAATTTGCTGGCTATCATAGGCACCTCCTGGGAAACATGAATACTCCCTATATGAGGCTCATGTTTCGTTTTTCAAGTTACATGACGCGACAGGCAAACCCCTTCAGATACAGCCCTTCCGGGTAGGTTGCGATCACCGGGTGGTCGGCAGCCTGACGGAACTGTTCTATAAATTGTACATCACGCCCGGCATCAATTGCGGCATCGGCGATGATTTTCTGAAATAAATCGGTGGTCATCAGGCCGGAGCAGGAGAAAGTCAGCAGCACGCCGCCGGGGTTCAGCAGCTGGATCGCCAGCATATTGATATCTTTATAACCGCGGCAGGCGCCCATCAGCTGGCTTTTGTTTTCCACGAATTTCGGCGGATCCATCACGATCACGTCGAATTTCTCTCCCTGATCGCGGTATTTACGCAGCAGTTTGAACACGTCGTCGCGCACAAATTCCGCTTTGGACAGATCCAGTCCGTTGAGCTCGACGTTCTGTCGGGCGACGTCCAGCGCTTCCTGAGAGGTATCCACGCTGGTGACCTGGCGGCAGCCGCCCATCAGCGCTGACACCGCAAAGCCGCCAGTATAAGAGAAGCAGTTCAGCACCCGCTTATCCGCGACATAGCGGCGAGTAGCCAGGCGACTGTCGCGCTGGTCGAGGTAGTAGCCGGTTTTGTGCCCGCCCTGGATATCAACCAATAGTTTCATGCCGTGCTCGGTGATCGGCAGCAGCGCCGGGGGCAGCTCGCCCACCACCGGCCCCTGGGCCAGCTCCAGTCCCTCTTTTTTACGCACGGCGACATCGCTGCGATCGTAAATGGCGCAGTCCGGGAACAGGTTCTGCAGGGCGCTGATGATGGCGGCCCGCTGGTATTCGGCGCCTGCGCTGAGCAACTGCAGCACGAAAAAGTTGCCAAAGCGGTCGATAGTGACGCCCGGCAGCCCATCGGACTCGCCGGCGATCAGACGGTAGCTGTCGAGACCATCGCGCTCGGCCAGCCATGCCCGCCAGGTTTGCGCTTGCTGCAGGCGGCGTTCAAAGAAGGTGCTATCGATGGCTTCATTGCGGTCGAAGGTCCACACGCGGGCGCGGATCTGCGACGACGGCGAGTAAGCGCCGCGGGCCAGCCATTTTCCCTGATGGTCAACAATATCGATGGTTTCACCGCTGCGGGCTTTACCCTCCATGCGGGCGACGCCGCCTGAGAAAATCCACGGATGGCGACGCAGCAGGGATTTCTCGCGTCCTTTGGCTAACACTAAGCGGGGGAATAGGGAATCTGTCATGGAGCTACCTTTAAGCAACGGGAATGTCGGCACCGAAAAATGGCGCGTAGAGTAGCACACCTGGCGCACGCAAGCATCTTTCGCCCGGCAGGCACAGGTGAGCGTTTCGGCACAAAATGCAGGCGCTTCGGCACATTCAGTTTGTGCGGACTCTCATACCCTGTTTTCTCACCCCAACGAGGAGCAGACGATGAAAACAGGTATCCGCATGGCCGTGGCGATGGTCGCGGCAGTGAGTAGTGGCGCGATGGCTGCGCCGTTTAGCGTGAGCAGCGATGATATGCATGACGGGCAGGCGCTGGCCCGGAAGCACTGGTTTGCCGGTTTCGGCTGTACCGGAGGCAATGTCTCTCCGCAGCTGGCATGGAAAAATGCCCCGGCGGGGACGCGAAGCTTCGCGGTCACTGTCAGAGATCCCGATGCGCCTACCGGCAGCGGCTGGTGGCACTGGACGGTGGTCAATATCGCCAGCAGCGTCTTTTCGCTGCCCGCTGGCGCGGGAGATAAAAACAGCGCTACACTGCCGGGCGGAGCGGTACAGGGCCGCAACGATTTTGGCTATGCCGGTTTCGGCGGCGCCTGTCCGCCGGCGGGAGATAAACCGCATCGCTACCGCTTTACGGTATGGGCGCTGGATGTCCCTACGCTGCCGGTGGATGCCGGGGCCAGCGGGGCGCTGGTCGGCTATCTGTTACACAGCCATGCTCTCGCCAGCGTACAGTTGACGGCGATGGCCGGGCGCTAAAATAAAGGGTCGATCCGATGGAGAGTATCCACTTTCAGCATAACGCCTTAACCGCGGCAGAGGTCACCACCCGACGGCTGTGCAGACTGCATCGGGTGCGGCTGTTCTCCCCGGCGCTCTGTCGGGTGAAACGCGGCAGCAAAGTGATTGTGCAAGGGGAGAGCCGGGTGCTGGCGACGCCGCAACAGCTGATTGTGTTGCCGGCTGACGTTGAGCTGGAGGTGATTAACCAGCCGGAGAACGGCCTGTTTTGCTCCGATCTGCTGTCGCTGACCCCCGAGCTGCTGACGACGTTTAAGACCCGTTATCTCAGCGAACCACCCCCAGGGCGTCTGACCTCGCTCTGCGCCCCGGTGACGACAGAGCTGGCGTTTATGTGGCAAAGCGTTCTGCAGGCGGTGCGGGAGGGATTATCCACCTCTCTACAGCTCCACCAGACTATGGGCCTGCTGCTGGCCCTGCACGAGGCGGGCTATGCGGGCCCGCTGCTCGTCGAGCGGCAGCAGGATCTGTCGGCGCAGGTTCGACAACTGGTCATGCTGTCGCCGGCGCAGGCATGGAGCGTGTCGCGGGTGGCGAAAATGCTCTTTCTCGGCGAGTCCACGCTGCGCCGTCGGCTGCAGCAGGAATCGCAGAGTTTTCGCCAGATCGTCGAGGAGGTGCGGATGGCTCACGCCCTGGGGCAGCTGCAGACCACCTCGCGGCCAATAGGCGAAATCGCGCAGAACAGCGGATATCAGTCGGGATCGCGCTTTACCGCGCGCTTCCGTCAGCATTATGGTTTACTGCCGAAGCACGTACGCTGAGCGAATTTGCTATCCTCAGCGTAAAGTGTGAGCGAAAAGGAGATGATAATGGCCAGTATCTGCACGATGGCATGGGTTTACGGTTCGGTTCAGGGCGTGGGATTTCGCTATTCAACACAGCGGGAAGCGCTGCAACTGGGGTTGACCGGCTATGCCCGTAATCTGGACGACGGCGGGGTGGAAGTGCTTGCCTGCGGCGAGGCAGAGCAGGTGGAGAAACTCATCGCCTGGCTGAAAGCCGGGGGGCCGCGCAGCGCGCGGGTTGACCGGGTGTTAACCGAACCCCATCAACCCACCCGCAGCTGGGAAAAATTCGCGATTCTCTATTAGATGCACTTCACCGGCTTCGGCAGCCCGGCGATTTTGGTCGCCTGTTTGGCGGGGCCTTTCGGGAACAGGCGATAGAGATAGCGGCTGTTGCCTTTCTCTTCGCCAAACTTGTTGGCCATCGCCCTCACCAGCATGCGGATCGCCGGAGAGGTGTTGAACTCAAGGTAAAACTCGCGCACAAAGCGCACCACTTCCCAGTGTTCAACGGCGAGCGTTATCCCTTCCTGCGCGGCAATGACTTCCGCCATCGCCTCGCTCCACTGGGTGGTATCTTTCAGATAGCCTTCGCTATCCGTTTCAATTTCGTTGCCTTCAAAAATAAACATGATTTTTCACATACCGCCTGAAACTGGCCGCAGTGTAGCAAAAAAAAAGGCCCCGCATAAGCGAGGCCTCGGTGAAGCAGGGGAGCGGTTAGTCCCGGCTGGCGAAGCCCAGGATGCTCAGCAGGCTGACAAAGATGTTGTACAGCGAGACATACAGGCTGACCGTGGCGCGGATGTAGTTGGTTTCACCGCCGCGGATGATGTTGCTGGTCTCGAACAGGATGGCACCCGAAGAGATCAGGATGAACACCGCGCTAATCGCCAGATGAAGCGCCGGCAGCTGCAGGAACAGGTTAGCGACCATACCAATCAGGACGACCACCACGCCCGCCATCAGCATTCCGCCGAGGAATGACATATCTTTGCGCGTCGTCAGCACGTAGGCCGAGCAGCAGAAGAAGACCAGTGCGGTGCCGCCCAGCGCCAGGCCGATCAAATCGCCCATGCCGGCAGAAAGGTACGCGTTCAGCATCGGCCCAAGGATATAGCCGAGGAAGCCGGTGAAAGCGAAGGCGGAAATAATCCCGGTGGGTTTATTCGCCGTTTTGTAGGTCAGGAACATCAGACCGTACATCCCCACGAGGGTTAAAATCAGCCCCGGGGAAGGAAGCATCAGCACCGTGCTGGCGGTGGCGGTGATAGCGGAAAACGCCAGCGTCAGGCTGAGCAAGAAGTAGGTGTTACGCAGAACCTTGTGCGTGCTGAGCAGCGAGGAACGGTCACGCGATGATGTAATTATGCGATCCATGAGTCACTCTCTTATGACAGATGTAATTAGGGATAAAGAATAAGAAAAACAAGCGTGAAGCCCTAATGCTTTTACCCATCTTTACTTAGCTTTTGCCGCTTTTGTCTAGCATAAAATTCTACATGGATTGGGAAAAGCGATATGTTTTCGCGTTTCGCTTCGGTGAGCCGATCGAAATCTTATAGGTTGCTGAAATATATTGCTTTATTGAAATTCTGCGACTAAGTGTGGAAGGGGGAATAACTCCGTACGTTAAAGGCAAAGGGAAATGACATTACACCAAAACAATCACATCACGCGAACGTTCCTGGCAATGAGTCTGATGGTCATAACCGGCGGGGCGCTGGCGGCACAGGTGCCGCCGGGCACCCAGCTGGCGGAAAAGCAGGAGCTGGTCAGAAATAACGGCAGTGAACCTGCCTCACTCGATCCGCATAAAGTCGAGAGCGACATTGAATTCAACATCATTAGCGATCTCTTTGAAGGGCTGGTCAGCGTGACGCCTGCGGGGGCGATCCAGCCCCGGCTGGCGGAGCGCTGGGAAAACAAGGACAACCTGTTATGGACCTTCCATTTACGCCCCGGTCTGACCTGGTCCGACGGCACGACCATCACGGCGCAGGATATCGTCTGGAGCTGGCAACGGCTGGTCTCGCCGGCCACCGCCTCGCCCTATGCGAGCTATCCCGGCAATATGCATATCGCCAACGCTCGCGAAATTGCCCTGGGGCAAAAGGGACCCGAGACGCTGGGGGTAAAAGCGCTGAACGACTCCACGCTGCAGGTCACTCTGAACCAGCCGAATGCCGCTTTCCTGGCGATGCTGGCGCACCCTTCGCTGGTACCGATCGACAAAGTGCTGGTGGAGCGTTTTGCCGATAAATGGACCCGACCAGAGCATATCGTCACCAGCGGCCCGTATAAGCTGACCCAATGGGTGGTGAATGAGCGGCTGGTGGCTGAACGTAATGCGAAGTACTGGGATAATGCGCACACCGTTATTAATAAAGTGACTTACCTGCCCATCTCTTCGGAGGCTGCCGATGTCAACCGCTACAAAGCGGGGGAGATCGATATTGTTTATACGGTGCCGATCAATCAGTTTGCGCAGTTGCAGAAAACCATGGGCGATCAGCTGGACGTTTCGCCGCAGCTGGCGACCTATTACTACGAATTCAATACTACCCGCCCGCCGTTTAACGACGCCCGCGTGCGGCGCGCGCTGAATATGGCGCTTGATAAAGATATCATTGCCGGAAAAGTGCTTGGCCAGGGGCAGCGCCCGGCCTGGGTGATCAGCCAGCCGGATATCGGCGGCGTGACGCTGCGCAACCCAGACTACGCCAGCTGGCCGCGCGAGAAGCGGATTGCTGAGGCGAAAAAACTGCTGGCGCAGGCGGGGTATGATGACAGTCACCCATTGGTCTTTACCCTGCTGTATAACACCTATGAGTCGCACCAGCGTATCGCCATCGCCGCCAGCTCTATGTGGAAGAAAAACCTCGGCGTCGAGGTGAAGCTGCAGAACCAGGAATGGAAGACGATGCTGGATACCATGCATACGCATAACTTTGACGCCGTCCGCTATGCCTGGATCGCCGATTACGACGATGCCGCCACTTTCCTCAATACGTTCCGTACCGGTGATAGCGAGAACACCAGTCAGTACAGCAACCCGGCTTACGATGAAGCCCTGCGCAATGCGGCGAAAGCCTCCGACGTAGCGACCCGGGGCAAATACTATCAGCAGGCGGAAGATCTGCTGGCGCAGGATGTTCCCGCCATTCCGGTCTATCACTATGTGCGTACCCATTTAGTGAAACCCAGGGTGGGCGGTTTCACGCCGGATAAGCTGGGGTATTACTACACCAAAGACATGTACATTAAAAAATAGCCCTCTGGATAGCGGTCATGGGCGCTGATTTTCTGTGCGAACCGCCTGAAATTCAGACGAATAACACAAAATTGTTTGTTTTTAAGGCAGTTGAACAAAATGGTGCTTTACAGCATCCGCCGAGGTGTTTATAGTGCGCCTCACACCGGAAGTGTGGCCGAGCGGTTGAAGGCACCGGTCTTGAAAACCGGCGACCCGAAAGGGTTCCAGAGTTCGAATCTCTGCGCTTCCGCCATTTTTATGGCAAAATCAATAACTTATAAGAATGTTTTTGGTTTGTCCTGCATAAAGTACTGCATAAAAAGCTCGTGAAAACGGGCTTTTTTTGTATCTAAAATTCGTGTTTTTTTGTCAAAAATCTCTCCGAACACTCATCTTTCAGGTGAGGGTAAATCCAGTGCTATCTGTGTCCAGTTAAAGAACCAGAGAACAGTCTCTCCCGACGTTCAATCATCTAACATATGCTGGCTTACCAAAAAGCAGGCTAAGACGCATATCAGCGTGGTACCTTATGGCCTAAACCTGTTGCGTTAATGGATGACTGGACAAGCAATTGTTCTGTAGCGTAAAACAGATAAAAATAGACAGATGGACAGCAGATAATGAAAAGAAGCGAAATCAGGAAGGCGATTGAAGTATGGTTCGATATTGATCGCTATGACGCAATTGAACAGCTCACCCTACAGCAGTTTTACGTTGAGGTTGAGCGGCGCATCTTGGCTTACAAAATGTTGCAGAAACGAGATACATTGCCTCCCCTGAACAGACTCCTGCTGGATGATTACCGCAATAAGATCTTGAGAGGTGACGTTTTATTCAGTGGCGATACATCCACGCAGGGGCATGAGCTTGCCAGAACCTACGCTGTTGTCCCGGTTACTTGCAGTAATGCGCAACTATATGCGAAAAGTTTAACACTCCTTGCAACCCACCCTGAAACATCCCAAAAGAGTCAGTCTGAATACCTTTCGGAGTATCTGAAGGAGTCCGGGATAAAAAGCCTGTCTTCGATTACTGTCGATATCTTCCTACAGGAGGCATCAACCGAAGACATAATTGAACACTTGAAAGTGCTCATCCCTCAATGGAAGAAACAGTTAAAAATGAATGCTCCGGCAGTGAGGGAGTATCGATTTGGCAAAAGTACATTCAGAAAAATCATTGAATACCGTCTTATACCCATGATGGACCTCATTTTTTGGGGAGCAGATAATGATGATATCAAAATCCCACTTTCCCTAATGTCTTCACTTCTTCATGAGGACAGTGATAATGATCGTGATGAAGGAATGCTAAAGGCAACGGATTACCCGCTGGCAATGGCGTTCTTAACAGATGAAAGCTATCTGAAATCACTTGAAGATTATATTATGGAAAACAATTACTTAAAAGATATTCCAGTATCTGAACACGTCAAAGACGATAAGAAGAAAAAAGCAGTCAAGTAAAAAAGGTTACGTTCGCTCAGGGCGAACGTGATCACATCCAGTTCCAACCATCTCTTTCCCGTTCACTTCCCCTCGATTTTTTCAAGAAACTCTTCTGCCAGCATCCCTAAAAAATCACAAGCGAATTCGCTATTATTTTCCTCGTCGCAACAACAGAGGAAAAGACAAATGAAAAACAACATCTCTACTGGATTACGTGAAAATAATAACGAGCAAAGATGTATAAAAAATGAAATCGCAGGGAAAAGATTAATCCGTGTACATGAAGTATTGCGCCGGGTGGGGTTCAGTCGTACCACATTATATGAACGTATTAAGGAAGGGAGTTTTCCCGACAGAATAAAAATAGGGCTAAGATCTGTAGCCTTCGTTGAAAGTGAGATTGACGCATGGATTGAAAAAATGATTGCGGAATCTCGCCGTGTATCTGAATACAACTATTTTAAATAAAAGAGGGTAATATGAAAAATAGAACTATGCTGCCGTGTGTAGTGACTGTCACTAATGATGAAACGGAAATATTCATGGAGATGGCTGTTAATAACTTTAAAAAGCATCTTCAAGTCATGATTGATTGTATGGGCGATGATTATGAGCGTCATTTTAAAGACAGACGCTATATTGAAGAAGTGATTGCCAAAGTGATCGAGCGAACAAAACAAGATTTTGCTGAATCAATGAAAGATAATAAAGGGAAAGAATATCATCTGTTCTTGGATGAGGTGCAAAGGAATCTGAGAGTTATTTACTCTGCTTATCGTACTAACTATTAATGTGAAAGGTAAATATGAACGAAAAATGTTTAGGCTGGAATGAAATACCCGTTAAAATATCTGCAAGCAATACTGAAACAGCAAGCTTTGCTACTGATGTTGTAAATACCTATAATGAGTTAATACATTACTTATATTTTAATCTAAGGGATGATGTGTTTCTGAAGAAAATGAAGGATGGATTTTACAGGGAGATATTCATAATGGATATTATTAATCTCACGCTACAGGAATGGTTTGAAAGTCCTGAAGAAATAAAGATTAAACACATATCAGTTCCAGAGGTTAAAACTATACTAAGTAGCTATCATGAGTTTTTGATTAAATGCTTTAATGGAGATGGTTATGTTCTTTATTACAAAAGAATAGAAATCAGCGCAAATAAACAGACTGTAATATAAAGTAAGCGGTAATAAAATGAGTGAAAAACTGATAAAAGAATCAAGGAAAGTATTCCTGCACCTTGCGGAGTTATTTTATGAAATGAGAATAAATACGCTGAAGGAGACACGTCCTGATGAAGTAGATATTTTGATGGTGGATGATGCATTCATGGAAGGCATTTATAAAGAGTGTATCCAAAATACAGGTGCAATTTTTAAAAAAGTAGTCAGTGCTGAGTATTATGAGCAAGGGCATTCAGAAAAAATGGTTGATAAGGAGGTGGTATTGATAACACTACGTGTTAATCATAAAAGAAGATGAGTATATAAGTTTCAAAAAATACAGTCCTGTTTAGCCCCATACATGGGGCTGGAAATAAAAAACTAATAAATATCATGTTAAAGTGAGGAATCATTATGTCTAAAAATATTGAAATTAAAAATACATCTACTGAGCTGTTCTATGATCTGGCAAAGCGTTCTTTCGAAGCAAGCTGGAAAACAATGCAAGATATATGTTGCGACAACATTTCACATCTTGTTGATGACGCTGATTTTATGAGTGCATTTATACGAATCACGATTAATCATATTTGTCATAACTTTGAGAAGTTTACTATGCAAGAAGGAAATCAAGGAAACCTTGAAGAGGTTAACTTTGAAGAGGTAGCAGAACGGCTTGTACGCCATTCGTGGGAGTTTTCTGAGGAGTCATATACTCAGTAATACGTGGACTGTATTAGCCCCGTAAGGGGCTGTACAGAATATTATTTTAGTAAAAAAGGTAATGTCATGATTAAAGAAAAAAATGAAACGATGATGTTTGCCGTAGCAGTTGTATTAATGAGGTATTGTAACAGTATCTATTATATGGCGAATGAACACTATGATACTGCTGTATTCTTTGTGAAAGAAAAAGAAGCTGTTGATTACATATTAGATGATTTAATTAAAGATCTGATGAATAATTTTTATTCTTATAAAGATAGGTATGGTAAAGGACATGAGAAACAAGAAGAGATTAATGAGTCAGAACTTAAGGGGAAAATATTATTGATTCATGAACAATCTGTTAAATATTTAGTTATGAAGAATATTAAATATGGTACTGTATAAGTTTGTGTCTTATAAAAATCACACCACGACATATCATATTAAAAATATATTCGGTTATTGTTAGATTGTTACTTGACTATCATTTTAATATTTGATAATTATTCACTATATTGATTGTCATATTTAAACTTCTTTTTAATATATCATATCAGGTTCAGAAAAGTTTTATTTATCTGAGGAACTATTATATAAAAAGAGAGCATTTTATCTTTGTTTTTCCACCCTTATTGGACATATCAAGTAAAATGCTCTTTTTTTGCGCAATTTTATAGGTGATTGATTTTCAGTATTTGGCATTTTTTTGAATGTTCGATAGCGTAAATTTCATATCATCAAAAATAGTCTGATAAAACAAATAAAGATAACATGGGTATTTTGTAGTATTATGTGCTTTTCAACAAGCAGCCCCGAATAACGTCATTCGATTTGAAATGTAACTTAGTCTTAAGAGTAGTTGTAGCTAAATAACTGATCCTAGGCTGTGTCCCTTAATTGCATAACCTTTTGTAAAACAGTCGGATACAACCCAGTTTAACCATCGCCAGATAATTCCTCGCCGTTTTGTCGTAACGTGTGGCGATGCGACGATATTCTTTCAGGCGACCAAAGCAACGTTCAACAACATTGCGATTACGGTAAGCATCACGATCGAGCTGTGAACGACCATCCGACGCCATTTTCTCATTTAATTTGCGAGGGATGACGGTTTTTATACCTTTTCTTTTCAGTTCGTTGGATTTGTTGAATAAATCGAACTTTTGCTGAGTTGAAGGATCAGATCACGCATC
>OKIZ01000339.1_pt1 | contig 18652 bp, 14 predicted proteins | sample 1610951 | NCBI WGS metagenome assembly OKIZ01 (sample SAMN04436700, study PRJEB24849) | human gut metagenome | biome: human gut; feature: NICU; material: stool | host: Homo sapiens | place: USA: Saint Louis, MO | collected 2010-07-22 | reverse complement strand
CAGAATAAAGGCATCCGAAAATAAAATGACAGTCTATTATTACAGGTTTATGACATTATTATTTCAGTTAAATGAAGTCTGTATTACACGCCAGGATAGCAGAATCGGTAAAGCAACCGTTGAACAGCTACGGACTGTTGACGCTGGGTTTACCATTAGCGGTGGCGCAGGCTAGGCTGGCGATCGGCAAAGCGGCCTTTGACGGACTAAAGATATCCTGATCGCTGCTCTGTTTGTAGTAACATTGTCGGCATGTGACGCATTCTGACTCTTAATATTGTTCCGGATGACACAGGAGCAGTATGCAATTTGAACTTTTTTGTTACCTAGTGGAAATATGATGCGCTTGTTGGAACTGGCTGATCAGCATAGAAAAGAAGCGAATAAGCTGTTAAATCCAAAGACAAAATCTGCACTCGGTCAGTTTATGACCCCGGCTCCGATTTGTCTGTTCATGGCAAGCCTGTTTGACGACATAAAAGGTGACATCAAGCTACTCGATCCAGGCTGCGGAGTGGGGTCGCTCTCTGCGGCGTTCGTAGAACGAGCGTTGCGCCTTGATGTCGACAAGATGGAGCTCGACGCCATCGACATTGCAGAAGTGATGCTTCCGTATCTTAGCAAGACACTGAAAGCCTGTGATGAGGCTGCAAATGGAAAATTAACCCATAAAATTAGTAAGGTAGATTACATACTTGAGGCAAGTCTGGCTAAAAATATTTCGACCAGTGAAGAGCCAGGGACTTATAGCCATGTGATTATGAATCCCCCTTATAAAAAAATTCTCTCGTCGAGCGCTCACCGGGCCTCTTTACGCAATGCAGGCATAGAAACGGTCAACCTATACTCTGGGTTTGTGGCGTTAGCTTTGAAACAGCTGAAAAAGGGAGGAGAATTAGTGGCGATTATTCCACGCTCTTTCTGTAATGGCCCTTACTATCAGCCTTTCCGCGAGCTTTTACTCTCTGAAACGTCCATCAAGCACATCCACATTTTCGACTCCCGTAATGCGGCATTTGCTGAGGATGAAGTGCTTCAAGAAAATATCATCATTCACTGTGTTAAAGGCGTTCCGCAGGGGCAGGTTATTATCACCTCCAGCCCAACGTCAGATTTTCATCTTGATGAAGAATCCGGGCAAATCACGGCCACCGATATGACGCAGCGCAAGGTGTCGATAGACAAAATAGTTAACCCAGCAGACAAACAAAAGTTCATTCATATCGCTGCAAGTCCCAGAGAACAGGACATAATCGAGAGATTATCCCCTTTTACAACAACTCTGGACGAGCTTAATGTTCAGGTTAGTACTGGGCCGGTAGTTGACTTTCGCCTTAAAAATGACCTCAGAGAAAGAATGGATTCCGGGTCAGTGCCGCTACTTTTTCCTCAGCATTTGAACGGCAAAGTGAATTGGCCCCTTGATGGGAAAAAACCTAATGCAATTAGGGTTTCCGAATCATCACGTCCCTGGTTATGGAAAAACCAGGGCTACTTCCTGATTTTAAAAAGATTTAGCAGCAAAGAGGAAAAGCGTCGCATTGTCGCAACATTATATGACTCCTCACTTCCTGGCGAGTTGATCGGTTTCGATAACAAAACCAATGTCTTCCATATTCAGAAGAAGGGTATGGATGCGGATCTCGCCCGCGGGCTTTATATCTATCTGAATTGCACTTTGCTGGATAAGTATTACCGTCAGTTTGGTGGGCATACTCAGGTAAATGCCTCTGATTTAAGATCAATTCATTATCCATCAATGCAAGTATTGCGAAAAATGGGTAGTGAGTTCGATGATGAAGTGCTTAAACAGAACCAAATTGACGAAATTATTAACAGGGAGTTAGATCTTATGACGAAAGGAAAAATCGCTGACCCGTTGAAAGCGCAGGAAAAAATAGAGCAAGCTCTTGATGTGTTGCGTCAACTTGGAATGCCTCGTGCTCAAATAAACGAGCGTTCGGCTTTAACTTTGCTCGCATTGCTTGATCTTCATCCTGATGGCGAGTGGGAGAAAATTGAACGCCCAATGTTGGGTGTGACACCGATCATGGATTGGTGTAGAGACGTTTACGGAAAAGAGTACGCCCCAAACACACGTGAAACCTTCCGTCGACAAACGCTCCATCAGTTTTGTGATGGCGGAATAGCTATATACAATCCGGATAAACCCGAACGCCCCGTTAACTCCCCTAAAGCTTGCTATCAGATAGCGCCTGAACTGCATACCGTGTTATTAAACTATGGTTCTGCCAAATGGGAAACAGCGCTTAAAGAACATATGGGCAACGTACCGACCTTAGTTGAGCAGTATGCCATGGCGCGAAAAATGGAAATGGTGCCATTAAAGCTGAATGACGGTACTGAATTAGAATTAAGCCCCGGTGCGCATAGTCAGCTCATCAAGGATATCATCGTTGAGTTTGGTCCTCGTTTCGCTCCTGAAGCAGAAGTTATTTACATCGGAGATACTGGCGCGAAGGAAGATCATTTTAGAAAAGACCGACTTGCGGAACTGGGAGTAAATGTTGATCGAAAAGGTAAACTGCCCGATGTTGTTCTTTATTGGCAAAAACGCAACTGGTTACTTTTAATTGAATCAGTTACTTCCCACGGGCCCGTCGATGGAAAGCGTCACGGTGAGTTAGCAAAATTATTTGCTTCTGCTAAACCCGGATTGGTATACGTTACAGCCTTCCCTGACCGGAAAGTGATGGCAAAATATCTGATGGAATTATCCTGGGAAACAGAGGTCTGGGTAGCTGATGCTCCAACCCATATGATCCACCTGAACGGCGATCGATTCCTTGGACCCCATACTTAAACCGAAAACGTCATCTTCGATTAAGGGAGCCGGATATAATCGGCTCTATATCAGAATGATTGTTGGCAAAGAGATGAGGTTTTAATCTATACGACTTAGCGTAAGCTCAAATGGGTGGGGGCCCTGCCAGCTACATCCCGGCACCCACGTCGTCTGCCCTGGCTGCTTCCTTCCGGACCTGACCTGGTAAACAGAGTAGCGTTGCGGGAGAACCAACAGAGCCCCCATTGAGAGCGTTGATAACCAACGCGCTGGCGCATTATCCCTGTGGAGCACCTCAATTGCAAGCCGCTGGCAACCGGATGCTGGATTATTGCGCAAACTGCCCCGACAATCTTCTTTATCTTCGTATAACATTACCCTTCGCTGATTTCCCGCAGGAGAAACAATGGACGAACATGACACTTTCCCACAGCGAGTGTGGCAAATCGTAGCCTCGATCCCGGAAGGCTGTGTCACGACCTATGGGGAAGTCGCCCGGCTGGCGGGTTCTCCACGCGCGGCGCGTCAGGTAGGCGGCGTGCTAAGGAGGCTACCAGAAGGAAGCACGTTACCGTGGCACCGGGTCGTCAATCGCCATGGCGCCATTTCCCTCACCGGGCCAGACTTGCAGCGCCAGCGTCAGGCTTTACTTTCAGAAGGGGTGCAGGTGTCCGGGGCAGGACAAATTGATATGCAGAAGTATCGCTGGGAGTACTGACGCCCTCTCCCGTCAACATGGAGAGGGCGAAAGAGAATTACAGCTGTGTTGGCGGTGTAGGCAGAGTCGGCTGATTGGTCTGCGTTGCAACAGGCACTTCAGTTTGCTGCACCGGTACCAGGTTCAGGTCGATTTTGGTGCCGCCTTTGTTGACCGCTTCCTGCACGGTATCGGTGATAAAGACCAGCTTATCGTTGATCGTTACCGCCGCGCTCAGGAGGATACGCGCATTGGGTTGCACGTCAGACGGGTTGTACGGCAGCACAAAGCTGAACGGCGCCTGTTTACCCTCTGTACGAACCGCGCGCTGCGCAAGCACTTTAGACGGCGCATCCGCCAGGGAAGCATCAGACAGCGTGACCGTTAAAACCGCATCCGGCGGCAGCGCAACCTTCTGTTTGATCCAGATCGTACCGGAAACATTTGGCTGCTGAATAGCTTGCTGTGAAAGGGTGTTAATCCCGTTTGCGCTTGCTGTTGGCACCGGTACATCGGCACTCTTACCAGCACAGGCGGACAACGCTACCGCAATTGCTACACCACTGAGCATAGGCACGAGTTTCATTGAAGTCTCCTTATCATCAATGCACCAGCGGGATCGATCCCATCTGATGTCGTTTTATTCACATAACGAATACAAGTGTGGCACAAATCACGGATTTATGCCTAATTTCGTCCGGATATTAAGATTATTCTACCCATCGGACCACTTTCATTTCTGGGTTATACTCAGCGTATCTTTCGCCACGGCGTTTATTGAGGACCACTATGAGTCAGGCACTGAACAATCTGCTGACATTACTGAACCTGGAAAAAATAGAAGAAGGGCTATTTCGCGGACAGAGCGAAGATTTAGGCTTACGCCAGGTTTTTGGCGGCCAGGTCGTGGGGCAAGCGCTGTATGCCGCCAAGGAGACCGTCCCGGCAGACCGTCTGGTGCACTCGTTTCACAGCTACTTTTTACGCCCCGGTGATAGCGCTAAACCGATTGTTTACGACGTGGAAGTTCTGCGTGACGGTCAAAGCTTCAGCGCCCGTCGCGTGGCGGCCATCCAGCATGGCAAACCCATCTTCTACATGACCGCCTCGTTCCAGGCGCCAGAGCCGGGCTATGAGCATCAAAAAAAGATGCCGTCTGCCCCGTCGCCGGACGATCTGAAATCGGAAACCGAAATTGCCCGCGCTCTCGCGCATCTGCTGCCGCCGCAGGTAAAAGAGAAGTTTCTGTGCGATAAACCGCTGGAGATCCGCCCGGTCGAATTTCATAACCCAATGAAGGGGCATACCGCTGAGCCCGCCCGCCAGGTGTGGATCCGCGCCAACGGCAGCGTACCCGCAGATTTACGCGTGCATCAGTACCTGCTGGGGTATGCGTCGGATTTCAACTTCCTGCCGGTTGCGCTACAGCCGCACGGTGTGGGCTTCCTCGAAAAAGGGATGCAGGTAGCCACAATTGACCATTCCATGTGGTTCCACCGTCCATTCGATATGAATGAATGGCTGCTTTACAGCGTGGAAAGTACCTCTGCGTCCAGCGCGCGCGGCTTTGTACGCGGGGAGTTTTACACTCAGGATGGCGTGCTGGTGGCTTCTACCGTGCAGGAAGGTGTGATGCGTAATCGCGGATGATGTAAAAAGCCCGGTGGCGCTGCGCTCACCGGGCCTGCGAATTGTGCTTTTTCAGGCCGGGTAAGGCGAAGCCGCCGCCCGGCAAGGCACTCAAATTATGCGTTATAGGCATTCTCGCCGTGGCTGTTGACGTCCAGGCCTTCGCGCTCCTGCTCTTCCGGCACGCGCAGGCCAACGGTCATATCAGCCAGCTTGTAACCGATAAAGGCCACAACACCGGACCAGACAACGGTGATCGCGATGCTTTCCAGCTGTACCAGCACCTGATGCATCATGGTCACGCCTTCTGCGTAACCTACTCCGCCCAGAGATTGGGCAGCAAAGATACCGGTCATGATACAGCCGACGATGCCGCACACACCGTGTACGCCGAATACATCACACGGATCGTCAACGCGCAGAACACGTTTCAGTGCGGTAACGCCCCACAGCCCCGCCAGTCCTGCGACGATACCGATCAGCAGCGCACCGCCCACGCCCACGTAACCGCACGCTGGTGTAATACCTACCAGACCGGCAATCGCCCCGGAACAGGCACCCAGCAGCGATGGCTTGCCGCGAACGGCCCACTCGCCAAATACCCATGAGAGGATAGCGCCGGCGGTTGCCACAACGGTATTCACGAAGGCCAGCGCGGCGATTTCGTTAGCGGCGCTGGCTGAACCTGCGTTGAAGCCGAACCAGCCAAAATAGAGGATGGCGGTGCCGGTAAAGACCATCGGCAGATTGTGCGGCTTGAATGCTTCCTTCCCGAAGCCCACGCGCTTACCAATCAGGTATGCGCCTACCAGACCTGCTACCGCGGCGTTGATGTGCACAACGGTACCGCCCGCAAAGTCCAGCGCGCCATGGGAAGCCAACAGACCACCTCCCCAGACCATATGCGCAATCGGGATATAGGAGAGCGTCAGCCAGACCACCACGAAAATCAGTACCGCAGAGAAGCGGATACGCTCAGCCAGCGCGCCCACAATCAGCCCCACGGTGATGCAGGCGAATGAGCCCTGGAACGCGACATGAATATACTGATAAAAACTGCCCATCACCGCGGTCAGTTCGATATTTTTCAGCATCGCCCAGTTAACGTTGCCGAAGAAGGCGTTGCCCTCCCCGAAGGCCAGCGAGTAACCGTAAACCACCCACAGCACGCACACCAGCGCGAACGTGACGGCAACCTGCGTCAGCATGGAGAGTACGTTCTTGCCGCGGATCAGGCCGCCGTAAAACAGCGCGATCCCCGGAATCGTCATGAACAGCACCAGCGCGGTGCAAATCATCATAAAGGCGTTATCGGCTTTGTCTGCCACAGCAGGTGCAGCCATTGCCAGGCCCGGCAGCAGTGCCAGCGAACCCAGACCTGTTTTCATTGTTGCTTTCTTCATTTTCTCGATCCCTATCACTGTGTGCCAGGAGTTACTTACAACGCCGCTTCGTCAGATTCGCCGGTACGGATGCGAATGACGCGCTGTAGTTCGGCAACGAAAATTTTGCCGTCGCCAATTTTTCCGGTGTAGGCTGCTTTGCTGACGACATCAATCACCTCATCAAGCTGATCGTCGGCAATCGCCACATCAATCTTCACTTTTGGCAGGAAGTTAACGCTGTATTCCGCCCCGCGATAAAGCTCGGCATGACCTTTCTGACGCCCAAAGCCTTTCACTTCGGTGACAGTCAGTCCCTGAATACCCATGGAAGACAGCGCTTCACGCACGTCTTCGAGTTTGAATGGTTTGATTACCACCGTAACCAGCTTCATATATCCCCTCCAGTCAGAATTCGGTAATGGCCGCAGCTAACACGAAAGGGATATTGCAAAGGGTGTGCCAGAAGTGAAAGGTGAGGAGGAAAGCGCCGCGGCGCGCATGCGCCGGGTAGGGATGAAAAAAAACGCACCATGGCAGTGCAGGGTGCGTTTCAGTTTTGCACCAACGGTTAAGTCTGTTAGCGCATTGCCTTGTTATGGTGCATCAGGCGCTGAGTGACTCTTCCTCGCGCGCGCTGGCGGCCAGTTCGTCGCCTGCCAGCTGCAACTGATACATCTGCCAGTAGCGTCCTTTTGCCTCAAGCAGCGCTCTGTGCGTCCCCCGTTCAACGGCCTGGCCACGGTGCAGCACCAGAATGGTATCGGCATCGACGATGGTTGAGAGGCGGTGGGCGATTACCACCAGCGTAGTGCGATCCCGCACGGCAGCCAGCGCCTGCTGGATCGCCTGCTCGGTACCGGAGTCAATGCTTGCGGTCGCTTCATCCAGAATTAACACCTGTGGCGTCTCAATCAGCACGCGCGCCAGCGCAAGAAGTTGCTTTTGCCCGACCGAGAGATTATTGCCCTGCTCACCCAGCCGGGTATGGATCCCCTCGCTTAACCCGCGCGCCAGATCCGCCAGCTGCACCGTTTCCAGCACCTCCCATACCTGCTCAGGCGTGAAAGGTCGTCCCAGCGTCACGTTGGCATAAAAGGTATCCGCCAGTACCACCGGATCCTGCTGCACCATCGCGACGCCCTTACGTAACGCGTTGTGGCTAAGCGCGGCAAGCGGCCGTCCGTCCAGACGGATCTCCCCCTGCGTCAACGGATAGTAGCCCATCAGCAAACTGGCGAGCGTGCTTTTGCCGCTGCCGGTATGCCCAACCAGGGCGACAAAACCGCGCGACGGTACCTCGAGGTTGATATCCTGCAAGACAAGCTGGTCGTCGCGGTAGGCAAACGAGACATGATCAAACGCTATGGATCCACTTTCCAGCGGGCGTTCGTCATCGCCATAGGTCTGACGCGGCCTGTCCATCAGCTCGAATACACGCTCGCCCGCAACCACCGCCTGTTGCAGCATCGATTGCTGCGTGGTGAGTTCAATCAGCGGTTCGTTAAGGCGTCCAAGGTAGCTGATAAATGCGTACAGTACCCCCACCTCGATGGTTCCGCGCGTCGTCAGGCCAAACAGCATCAACAGCCCGCACAGCACTAGCGCAGAGAAGAGGCTCAGCAGCGGGCGTAACAGGAAGCCATCCAGCCGTAACGTCTGCATCCGCGCCATATAGTGCGAGCGGCTGGCTTCTCCCATTCGCTCGCCAAAACGCGCCTGCTGGCGAAACTGCTGGATAACGCTCATGCCGTTGATCACTTCGTTGAAGCCATCATTGATATCTGCGAGGTAAGCGCGCACGCGACGAACAATCGGCGTGCTGTAGCGCTGGTAAATTACCATCACAATCAGCACCGCCGGGAAAATAGCGATCGCCACCAGCGCCATACGCCAGTCCAGGCTGAACATCGCCACCAGCATCGCGCCAATCAACGCGGCACTGCGCAGAACCGTTGCGACAACGGTTACATAGAGGTCGCGGATCACCTCGGTGTCATTGGTGACGCGCGAAATAACCTGCCCGACCGGCTGAGTATCAAACTCGCTCAGCGGCTGGCGCAGCGCGGCATCCATCACATCCGTGCGAAGCTGCTGGACCACGCCCACGGCGGCCCGGTTAAACAGCAGCGACTGCGCATAGTGCAGCCCCGCCGCCGTCAGCTGTAGGCCGACATACGCCACGCCCAGCCCCGCCACCAGCCCCAGCGGCAGATAGTTTTTCGCCACCATATTGTCGATGAAATAACTGATAAGCAGCGGACCGGTCACCTCCGCAATCGCGGCGATCCACAGCAACAGCACGGCGATGGAAAGCGGTTTGCGCCACGGTGAGCCATAGGCCAGCAGCCGTTTTAACGTCGGCCACATCTGTCCAAACTTACGCATCGGCGACCTCCTCATCCAGCGCGGCTTCAAGCTGTTGATAGCGGTACATATCCCGATACCATCCGGTCTGCCCGGCAAGCTGCTCATGCTGACCACGCTGAGCAATATGCCCGTGCTGAAGCACCAGAATTTCACTGGCTTCGGTAAGGGCCGACAGACGGTGCGCGCTGATGATGACCGTGCGCCCCTCTCCCCACTGGCGAAGGTTATGCAAAATTTGATGTTCAGTACGCCCGTCAACTGCGGACAGCGCATCATCCAGTATCAGGATCTCAGCGTCCAGCAGCAGCGCGCGGGCAATAGAGATACGCTGTTTTTGTCCGCCGGAGAGCATAACGCCCCGCTCACCCACTTCCGTATCGTAGCCCTGCGGCAGGCGCAGAATATCCTCGTGGACGCTGGCCAGACGCGCCACGTGCTCGATCTGGTCCTGTGTCGCCGTCGGACACCCGAGCGCGATATTGTTGGCAATGGTGTCTGAAAACAAAAACGGCGTCTGGCTGACGACCGCCAGGCGGCTGCGCCAGTCATCCAGCAGCAGACGTGGCAGAGGGACGTCGTGGAAACGGATATCGCCTTCGCTCACGTCAAAATGGCGCTGAATCAGTGACAGAATGGTGCTTTTACCGGAACCCGTCGGGCCACAGATGCCCAGCATCTGACCAGGACGCAGCGTGAAACTGACGTTCTCAAGCACCGGATGTTCCGTTTGCGGGTAGATAAAGGCGCGGATATCAGCCTTGAGAATACCCGGACCTTCCGCCACCGGCTCGCTGCCATCGTTCACGACCGGCACTTCCGCCAGCATGGCGCGGATACGGCTGTAAGCGGCGCTCCCGCGTTCAACGATATTAAACATCCAGGCCAGCGCCAGCATCGGCCAGATCATCAGCCCAAGGTACATCGCAAAGCTTGTTAACTGCCCGAGGGTCATCGTGCCTTGCACCACCATCCAGCTGCCGCCGCCCACTGCCAGCAGGTTCGCCATGCCAATCGCAATATAAATTGTCGGATCGAAACGGGCATCAATACGCGCCACGCGCATGTTTTTCGCGCCGGTATCGGCGGCGTCGGCGGCAAACAGCGCGGACTGGCGGTCTTCCAGACCAAACGCTTTAATCATGCGGATGCTGGTCATGCTCTCCTGGGTGCGATCATTCAGCGACGAGAACGCCGCCTGCGCCAGCTTAAAGCGTTCATGGAGCTGCTCGCCGTAGCGGTTAATTGCCAGCGCCATCAGCGGCATCGGCAGCAGCGCCAGCAGCGTGAGCTCCCAGCTAATTTGCGTAGACATCACAATCAGTACCGCACAGCCCATCACCAGGGAATCCACCAGCGTTAGCACCCCTTCACCGGCGGCAAACACCACGCGGTCTACATCGTTAGTGGCGCGGGCGATGAGATCCCCGGTACGGTGACGCAGATAAAACTCAGGGTGCTGGCGGCTCAGCTGGCGGTAAAAGTCCTCGCGCAGCTCAACGGCAAGCTGATAGGACGCGCCGAACAGCAGCACGCGCCAGACATAACGCAGCAGGTAAACCACCACGGCCGTCAGCACCAGCGTACCGCCCCACATCATCACCCGTGCGGCGGTGTAATGTTGTTCCGTAACGCCATCCACGACGTAACCCACCACTTTGGGCGGGATTAGTTGCAGAATGGCAATGATAATAAGCAGGGCCACCGCGCCGAGGTAGCGTTGCCACTCCCGACGAAAGTACCAGCTTAATTGGGCAAATAATCGCACGCGGTCTTTTCCTGAAGGTATTTTAAGAAGTTATTCAATGGGTAACGCTGTGGTGTATTTAATCTGTTCCATGGCGAAACTGGAGGTGACATCGGACAAGCCTGGTACGCTATTGACCAGCCGCTTGTAGAAATCATCGTAGCGCTTCATGTCTGCCACCTGAACGCGCATCAGATAGTCGTATTCCCCCGCCATGCGCCAGAAGCCGAGCACTTCGGGCATGTCGGAAACCTGGGTGACGAAGCGGCAGTACCATTCGCTACTGTGATGCTGCGTTTTTATCAGGACGAAGGCGGTCAGTCCAAGCCCCAGTTTTTCGGGATCCAGCAACGCCACGCGTCCCAGCAGAATGCCATCATCTTCCAGCTTCTTGAGGCGCTTCCAGCACGGTGTGGTGGTCAGATTAACGGCATCGGCCAGCGCCTGCAAAGAGAGGGTGCAGTCGCTTTGCAGCAAAGAAAGCAGCTTACGATCAATTTTATCTAACATAGCCACCTCGAAGAGAAAATTATTCTCCTTACATTCTATTTTAAAGGTCAGATAGCAACAATTTTTTCTGTGCTTTTCGCTATGCTGGGCACAAAATGACAAACGGATAACTACGATGAATAGCACCTGGGTTAAACATGCCATCAGCGAAATAAATGCCGACTATCAGCGCTCGGCAGACACCCACTTGATCCGCCTGCCTCTGCCTGGATTTCCCGGCATTCAGCTTTACCTGAAGGATGAAAGCACCCATCCTACCGGCAGCCTGAAGCATCGCCTGGCGCGTTCACTCTTTTTATACGGTTTATGTAACGGCTGGATTAAAGAAGGCACCACGATTATTGAATCGTCGTCCGGATCAACTGCCGTCTCCGAAGCCTACTTTGCCCGCCTGCTGGGCCTCCCGTTTATCGCCGTGATGCCCTCCTGCACGGCGAAACGTAAAGTCGAACAGATCGAATTTTACGGCGGACGCTGCCACTTTGTGGAAAGCGCCTGCGAAATCTATGCGGCCTCCGAAATGCTGGCCCGCGAACTGAATGGTCACTATATGGACCAGTTTACCTTCGCCGAGCGCGCCACCGACTGGCGCGGCAATAATAACATTGCGGACAGCATTTTCCGCCAGATGACCCACGAGCCGCATCCTGTTCCCTCTTACATTGTCATGAGCGCGGGCACGGGCGGAACCTCCGCCACCATCGGACGTTATATCCGCTGTCAGGGTTATGATACGCAGCTGATGGTAGTTGACCCGCAAAACTCGGTGTTCCTCGATTACTGGCAATCCCGCGATGCCAGCCTGCGCAGCCCCGTGGGGAGCAAGATCGAAGGGATTGGTCGCCCGCGCGTCGAACCCTCGTTCATTCCGGACGTTGTGGATGAGATGCTCCGCGTGCCGGACGCCGCCAGCGTCGCGACGGCGCACTGGCTGGAGACACAGCTTGGCCGTAAAGTCGGGGCTTCCACCGGCACCAATATGTGGGGCGCGCTACAGCTGGCCGCGAGGATGCGCGAAGAAGGCCGTACCGGCTCTGTCGTCACGCTGCTGTGTGACAGCGGGGAGCGCTACCTGGACACCTATTACAACGCAGAATGGGTGCAGGCAACTATTGGCGATGTAGAACCGTGGAAAGCGCAGATTTCGCAGCTGGTGAAATAAAAAAAAGCCAGGCTTTAGCCTGGCTTGCTGGAAGGGTCTCACTATTCGGGGGAATATGGGAGGTTATTTTTGTCCAGCCAATGCGTCAAAAAATGGGACACCGCTTCGTTACGACAGTGTCCGATAACCGGTAAATGCGGGAGCGCGGCAATAAGTTGCGGCATCGCGTTCCCCATAATCAGTCCACGACCCACGCTGCTCAGCATCTCGTGGTCGTTCATGGCGTCACCAAAGGCCATACAGTCCTGCATCGTCAGCCCCAGATGATCGCTCAGCACCGCCAGCGCAGATCCTTTGTTACAGCCCACCGGCAGCACTTCAAGGCAGTCCACCGCCGAGAAGGTCAGGTGCGCCCGGTCGCCCAGCGCCTCGTTAAGCTGAATACGCAGGCGGCAGAGATCGTCGTGATCGCCACAGAAGCAGATCTTGGTCACCTTGTGTGCCGGAATGCGGCGCAAATCGATAAGCTGATATTTAAAGCCGCTGTAAACGTGAGCGTGCAGCAAGGCCGGGATCTCACGCCCGGTAAACCAGCCTTCATCGTTAAAAACATGCACGCTGGCCTGCGTATCCCAGGTGCTGTGCAGGACAATGTCCGCCACTTCCGGATTCAGATCCTGACGGTGCAGCATATTGCCGTCGACGGAGTGAATGCGCGTCCCGTTGCCGGTGATCAGGAACGCATCGAGGGCAAATGTTCCCAGCAGATGGCGCATCTCGAGAACATGACGACCAGTGGCAAACGTCAGGGTGACTTCACGCTCGCGCAGGCGCTTAAGTGTGTTCAGGGTTTTCTCCCCTAAACGGTGATCCGGCATTAACAGCGTGCCGTCCATATCAAATGCAGCGAGCCGAGCCATAATTACTCCCGAAATGTGATGCGGTTAACTTGTGCATCAGTATTACGTGAGATATACGGAAGTAATAGTGAATAGATGATAATTATTGTTCCGGGTTTTTCATGCGCCAGCTTAATCGTCTTAACCAGTATCAGCGTCTGTGGCACCCCTCCGCCGGCGCACCGCAGCAGGTTACCATCAGTGAACTTGCCAGCCGCTGCTTTTGCAGCGAGCGACATGTTCGCACCCTGCTGCGCCAGGCGCAGGAGGCGGGCTGGCTAAGCTGGCACGCCCGCTCCGGACGAGGTAAGCGTGGGGAATTACGCTTTCACGTCACCCCGGACTCGTTGCGTAATACGATGATGGAAGAGGCCCTGAAAAGTGGACAGCAGCACAACGCGCTGGAGCTGGCCCAGCTCGCGCCTGAAGATTTGCGATCGCTGCTGCATCCGTTTATGGGCGGGCAGTGGCAGAACGATACGCCGACGCTGCGTATTCCCTACTATCGCTCGCTGGAGCCGCTTCAGCCGGGGTTTCTCCCTGGCCGGGCGGAGCAGCATCTGGCGGGACAGGTATTCTCTGGTTTGACGCGTTTTAATGGTAACAGCAGTGAACCCACGGGCGATCTGGCGCATCACTGGGAAATCTCCGCTGACGGCCTGCGCTGGCATTTCTACATTCGCTCCACCCTGCACTGGCATAACGGCGATAAAATAGAGACGGCACAGCTCCGGCAAAGCCTGACGGCGCTGTTAACGCAGCCCGGCTTGGGCACGCTTTTCCGCAGCGTCTTACGTATCGAAACCACGCATCCGCAGTGCCTGACGTTTATTCTCCATCAACCTGACTACTGGCTGGCGCACAGGCTGGCAACCTACTGTAGCCGTCTGGCGCATCCCGATTACCCCGTGGTGGGCAGCGGTCCCTTTCGACTGAGCGTTTTTGAGCCTGAACTGGTGCGTCTGGAAAGCCACGAGCAGTATCACCTTGGCCATCCGTTGCTTAAGGCTATCGAGTACTGGATCACGCCCCAGCTTTTTGACTACAGTCTGGGCACCAGCTGTCGCCACCCGGTGCAAATCGCCATTGGCGAGGCCGACGAGCTGGCCAGCCTGCGGCTGGTGAGTAACAGCACCAGTCTGGGTTTCTGCTACCTCACGCTGAAACAGAGCCCACGTCTGAGCGAACTTCAGGCAAAGCGGCTGATTAATATCATTCATCTCTCAACGCTGCTGCACACGCTTCCCCTGAACGAAGGGCTCATCACCCCTACCGAGGAACTGCTTCCCGGCTGGGCGATCCCCCAATGGCCTGATTTAACCGACGTTGCGCTGCCAGAGGCATTGACGCTCGTCTACCACCTGCCGGTTGAGCTTCACACCATGGCCAGCCAGTTAAAAGCATACCTTGCGCGGCAGGGTTGTGAACTGACCGTCATCTTTCACGACGCCAAAACGTGGGACGGGTGCCAGCAGCTTGCCGATGCAGACATCATGATGGGAGACAGACTGATTGGCGAAGCGCCAGCGTACACGCTTGAGCAGTGGCTCCGCTGCGATGCGCTCTGGCCGCATCTGCTGAGCGCACCGGCATACGCCCATTTGCAGGCCACGCTGGATGCGGTGCAGACGCAGGCCGACGAACGTGACCGACACGCAGGACTTCAGGCTATCTTCAGCCGGTTAATGGAGACAGCCGTCCTGACGCCGCTCTTTAACTACCAGTATCAAATCAGCGCGCCTCCGGGCGTCAACGGCATACGCCTTAACACTCGCGGCTGGTTTGACTTCACCGAAGCCTGGCTTCCTCCCCCAAACGCGTGAAGAAGCTGGTCGCCGCTTTAGCCAGGCGTTAACATGACGCTTTTACTGTAACTGTCGAGATGATCTATGAAACGTGCCGTCGTCGTGTTCAGCGGAGGACAAGATTCCACCACCTGCCTGATTCAGGCGCTTCACCAGTATGATGAAGTGCACTGCGTCACTTTTGATTATGGTCAGCGTCATCGCGCTGAAATCGATGTCGCTCGTGAACTGGCCCTCAAACTGGGCGCCCGCGCTCATAAAGTGCTGGACGTGACGCTGTTAAATGAACTGGCCGTCAGCAGCCTCACCCGCGACAGCATTCCGGTGCCTGATTACGAACCGGATGCCAGCGGCATTCCGAGCACCTTCGTACCGGGCCGCAACATTCTCTTCCTGACCCTGACGGCGATCTATGCCTACCAGGTGAAAGCCGAAGCGGTGATCACGGGCGTATGTGAGACCGACTTCTCTGGCTACCCGGACTGCCGGGATGAATTCGTGAAAGCACTCAATCACGCCGTCGATCTGGGAATGGCAAAAGAGACCCGCTTCGAAACGCCGCTGATGTGGCTGGATAAGGCTGAAACCTGGGCCCTGGCCGACTACTGGGGCAAGCTGGATGTTGTTCGCAACGAGACCCTGACCTGCTACAACGGCATTAAAGGGGACGGCTGCGGGCAGTGTGCCGCCTGTAACCTGCGCGCGAACGGTCTGAATCATTATTTTGCGGATAAAGCGGGCGTGATGGCCGCGATGCAGAAAAAGACCGGGCTGAAATAAGGGCTACCTGACCGTGCTGTCGAACGGTAAGTGTCGACAGCACAGTTATTCCTGAACATTTCTTACGCGATCATCAGCTCCAGCTTTTCGCGCAACTCCCCTTCCAGCGGCAACGCTTTCTGGGTTTTGAGATCGATACAGACAAAGGTGATCAGCGCATCGGCCACCACCTGCCCTTCTGGCTCCAGCGTAACGACCTGGCTCAATACACCACTTTTGCCATTCAGTTGTTGGACCTCACTGGTCACGGTGAGCACATCCCCCAGCACAGCCGGGCGGCGGTAGTTAATGTTGATATTGACGACCACAAACGCGATGTTGTGTGCGGTCAGCCACTGGAAGCTTTCGCTGTTCTCCAGGCCGTCCCAGCGCGCCTCTTCAAGAAATTCAAGGTAGCGGGCGTTATTGACGTGCTGGTAAACATCGAGGTGATAACCACGGACTTTGATTTGTGTCTGCATAGCGCAATAGCCTTTCGTTGTTATAGGTTCAGAGGTCATAACTGGTATGACCTCTTTATCCTGGCAAATTTTTGCCGCAGTGCAAGTGATTACGCGATTACAGCGTCAGGTGTGCGAGATTGCGCTCAACCAGCGCGCTGCCCATACCCGGCACCTGCTTGAGATCGTCAAGGGTTTTGAAAGGGCCATACTCTTCACGATAGCTGACGATGGCCTGCGCTTTTTTTAGACCCACACCATTCATAACGCGGGCAAGATCGTCCGCAGAGGCAGTATTGATACTGACCCGCGTACCCTCGTCCTCAATGGCTTTCGTGCTGGCCGTCGCGTTGGCTTTAACATGACCTTGTGACGTTGCATCGGCCTGGTTTTGTGCAGCCTGCGCTTTAACCGAGGGGGACGCCGCCAGCGCGCCCGCACTCATCCCGGAAGTGGCAATAGCCAGTGTAATTAACAGTGCTTTGATTCCACATTTCATGCTGTTTTCTCCTTGTTTGTTGACAGCCACGCCACAATAACCGCACGGGAAAACAGGGACAAACAACAGATTGCAGAAATGGAAAAGGCCGCGAAAGCGGCCTTTAGTTTTTGCAGAGCGTTACGAAAATCTGCGAGCAGATACGTAATTATTGCTCCTGAGTGACCACATCACCCAGTTTGATTTTGGCTTCTTTACGCAGGTTGCTCATCATCGCTTCGAAAGCAATCTGGGCATTGTTCTGGGTAATTCCCTGAACCATGGCCTTCTTCTGCGCGTCTGGCAGCGTACCGGCTTTTACTTCATCCAGCGCCAGAAGCACCACGTTACCCTGCATATCGGTCGTGGTGCCAAAGACAGGTTTGTCTTTCGCCGGCAGGCTCAGGCCAAACGCCGCCTGGCTGACAGGATCCTGACCGGTACGGCTCAGCGTTTTTGCTTCGCCAAAGCTCAGGCCAGCCGCTTTCAGCGCATCGTTCTTACCGGCTTTCAGATCGGCCAGAATTTTCTCTGCATCCAGTTTTGCCTGCTGTGCCGCTTTGTTGTGTTTGACCAGCGCCACCACCTGATCTTTTACTTCCGCCAGGGGCTTCACTGCCTCGGCTTTGTGCTCGCTGACGCGCAGTACGAACGCACGGTCACCGTCAACGGTAATGATGTCTGAGTTGCTGCCCGGCGTACCGTTCTCACCGACCAGACCACCATTGAAAATGGCATCTGAAACTGGTTTGAAGTTCAGTTCTTCCGGCAGGTTTTCGTGGCTGAACCAGCCCGTCTCAACCGCTTTAACGCCAGCAGCCTGCTCAGCACCCGCCAGTGATTCATTGTCGTTGCTTGCGGCATCGCTCACTTTCTGTTGCAGAGCATAGAAGGCGTCCAGCGCTTTCTCCTGCTTCACTTTCGCAGCGATATCATCACGAACGTCAGCCAGCGGCTTGGTTTTCGCCGCCACAACATCGTCCAGACGCGCCACCAGGAAACCAACGGAGGATTTGATTACACCAGACAGTTGGCCTTTCTCTTTCAGGCCTGCATTTTTCAGCTCGTCCGGGGTAGTGGACTCTTCCAGCCAGCCCATATCACCGCCGTTTTTGGCAGAAATAATGTCGGTGGATTTTGCTTTCGCTAAGGTGGCGAAATCAGCGCCTTTGTTCAGCTCGTCCAGCACGGCTTTCGCTTCTGCTTCCGTTTTGGTCTGGATCACGCTGTAACGGTTACGCTGCGGCTGAGTGAACTGATCCTGATGCTGGTCGTAATAAGACTGGATCTCGGCGTCAGTCGCGTTTTCCTGCATCGCAGCTGCATCCAGCTTGATATAGCTTACGCGGAACTGTTCCGGAGAGATGAAGTTGTTCTTGTTTTGCTCGTAGTAAGCATTAACTTCAGCGTCGCTAACCTGCTGTTTCGCTGCCAGTGCGTTGACATCAATCGTCGCTTCACGCACCACGCGTTGCTGCGCCACCAGTGCCGCCAGCTCTTCAGTTTCGCCTTTCAGCATGAAATCGGTGCCCACCACCGCGTTGATCAGCTGTTGCGTGGTCAACTGGTTACGCAGCGCCTGAGCGTACTGGTCAGCCGTCATACCCATCTGGTTAACAATGCTGTTGTAACGCGCGTTGTCGAACTTCCCATTAGACTGGAAAGCCTGCGTCGAGAAGATGGCTTTTTTAACCTGCTCATCGCTGATGCCCAGACCGAGGCTTTTCGCGTACTGATCCAGCAGCGCTTCGTCGATAAGGCGGTTCAGCGTCTGCTGACGCAGGTTTTTCATATAGCCTTCGTTGGCTGCAAGTTCAGAGTATTGGTCGCCCAGTTGCTGCTGCATGCGGTTACGTTCACCAGCAAAAGCGTTCTCGAACTGCCCACGGCTAATTTCCTGGCCATTCACTTTTGCGGCGTAGTTCGCGCCACCGCCGATGAGGTAACTACTCACACCGGTCAATATGAACGACACGATAATGATACCGAAAATAATCTTGAGCACGAGAC
>OKIZ01000316.1_pt1 | contig 20368 bp, 14 predicted proteins | sample 1610951 | NCBI WGS metagenome assembly OKIZ01 (sample SAMN04436700, study PRJEB24849) | human gut metagenome | biome: human gut; feature: NICU; material: stool | host: Homo sapiens | place: USA: Saint Louis, MO | collected 2010-07-22 | reverse complement strand
AGATGCGTGATCTGATCCTTCAACTCAGCAAAAGTTCGATTTATTCAACAAAGCCTATCTCTGAAGAGCTAATTGCTTTAGCTTGCTCATTATGAAGTACTCTCACCTAATACAATATAGTTGTTAGAACTGGGATACGAAGATGGGCCATCTTAAACCAAGGCAATTTAATGGTAGGATTATGGTAGTTTCGAAACACCGTATTTAAGCATTGCTTACATCATATTGCAGAAAACTTAAACATTTTTCTCAAGGCAAACCAGTAAAAAACTGTTAGTGCTGATAGAGCATTCGGTCTTTTTTGAAGGGATTGAAAATCCCCGTGTCCTTGGTTCGATTCCGAGTCCGGGCACCAAAATTTATATTAACGGACCTCCACGGAGGTCCGTTTTTGCATTCTGAACCCGCCAGAATCGACACTTCTGCATTCCCTTAACGACACCCCGACCACTGCGTCAGCAGCGCATGCAGTTTAGCCGGCTCCAGAGGCTTGCGGAGCACCAGGTAACCCTCCTGCTCCGCCTCCAGCAGAACCGGTGAATTAAATTCGCCGCTGACTATCGCGCCGCTCATATCCGGCAGACGTTCAAAAAGCGCCTTCAGGATATCGAAGCCGCTTTCGCCGGATCGCAGGCGCTGGTCGCACAGCACGGCGAACGGCGTAAAGCCGTCGTCGATGATGGCAAACGCTTCTTCAGCCGAGGCCGCACAGCGTACGTCGATTCCCCAGACGCTCATCAGGCTCTCCCAGGCAGACGTCACCAGCGGGTCGTCATCGACGACCAGGCAGGAACCGTGCAGCGGCGCATAGCGTACCGGCGTGGCGGTGTTGTCAGCGGCGGGCGGGGTGTCCAGCACGCTATCTTCGCCAGCATATTGGATAAAGCGCATCCAGAAGCGTGAGCCTTTACCTTCAATGGATTGCATCCCGTATTTTACCTTCATGAGCTTGGCACAACGGGCAACGACGGCCAGCCCCAGCCCGTGTCCGGCGCTGTCGATCTTCCATGCCAGCTCGGGGCGGTAGTAAGGTGAGAAGATTTTGCCCTTCTCTTCATCGGCGATACCGACTCCCGTGTCCCACACCTCCACCATACACTCGTCACCGCGCGGTCGGATGGCGACCAGCACCCCGCCCTGGAGCGTGTAGCGAAGGGCGTTTTGAATCAGGTTAATCAGGGACTGTCGCACCAGCAGCGGATCGCCCATCACGTCGATACGGCGTTTAGGCCGCCGGATACACAGCCTAAGCGCGCGGCTGTTGGCCTCTTCGCGAAACAGCGTGATGACCGAGTCGAGCAGAGCACCGATATCCACTTTGGTCGGGGCAGAGAGGACATTCCCGGATTCTATTTTGCTCAGATCGAGCAGAGAATTGAGCATTAAATGCACCGAGCGAACGCTCTGCTGAAGGTCAAGAAGCTGCGGCGTCAGGCTGTCGTCCCGGTTTCGGTGGAGGATGGCTTCGATCAGAAAGCCCATTGCGTGTACGGGCTGGCGCAGATCGTGGCTGGCGGTGGTCAGAAACTGATTTTTATCCAGCAATGCCTGCTCCGCGTCCTCTTTGGCCTGACGAAACTGTTCCGCAAGGCGTGAGCTTTTTTCCTCAAGCAGCGCTTGCTGAATAAAGAACGCATGGGAAGTTAACGCATGGCGGTAAATCGCGAAGCCGTAAAGCAGATTCAGCATGAGCACGATGAACATCAACTCATCCAGCCGCCAGATAATACCGAGGTTCAGCACCCCCCAGGAGGCGAAGAAAAAACGCGTAAAGGTACTGATGACAGGCGTCAGATGCGTCGCATTGGCGGCGACGATGGCGGCAATGCTGATATTAAGTAACAGGAAAAAGTCAAAATTCTGCGTCTGTGGCGTAATTAAATAGAGTGATGAAATTCCCAGCCCGTGAATAAAGGCAATATTATTAATACGCGGAAGCCAGCGTCGCAGAACGTCCCTTTCACCGTTTTCTTTCGCTTCACGCTGATAGCGTCGGTGCAATATTCGTATCGCCACGGCACATAGCAGATAAATAATTATCCAGATAATCGTCGGGCCGAGTTCATCCCCAAGCATATAAATCCAGATGGCGAAAGGAATACCAACAAAGGGTACCGCACTAAAGCTGAATACCAGCCGCAGAAAGGTGTTGTTTAGCAAACGGATCTGCGCCGGAGCAGAGATACCATCATTTTGTAAGCTCTGAAAAAACCTCATTCCGACGGTTCCTGCTTGCCATGCAGAAGCGTGATGGCTTCGACCCGGCTGTTAACGCCTATCTTTTTCAATATATTGCTGATGTGTTCTTTGACCGTGGGCTCAGAAATTGAAAGCTGGGCGGCGATGCGTTTATTTGGCAGGCCGCGCATAATCATATTTAACACGTCTATTTGTCGCGGCGTTAAGTTAAATTTACTTAACTTCTCATTATTCGTCTTAACGGAAATTTCGTTTCCCTCAGGAAACCATGTCTGATTATCAGTGAGTGCGAAAACGGCCCGCGAAAACATCTCAGGTGGCTCGCTTTTCAATACAAAACCGTGTCCCCCGGCGGCATTAACTTTGCGCCAGATATCATTATTGTCATCCCCGCTGACCACCAGGAGTCGTACCTGTGGGTAAAGTTGCTTTACTTCTTTGAGTAATTTCAGGGCCGTTCCGGAAGAGAGCCAAAAATCGATTACCAGCAAACGTGGCGGGCCATGATCCCTAATTTGGCGGTAGCAATCATCCTCATTCGTCACCACACACGCCTGCTTAAAATGGCAATGTGTAATCAGAAAATTGGCGATGCCGCTTGCTACCAATGGATGGTCATCAACGACTAACGCATAATTCTGTCCCAAAGGAGCCTCCTTTTACCTTCGCATATCTTAGAGTACAGATGAATTATTATCTACCCACCCTACTTTAGGAGGGTTTTTTCGATTAGGAAAGAGAAATATATTATTCGCTGATTTGGGTAAAAGAAAACATAAATACAATCAGTGAAATTAACTGGTTGGATATCAAGGATAATTTATGAAAAAACCACTCATCGTTTTAACCGTTACGTTGATGCTAGCCGGTTGTTCCACGTTGAAAACCGATCAGGCTATTCCACTCCTACAGGCGGAGACCGCTAAAATGCTGGGACTGGGCTCATCGGATGAAATAACCGTATCCAACGTTAATGGCGCCCAGCCGGACGCACTGGGAGGACAAAAACTCTCTTATCGCGCCACGACAGAAAAAGGGCGTATTTTCGATTGTTCATCGATGATGATGCCGGGAATTTTAGGATCTGCACCGACGCTGAGCGCGCCAACCTGTACACCAGTTGTCACACATAAATAATTAGCACCGCATTAAAAGGCGTACTGAAATAACGCCTTTTACGTTATCTGACGTATCTGAGTTTTCATATAAAAACGATGTTCCTGACATCATGCTAATGAGTACGGAGATAGCCCGTGAATAACTCTACATCACATTCTTTAGCGGTTAAGACACCGCTTTCCAGACTTTACCTCGCTCTATTTTCCGCGCCGCTGTTACTTTTTTTACCTGCCGATGTCGCGCGTGCAGCCGATGCCTTTTTTGATGGCGAGTCGCGTATTACCGAAACGCTGGGTTACACCGGAGATGTTTATGTTGGACGTAACCAACGCGGAAACCTGCTGATCGATAATGGCAAAATCACCGCCTATAACATCAATATCGGTCGGCTGTTCGACGGCAAAATTTATGAAAGCGTGGTCACGGTCCGTGGGCCAGACGCTGAGCTTAACGCGGTGAACGATCGGTACGTCCTTCGCGGCGACCTGAATCTTGGCCTCGGCACCCTGCGAGTCGAAGAGGGCGCGCTGGCGAGCGCAAAGGAGATCGTTGTCGGCACCACCCGCGGCTACGACAGCCACCTAATCGCCACGGGTGCCGGCTCTCGTGTGACCAGTAATTTTCTCAGTGTAGGCACCGATCTGGGCGCACGCTCCACGCTTGCGATTGAAGACGGCGCGTCGCTCAGCACCGCTTACGATGCGCGCATCGGCAACGGTACCGGGCCGGGTGAAACCGACACGCTGAGCCCGAAAGCCACCGTCACGGGGAGCGGGTCACAGTGGAACGTTGGCCGTACGTTGACGCTATATGGCGACCTGGATGTGCTGAACGGCGGAACGGTTAACGTTGGCGGCGTGCAGGTGGCGGGCGTCTCCGGCGCAGGGAAAACTGCCGAACTGGTTATTGCAGGCAAGGACTCGCGCTTTACCAGCGGCAGCAGCGTGAGCGTGGGCGATTACGGCAATGGCGTGCTGTCTGTGATTGACGGCGGTTCATTTTCCGCTGGCAGCAATGCGCTGATCGTGGGGACATCGGGTTCCGGCTCGAACCGGGGTGCGCTCATCATCGGCAGCCGCGGCAATATGGACACCGGCACGGGTTTAACTGAGCCAACGCTTGGCACGGCGGGCGGCGCAGGTACCCTCGATGCGAAGACGGCAATCAGCCTTCGTGGCGGACTGTTCGGCAGCTATGTCTACTTCAACCATACCGACGGAAATTACCTCTTCAGCAACACGATGAGCGGTGAAGGTGATGTGATCAACACCTCCGGGCAGACGACGCTGAACGGCGATCTTTCCGCACTCAAGGCGAACGTAACCGCGCGGGGCGGTAAAGTCATCATTGCCAGCAATATTAATACCCAGCCAGAAGACGATATCTTTGACGTCCAGACCCTTAGCGCGGAGAACGGCGGCACGTTGATCCTCAACGCGACGGCGGGTTCAGACGTCAGCAACGGGGTGGGTTACAGCAGTGCCGCGTCAATCAAGTCCGGCGGAACGCTGGGCGGCAACGGGACGCTGGGCCAGACCGAGATCCTGTCCGGCGGACATATCTCGCCCGGCGACGGCAATATCGGTACGTTGACGCTGAAACGCTATCTGAACTTTATCGGCGAATCCTTCTATGACGTCGATATCGCAGCAGATGGCCGCAGCGACCAGCTACTGGTATCGGGCAAAACCACCATCAGCAATCAGGCTAAGGTACAGGTCACCGCGCTGGATCCGCAAACCAGCTATAAAACGGGCCAAAGCTACCGCATTTTGACCTCCGACGGGGGAATCGACGGTGAGTTCGCCGGAGCGATCTCCAAATCCGCATTCCTCGACGTGGCGCTTAAGCAAAGTACCAACGCCGTCGATCTGACCATCGCGCAGAAAGAGACCGGTGGCGAGAATCCTGGAGGAGAAAACCCCGGCGGCGAAAACCCTGGCGGAGAGAATCCTGGCGGTGAAAACCCGGGCAGCGGCAAGCCGGGCATTTTCCAGACCGTGGCCCAAAGCAGCAACCAGTGGAATACCGCAGGCGCGCTCTCCACGCTGACGCAAAGCGGCCCGTCGCTGGCGCTGTATAACTCGCTGCTTCTGCTGAGCGCACCGGAAGCGCGCGAGGCGTTCAACCAGCTTTCTGGTGAAGTTTATCCGTCAATGCAGTCCAACCTGATCGCTGGCAGCACGCAGGTGTTTAACGTGTTAAACCAGCGGATGCAGCGCGCGTTTGATAACGACAGCCTGCCGATACCACCGTTAGCCATGTCGCTGGTGCAGCAGCCGGAGCCGCAAAACAATGGCGTCTGGGGCCAGACCTTCAGCTCCTGGAGCCGAAACAGCGGCGACGGTAACGTGGGCAAGCTGGACGGCAACACCACCGGCTTCCTGCTGGGGGCAGATCGCAAACTGGCGGACCATAACGTGCGTGTCGGCGGCTACTTCGGCTACAGCCGGGGTGATTATGACGTCGACAGCCGTCGCTCCTCAACGGATACCGACAACTATCACCTTGGTCTGTATGCGGCGGGTCAACAGGATGCGTTCTCCCTTCGCGGCGCGCTGGGTTACACCTGGCACAAGATCGAAGGCGAGCGCAATGTTGATTTCAGCGGCTTCTCGGATCGGCTGAAGTCAGATTACGACGCGAACTCCCTGCTGGCGTTCACCGAAGCGGGCTACCGTTTCGGCCAGCCAGACAGGAATATTGAGCCGTTCGTCAATTTATCGTACATCCGGCTGCATACCGACAGCTTCAGGGAAGACGGCGGTGCCGCTGCGCTGAGCGTCCGTAACGAAACGATGAACACCTTCTATACGACACTCGGGTTGCGCGGTGTGACCGAGTTGCCGAAGCACGTTAACCTCTACGGTTCGTTGGGCTGGCAGCACGCCTATGGCGATAAGAATACCTCTTCGCGCATGGCGTTTGCGGGCAGCGACGCGTTCATTACTCAGGGACAGGCCGTGGATGAGGATGTGATGGTCGGTGATATCGGCGTGAGCGTACAGCTGTCGCGTGCTGCGACGCTGGATGTGGGTTACCAGGGACAATATGGTGCGGATACCCGCGTCAACTCTGTTAACGCCAATCTGCGCTGGTCGTTCTGAATTATTTCCATTAAAAGAACCCGCCCTCGTGGCGGGTTTCTGCTTTTGGCTTCTGACGAAGCTAGGGATCGTTCCCAACCACGTCCAGCAGTTTGTTTTTAAAGATAAACAAACACGCCTCGTTGAAGTTACCTGCTCCTAACCGCTCCGACAGCACCGTTCGCTTGCGATAGAGGCTTTTAACCGACATATTCAGCTTATCTGCAATCTCTTCCATTGACCTCCCTGCCTTCAGCAACCTGATCATTATCGCTTCGTGTCGACTCAGCCGTAAGTTAAGCAGCCATTTGGTTGTCAGACGCCTGCCTTTCATATCAAGCACCAGATTGAATAACGACGCCATATCCGGAGCCGTAAGCGACGTGTTCATAAACAGCTTCATACTGAGAAGATCCTCCTCTCGAGGACGCATATCCAGCATAACGCAGCAGATCGTTTTTCTCGTTCTGGCCGGATGGCGTATCAGGTAATCATATAAACGGAGCGGCGTACGGCTATCAATCAGTACAGTATATTCATTTGCGTCGGTATCAAATATGTTTCTGTCTATCGAACTGAGGCAAATTATATCCGGGAAAAATAGCCGCATCCCCCTGACAAGGAAACAATCCTGAGTCACTAACACTATTGAAGTCGCCACTAACCATCCCTTTTAGATTAAAGCAAGCCCGCCTCTTAAGAAACAAGAACGCTTTCGTTTATAGCGTTTTACATTAACGGCAAATGTTTTCTGGCTTTGATCATCCCTCAATATGACATTGGTGAGCTAGACTTTTTGTAGACTATCACTCAATGCCTGGCGTTAATTATAAATAAAAAAGAATTTCAGAAAAGTCACTTCTCTGAACATTAAGAATTTTTGTCATGAAACTTCCCAAACATGCACCAGAAAGTACTTTAATTAACTCAGCAGAAATTCATTTCGAATATAACAAAACAGGAAACAGAGAAAGAAAAATCATTTAATATCAATTAATTAAAAACAACAATCCTGCACTGAATTATCTAAAAAACTTACTTCTTCCAGAATTATCTCAAAACCTCCCAGCCGCTTTTCAACTTATTTATCCCCCAACACATCGGGTGTACATTAAGCCCAATCAGACCACTGAGATGAGGGCTCATAATTACCTTTAAGTAAGTACCCCATAACGTAGCATCATTCAGATTTAATGTTCTCCTTTATGCCCTTTAACACAGAGTTAAAAGGCGGCCGTGTTATGCAATGGATTCACGATAAACAAATGGCAAATAGATATGGAAAGATCGCTTAGCTTCACTACGTTATTCTTTTATCGCACCACAATATTATTGCTCCTGCTTTTACTCTTTCCTGTTCTGGTTCAGGCTGATGAATCCGTTTATGAGCATCAGATACAACAGGCACGTAACGGTAATTACGCTCTGTTTCTTGATTACCTACAGCGCTATGAGCAACAGCATGCTTTAACACCCGGACAGGTTGCGGACTGGTTACAGGTAGCCTCCTGGGCAGGACGCGATGATGAGGTTATCCGGGTCTGGCAGCGTTATGGTATTTATATGCCGCTGCCCGCTCGCGCCATCGCTGCTGTCGCCCAGTCCAGAAGAAACCAAAAAGCCTGGCCATCCGCCTTATCGCTGTGGAAAGAGGCGCTCAGCCTTGCGCCAGATAACGACGATTACCGCATCGGCTATGTTAAGACCCTGGCCGATGCCCGCAGAGATCGCCTCGCGCTTTCGGAAGCCCGGCAGCTGGTTAAGGACGATCCTTCTCCCGCGCACCTTGAGACGCTCTCCTATGTCTGGATGCGCCAGGGAAAAAACGGGGACCGGCTGCTGGCGGACATGCGTGCACTGAACGCCGCTCCCGAGAATAATGCCCTTCTTCGCGAGACGATCGATGCGTTAACGGAAAACCGGGTAAGCACGCCTGCACTCTGGCTGTCGCAAAGCGCGGCGATGTCTCCCGCGGAGCGCCGCCGCCTTGAGCGTAACGCCGCGGCTGAAAGGGTACGCCTGGCGGATGTGCCTGGCAGAACGGAGAAAGAGCGCCTGCGGCTGGCACAAAACGCGTTAGATCGCTATCACACCCTGCTTTCCCGCTGGCAAAACGAACCGCAGGCGGCTGAAGACGTCGTCCTTGCCCGTATCGATCGGCTTGGCGCCCTGTATGCGCAGGGTAATTACCGGCAGGTCATTAGCGAATATGAGGCGTTGACGGCCGCACAGCATCCGGTACCGGACTGGGCCATCGGCTGGGTGATCTCGGCATATTTGCAGGAGAAAAACACCGTCGCCGCCTTCTCGCTTGTGCAACGCTATCCACACTACGCCTCCGATCCGCAGGATGAGGAGCATGCGCTTTTCTACGCCTGGCTGGATACGGGGCAGTATCAGACCGCCCGCCGCTACGTTGAGCGCGAGACCCGCAGCGTTCCCTGGACCCGCTACGATTTCGGATCCCCGACCGCTCAGCCGAACGATCGGTGGCTCACCGGACAGTCTCTCAAACTTAACTATTTGCTGGCGACCAACGCCCTGCCGGAGGCCGAAAAGCTGTCGTATCGTCTGGCATCAACGGCGCCGGGAAATCAGGGGTTACAGATTGATTATGCCGCCCTGCTTCAGGCCAGAGGCCTGCCGCGCGCGGCCGAGCAAAAGCTTAAACGAGCAGAGGCGCTTGAACCCGCGAATCTGGAGCTTGAAAAACAGCAGGCTTACGTCGCAATGGACCTTCAGGAGTGGCGCCAGATGGATTTACTGGCTGATGACGTAATTGCTCGCGCCCCCGCCGATCGCAGCGCCCGCCGCCTGGACAGGCTCAGAGCGGTCCACCACATGTCTGAGCTGCGTCTGAACGCGGGTAAAGGATTGCACTCAGATAACCCCGTCAGCGGTAGCCACGACATGAGCTGGGACGCCACGCTCTATGGCCCGCCCGTGGCGGATAACTGGCGGCTGTTTGCCGGCGCCCGCTATGCCCAGGGGAATTTCGACGAAGGTAAAGGCATCAGCCGCCACCTGTTGGGCGGCGTTGAGTGGCGCCCCCGTGACCTCACGCTCGAAGCCGAGCTCTCCAGCAACCGCTATCACGGCACAAACAGGCCGGGCGCACGGCTCTCAACAACCTACAGCCTGAGTGATAACTGGCAGGTCAGCGGTAACCTCGAACGCTTGTCACGCGCGACACCCTTACGGGCATTACGCAATGGGATCAGCGCCAACCGGGGTGAAGGGGGGGTGCGCTGGTATCAAAACGAGCGACGTGAATACCAGTTCAACGCCGCCGTCAGCCGCTTCTCAGACCACAACCGCCGTCAGGAATACACCCTCTCCGGGAAAGAGCGTCTCTGGCAGACCCCGACCCTGACGCTGGATCTCGAACCGGGGATCGCCGCCAGTAAAAACAGCCTGCGGAATACGCTCTATTACAACCCGGCACGGGATCTGTCCGTGACGGCCGCCCTGTCCGTTGACCATGAGATGTACCGCCACTACGACACCCTCTGGAGCCAGCAGTTCGAGGCAGGCGGCGGCAGCTACTGGCAGAAAAATCAGTCACCTGGCGCCATTACCCTGATGGGTTACGGGCAACGCATCCAGTGGAACAACGTTGTCGATACTGGCGTGATGCTGAACTGGGATAAGCGCCCTTACGACGGCAAACGCGAGAGCAATCTCTCCGTCACGTTAGATGCGACTTTACGCTTTTAAGGATGAATATGCTGAACACACGTTTTTCTGTAAGCCTGATCGTCATCGGCTGGCTCTGCCTCAGCGCGAGCCTCTGCGCGCAGCCGCTCTCCTTTATGGCCCCTGAAGAGAGGCCGCAGCTGGAGGCCAGCAAACCCTGGCCGGAGAATCAGTTTCTGGTTCTGGCCTACCACGACGTCGAAGATGATGCCGCCGATCAGCGCTACCTCTCCGTTCGCACCAGCGCCTTAAACGAGCAGATAAGCTGGCTTTTGCACAACGGCTATCACGCCATCAGCGTGCAGGACATTCTGGATGCGCATGAAGGGAAAAAAGCGCTGCCGCCGAAAGCCGTTTTGCTCAGCTTTGATGACGGCTACAGCAGCTTTTATACCCGGGTCTGGCCCCTGCTTCAGGCCTGGAACGTTCCTGCGCTGTGGGCGCCGGTGGGCAGCTGGGTGGATACGCCAGCAAATCAAAAAGTTAACTTCGGCGGCCTGATGACGCCCCGCGATCGCTTTGCCACCTGGGATATGGTTCGCGAGCTCAGCCAGTCCCCGCTGGTTGAGATTGGCTCGCATACCTGGGCCTCGCATTACGGCATTCCGGCCAACCCGCAGGGAAGCCGTGAACCCGCCATCGCCAACCGTTTTTTCGATAACGCGACGGGGCATTACGAAACCGATGAACACTTCAACCAGCGGATCGCCGCAGACGTACGGAAAGTCACCGATAAAATCACCCAGGTGACGGGAAAAGCGCCGCGTGCCTGGGTGTGGCCCTATGGGGCTGCCAACGGTACGTCGCTCGCTATCGCCCAGAAACAGGGCTATCAGTTGGCCTTTACCCTGGAGGACGGGCTGGGAAACGTGCGCGACCTCGGCAACATCCCGCGCCTGCTGATCGCTGGAAATCCGTCGATAAAAACCTTTTCCAACACGGTTAGCCGCGTTCAGGAGTTTGACCCGGTGCGCGTCATGCATGTCGATCTCGATTACGTCTACGATCCCGATCCGGCCCAGCAGACGAAAAACATCAACAAACTCGTCCAGCGGGTCTACGACATGAAAATCAGCCATGTGTTTCTCCAGGCGTTTTCGGATCCGCGGGGCGACGGCAGGATCGATGCGCTCTATTTCCCCAACCGTCGGCTCCCGGTCCGGGCCGATCTCTTTAATTTTGTCGCCTGGCAGCTACAAACCCGCGCGGGAGTGAAAGTCTTCGCGTGGATGCCGGTTCTCTCTTTCGATCTCAGTCCAGCCTTGCCGCGCGTGCAGCGCCGGGATCGTCAAACGGGAGCGTTGACCGTGGCCGCCGAGCCCTATATCAGGCTCTCCCCGTGGAGTCCGCAGGTTCGCCAGCAGGTGACGGAGATCTATGAAGATCTGGCCCGCTATGCCAGCTTCAATGGGATCTTATTTCATGACGATGCGGTGCTGACGGACGTTGACGATGCCGGGCAGGACACGACCCGACAGAAGAGTCAGCGGCTTATCGGCTTTACCCGCACCCTGAGCCAGGCGGTGAAAAACATCCGTGGCCCGCAGATCAAAACCGCGCGGAACATGTTCGCGTTGCCCATTCTCGAGCCGGAAAGCGAGGCATGGTTTGCGCAAAATCTCGATGATTTTCTGGCGGCCTACGACTGGACGGTGCCGATGGCAATGCCGCTGATGGAGTCCGTCCCGGCAGAAGAGAGCAATGCCTGGCTGACGCGTTTAGTCAAAGCCGTCGCCGCACGCCCCGGCGCGCTGAATAAAACGATTTTTGAGCTACAGGCCAGGAACTGGGCACAGAAACCGCAGCGTGCCGTAGCCGATGAACGTCTGGTGGAGTGGATGCGGGTGCTCCAGCTGAACGGCATCAAAAATTACGGTTATTACCCCGACGACTTCCTCAACAACCAACCTGATATTTCACGTATCAGACCTGAATTTTCTTCGTACTGGTATCCTGACAATGACTGATCGCATTATCGCCTTCTCTATTTTGTGTCTGGTATTCGGGTTGCCGTTAGGCGTAGCCGCGCTGTTTACCGGCGAACTGATTCTGGACTTTGTCTTTTTCTGGCCGCTTTTTATGTCCGTGCTCTGGGTAACCGGCGGCCTCTATTTCTGGTTTCAGCTTGAACGGCACTGGTCGTGGGATAACGCAACACCCGCCCCCGCCTTAGCCGGTGAGCCGTTAATCTCGATTCTTATTCCCTGCTTCAATGAGGAACGCAACGCACGGGAGACCATTAGCGCCGCGCTGGGTCAGCGGTACTGGAATGTGGAAGTTATCGCCATCAACGACGGTTCTTCTGATAACACGGCGGAGGTACTGCAACAGCTGGCGCGAGAGCAACCGCGCCTGCGGGTGATTAATCTCGCGGAGAACCAGGGGAAAGCCGTGGCGCTCAAGGCCGGCGCTGCGGCGGCCCGGGGCGATTTGCTGGTCTGCATTGACGGCGACGCCCTGCTCGACCGCGACACCGCGGCGTATCTGGTGGCACCGCTGATTCAGTATCCCCACGTTGGGGCCGTCACCGGGAATCCGCGTATTCGCACGCGCTCAACGCTGATTGGCCGCATTCAGGTGGGCGAGTTTTCTTCCATTATTGGCCTTATCAAGCGAACGCAGCGGATCTATGGCCGGGTCTTTACCGTCTCCGGCGTCATCGCCGCCTTTCGCCGACAGGCGCTGGCGGATGTCGGGTACTGGAGCCCGGACATGATCACAGAGGATATCGACATAAGCTGGAAGCTTCAGCTTCGCCACTGGGATATCTTTTTCGAGCCGCGGGCGCTGTGCTGGATCCTGATGCCGGAGACGCTAAAGGGGCTGTGGAAACAGCGTCTGCGCTGGGCGCAGGGGGGTGCAGAGGTGTTTCTGGTTAACCTGCGCAAGATGGCCCGCTGGGAGCATCATCGCATGTGGCCCCTGTTTCTTGAGTACGCGCTATCAACGCTGTGGGCGTTTGCCTATGGGGCGACCGTGGTGTTGTTCATTCTCAGCCATATTATCCCTCTTCCCGCGAACCTGGCCGTTGCGAGCCTGTTTCCCCCGGCGTTTACCGGGCTGCTGCTGGGCGTGATGTGCCTGCTGCAATTCCTCGTCAGTTTGTATATCGAGCGGCGCTACGAGCGGAAAGTGGCAGGCTCGCTGTTCTGGGTAATCTGGTTCCCGATGGTGTACTGGATGATTGGCCTGTTTACCACCCTCATGGCATTTCCGAAAGTCATGCTTAAACGTAAACGCGCCCGCGCGCGCTGGATCAGTCCGGACCGGGGTAAAGGGAGCATCCAATGAACGAGAATACGTTAATTTTGACTGAACATCGGCTGGCGCCGCGTCTTTTCGATGCCGCATTAACGCTGATAGCCTGGGGAGGATTCCTGTTTTTTCTGTACGCCAGGCTGTGGATGCAGTTAACCGAGGAGGGCGATCACCGCTGGAGCGTGATTATCGCCTCCTTTAATACGGTGCTGGTCTATCTGCTGATTGCGGCGTTCAACGGCTGGCTGCTGATCCTGTGGTATCAGTACAATCGCCGCCGCGCGCATGTGAGGCGGCGTCATCCGGAAATGTTGCGCCATGACGAGCTTGCCCAAAGTTTTAACGTCACGCCGCAAATTATGTCCGAGATGAGCCAGTACAACCTGCTGACGGTTTACCATGACCAGATTGGCCGGATCATTGATTTGAAGATCAGCGAGCAGCAGGAAGAGGAAGAGCAGTAATGAAACGCCCCCGCAACATGCCCTGCGGGGGCGTTTTTATAACAGGGAGACGTTATTTATCTTTCACCACAATCAGCGGTTCAATATCGCTCTCTTTCTTCACCACCAGCGAGTCATCCCCGCGCAGACAGGTTCCGCCATAGTTCCCGCCCACGGTAAAAGTGCAGACCTGAATGTATCTGCCGTCAACCTTCGGCAGGCACCATAGCTGCTGGTAGATATTTTTGCGGTCAACAAACTTGCCGCTGGACTGGTCCAGCAGTTCGTCCTGGGCGCCGATCAGATCGATATTGCTCCCGCAGCGTCCGGCGATCGGTTTAACGGCATAACCGGTCCGTTTGAGCAGATCGTTGACCTCAAAATCGGTATCCAGCAGGTAACGGTGGTTCGGGAACAGTTGCCACAGCACCGGCAGGATCGCCTTGTTACCAGGGATCACCGTCCACAGCGGTTCAAAGACCAGCACTTCCGGGCGCAGCAGGACATCAATCAGGCGCACTTCACCTTGGGGGTGACCAGTGCGGATAGGCACGGCGGCGTACTCGGTTTCGCTCACCTCGCGGATCTGCTCAATCGCCGTTTCCCACGCCCAGGTTTTCCATACGCAGTTGACGTGACGGCCTTCATCATCAATCAATTGCCCGGCTGCATCCCAGCTCAGCGCCCCCAGTCCATGCAGGATTTTGGTTTCAAACCCGGCCTGGATCAGCGAGCGCTGAATAAAGAGCGCGTGGTAATCCTCTTCGATATCGTTGTCCTGCATGATATGGACGAACGGCCGCGCGTGGCTGTGCTTCCATGCGCCGGTCAGCTCCTCCAGCAGCCCTTCCGCCGGATTGTGGCCGGTGCCGCGATAGCCGTTTTTCACCCACTCTTCAAGAATGAGCCCGCCCTCGGTATGGCAGGAGGCGGAATCCGCGTTGTACTCGTAAACCTTGATGCCGCGTTCATCCATGCAGAAATCCATACGACCGGTGATCATATGGTGACGACGCCACTGCCAGGAAAGGCGCAGACGCGGCCAGAGAATTTTCGGGATGTCGAAAAGCGCGAGTAAGCTGTCGTCTTTCAGCACCTTGTCGGTGGCATGAAGGTACATCAGATGCAGTTCGTTGGTGGCTTTGATCAGCTCCTGCTCGGCGCTTTCGGTAATGGTGAAGTACTGGCAGGGATCGTTGTTGATAACGTGGCCGTTGGCGCGAACGTACGCCTGTTGCAGGGCGTCGTTTTCATTGAGCCATTTTCCGTCGAACTGACGGTTGTTCTTCAATCGCGCGCCGCTGATTTTCAGCAGTTCACCGTCGATCTCCGGCTGAGGAATACTGTGTTCCGTCTCCTCCGTCTGGATCATCCAGCCGAGGATCTCGGTATCGTTGAACGTGTCATGAAGCGTATAGCAACCGTCCTCCACGCTCAGACGCAGCTCGCGCGTCCACTGCTGCCCCATCGGCAGCGGGGAGTGAATAACGTTCTGCTCGGCAATGCGCACTCTGTCATCCAGCAGCTGGGTAATGACGGCGACGTGGCCGGTTTCATGAAACTCACCGCCCTTTTGCCAGATGAGCAGCGCACCGGCCTGCGGCGCGCGTTTTGAGCCATTAGCAAAGGCCTGTAGCGGCAAAATATTGTCGTTTACCACCTGGCGCAAAAAACGCAGGGAGAAGATCTCCCACGCCATCCCGACGTCGGTAAAAACAAACCCGTGATTGAGAAACAGGAAACGGCGCGCAAACTCAACGCACTGCCATTTATGGCCCATGTATTCGTTGCCGATATAGCTGCGGAATTCCGCGTCTTCCGGGTAGTGACGCGGATCGAGACTGCCGTAATTTGAAGAGTAAATCGCCACGCCACCCGGCGCATAACCTAATAACGTCCCGAAGGGTGCGTCACTGCTTAACGTTCCTTTACGCATGTGTCCAACCTAAAACAGGCAGGCGGCAATTTTTTTGTGGGGTTGTCGTCGTCTGCACGTTGTAATTAACTGACAGAGGTGGCGTTATCATACACCCGCCCTGCCCATTACGCTCGCATCGTTAAACGGTTCCTGCATCTCCTGCTACACTGCCTCAACACAACACCAAAAAGGCAGGCCAACATGTCAGATAACACCTATCAGCCACCGAAAGTGTGGGAATGGAAACAGAATAACGGCGGTGCGTTCGCCAACATCAACCGTCCCGTCTCGGGCGCGACGCACGAGAAAGAGCTACCTGTGGGCGCGCACCCGCTCCAGCTGTACTCTCTCGGTACGCCGAATGGACAGAAAGTTACCATCATGCTGGAAGAGCTGCTGGCGCTGGGCGTGACGGGCGCGGAATACGACGCATGGTTGATCCGCATTGGTGAGGGCGATCAGTTCTCCAGCGGTTTTGTCGACGTGAACCCGAACTCGAAGATCCCGGCCCTGCGTGACCACTCCACCACCCCGCCGACGCGCGTCTTTGAATCCGGCAATATCCTGCTCTACCTGGCCGAGAAATTTGGTCACTTCCTGCCAAAAGATCCGGCAGGACGAACGGAAACCCTGAACTGGCTGTTCTGGTTACAGGGCGCGGCCCCGTTCCTCGGCGGCGGTTTTGGCCACTTCTATAACTACGCACCAGTGAAGATTGAGTACGCTATCGATCGCTTCACCATGGAAGCTAAACGCCTGTTCGACGTGCTGGACAAACAGCTGGCGCGCGGTCGTTACGTAGCGGGTGAGGAATATACCATTGCGGATATGGCAGTCTGGCCATGGTTTGGCTGCGTGGCGCTGGGCAGCGTGTATAACGCCGCCGAGTTCCTGGATGCCGGGAAGTACACCAACGTGCAGCGCTGGGCAAAAGATGTGGCGAATCGTCCGGCCGTTAAACGCGGGCGCATTGTTAACCGTACCAACGGCGAGCTGAACGAGCAGTTACATGAGCGTCATTCAGCAAGCGACTTCGATACCCAGACGGAAGATAAACGTCAGGGTTGATCCATGACCGGGCGGTTCGCCGCCCTTCTTCCGCGATGAGAAAAATGCGTCAGCACGCGTGCGCAAGGAGCCTCGTATGTCAGACCAGACGCTAAAAGCGACCCGACAGCAGAGTCTTATCACCTTGCTGAGTAAAAGCGACTGGCTGACTACCGATGTGCTGGCTGAAAAGCTCTCCGTCAGCAAAGAGACCATCCGCCGGGATCTGAAGTCGTTGCAGCAGCAGGGGAAGCTTCTGCGCCAGCACGGGCGCGCGCGTCTGATTCATCCGGACAGCCGCGACAGCGGTGAACCCTTTGGCGCACGCCTGAAAAGCCATTATGCCGACAAAGCCGATATTGCCCGCCACGCGCTGGGCTGGATCAGCGAAGGGATGACCATCGCCCTCGACGCCAGCTCAACCTGCTTTCATCTGGCGCGCCAGTTGCCGGACATCGACCTCACCGTATTTACCAACAGTCTGCCTATCTGCCACGAGATGGCAAAGCGCGAGCGGATCACGCTTATCTGCTCCGGCGGAACGCTTGAGCGTAAGTATCGCTGCTATGTTAACCCGGCGCTGGTGACGCAGCTAAAAGGGCTGGAGATCGATCTGTTCATCTTCTCGTGTGAAGGGGTCGATGAGCATGGCGTCCTTTGGGATCCGTCCGAGCACAACGCGGGCTTTAAGGCGCTGCTGTTAAACCGCGCCAGCCAGTCGCTGCTGCTGATCGACAAAAGTAAATTTATGCGGGCAAGTGAAGTGAAAATTGGTCAGCTGTCGCAGGTGACACAGATTATTCAGAGCGATAAACGTCAGGCCGCCAGAGACGGCCTGACACGAGAGGTTACGCGGTGAGACGGAATTTCTGCACTGAGCGCTGGAGTTCTTCGGTCTGCCGTTCAAGTGCGGCGGCGGCGGCGGAAACCTGCTCCACCAGCGAGGCGTTCTGCTGGGTCACGCCGTCCATCTGCGTGATGGCAACGCCGACCTGAGAAATACCTTTGCTCTGCTCCTCTGACGCGGTGGCGATCTGCTTCATAATGACGGTCACTTCCGTCACGTCGCGCAGGATCGCTTCCATCGTGGTGCCGGTATCGTTCACCAGCTGCGCCCCCTGCTCCACGCGGGCAACGGAATTTGCAATCAGCCCTTCGATCTCTTTTGCCGCATTCGCGCTGCGGCTGGCCAGATTACGCACCTCACCCGCCACGACCGCAAAGCCCCGCCCCTGCTCCCCGGCCCGGGCCGCTTCCACCGCGGCGTTCAGCGCCAGAATATTGGTCTGGAAGGCGATGCTGTTGATGACGGTAGTGATTTCAGCGATTTTTTTCGAGCTGTCCGAAATGCCGCTCATGGTTGTGACCACATCTTCCACCAGCGAGCCGCCGCGGCTGGCCGTACTGGAGGCGACATCCGCAAGCTGGCTGGCCTGGCGCGCGCTTTCGGCGTTCAGCTTCACCGTTGCGGTTAGCTGCTCCATGCTGGCCGCGGTCTCTTCCAGCGCGGCGGCCTGCTCTTCGGTACGCGAAGAGAGATCGTTATTCCCGCTGGAGATCTCCGTTGCCCCGCGCCAGATATTCTCGCTGCCGGAACGAATCGTGCTGACCGCTTCCCGCAGGCTGTCCTGCATGGCGCTCAGCAGCGGCACCAGTTGCCCCACGCAGTTGCGGCCAAAGGATTCAATCGGCTGGCTGAGATCGCCCTGCGCAATCTGGCGGAACTGCTGACGGATACGATCCAGCGGTTTTACCAGTATCGCCACCAGGTAGCGGTCGGTGAACAGCAGGATCAACAGACCCACGATCGTGGCGGTGATAATCACCGTCCGGGTCATACTGGTGAGGCCGTCGACCACCACGCGCGTGCTGTCGAGCGCCTTCGCCGCGGTGTTGTTAAAGTTCTCAGCCGCTGACCCGAATGCACGGCTTAGCGGCGGCGTGACGTTGTTGGCATGCTGACGATAGCCTTCGAGCGTCGCCTGCTTCGCCTGCGCCATCTGCGGCGTCACGCCACGATCGAGCAGCGCCTGCCAGGTGGAAATCACCTGCGCAGACACCTTTTCATCCATCGGGCCCGGGGAGATAGCTTTCATCTCTGCCAGCTTTTTACTCATGTTATCCAGCGCCTGCTGAGCAGGAGCCAGGTCCGGCGTGCCGCCCGCCGCTTTGACTTCCATCGCCCGGCTCAGGCGGGTGACGAAACGGAAATACTGATCGTTGCCCTGGCTCAGCACCGTCATTTGCCGGACCAGCTGGCGGTCAACATCATTACCATCAGAAACACGAGACAGAGACCAGGTGCTGTAAAGCCCCACGCCTGCCCACATGACACAAAAGATCCCCAGTATCGTCAGCATGACGAAACGGATGGTGAAATTACGAAGCATCTTCATTGAGTATTCCTTGCCGTGAGGGTGAATTCGCCCAGAGGCGAGTACTACCCTCTTTATCGGCAGATACCGCAGAAAATATACTTTTTTGTTATCGAGTCGGCATAGAATGAAAACGTTGTTTCGAAAATTCACCGACAAGAAAGGAGACATCATGTCCTGGCACCCTTACACCGGCCGATACGAAAACATGCAGTACCGATACTGCGGCAAAAGCGGCCTGCGCTTACCGGCACTGTCGCTGGGCCTGTGGCACAGCTTCGGTCACGTTCAGCCGCTCGATTCCCAGCGCGCGCTGCTGCGTAAGGCCTTCGATCTCGGTATTACCCACTTTGACCTTGCCAATAACTACGGCCCCCCACCAGGCAGCGCTGAAGAGAATTTTGGCCGTCTGCTGCGGGAGGATTTTGCCGGGTATCGTGACGAGCTGATCATCTCCACCAAAGCGGGCTACGACATGTGGCCAGGGCCGTATGGTTCGGGCGGTTCACGTAAATACCTGCTCGCCAGCCTCGACCAGAGCCTGAAACGCATGGGTGTGGAGTATGTGGATATTTTCTATTCTCACCGCGTAGACGAAAACACGCCGATGGAAGAGACCGCCGCCGCGCTGGCGCACGCGGTGCAGAGCGGAAAAGCGCTGTACGTCGGCATTTCGTCCTACTCCACGGAACGCACGGCGGTAATGGCCAAATTGCTGCGCGAGTGGAAGATCCCGCTTTTGATCCACCAGCCGTCTTACAACCTGCTTAACCGCTGGGTCGACAAGACCGGCCTGCTGGACGCGCTGGAGAAAAACGGAACGGGCTGTATCGCCTTTACCCCGCTGGCACAGGGCCTGCTCACCGGAAAATACCTGAACGGTATTCCGGACGGTTCACGTATGCAACGCGAAGGGAAAAAAGTGCGCGGCCTGACGGAGAAAATGCTGACGGAAGCCAACCTGAGCAGCCTTCGTTTGCTGAACGAGATGGCGCACGCGCGCGGGCAGACGATGGCGCAGATGGCGCTAAGCTGGCTGTTGAAAGATGAGCGTGTAACGTCGGTGCTGATTGGCGCGAGCCGCCCGGAGCAGCTGGAAGAGAACGTTCAGGCGCTGAATAACCTGCGCTTTAGCGAAGATGAACTGACGCGGATTGACCAGCACGTTGCGGATGGTGAGCTGAATTTGTGGCAGGCGTCGTCGGATAAATAAATAGTGCGGCCTGC
>OKIZ01000315.1_pt1 | contig 20407 bp, 21 predicted proteins | sample 1610951 | NCBI WGS metagenome assembly OKIZ01 (sample SAMN04436700, study PRJEB24849) | human gut metagenome | biome: human gut; feature: NICU; material: stool | host: Homo sapiens | place: USA: Saint Louis, MO | collected 2010-07-22 | reverse complement strand
GAACAACTTTCGGGCCGGATGCAAACGAACCAGTCCATTTGTAATATTCGCCGTCGGAGGTGTTCAGAAGCACCTCATTAGGGTTGTTGATAGTCGCGCCGGTGGTGAATGTTTTCCCTGAAAGGATAACGTAACCGAAGGCGTTCATTGCCTGCTGCGCGATGTAATTGATTCCCTCGATTGTGTAGTGCTTCTGACCAAATCGATCGATATAAGTCCACCCCATCGAAGTGACGAACTCGTCAATTTTCCCGGCGTTATACTTCAGATCGCGTGGTGATTCGCTTGGAACAGGCAGGTTGGTAGGTGTAGTAGCCATAATTATTCCATAAAAAACCCGGCACGGTGGCCGGGTTGGGGTTGGTCGGGGACGGTTCTTATTGGTAGATGGCGTCGCTGTATTCCGCGACGGTCAGAGATACCGTGTTATCTGTGTTCGGTTTGATGCTGTTGACTGTCCATAGTTGGCTGTCCAGTTCCTCCACCGTCGCAATGAGGTAGCGCGACGGGAGCTGGACAGTGTCTCCGTTCCAGATATTGAGCTGAATGCCGGGTATTGCCGCGGTGAATCCGTACTTCGTGTCGCTACGGGCGGTGGCCGGATAGCGCGGAGTTGGGTTAGCGCCTTCGCTGATACCGTGTTGTGATGCTATTTCTCGGAGGGACATCACTCCGGCCCGGTACGCCGTCTCGATGGCCTCCCAGTCCGGTTTTGCCATTATTCACTCCAATAAAAAAAGCCACCAGCGAGTGCCAGTGGCTTGAATGTGGTAATCAGAAATGGGTTCGAACCGTTGGGACAAACAATATTAAGCGCTCACCCGCTGGATTAAAGTAGCATCACGCTTCGTCTGGCCGATATGAACTCCTGTATCACTCTACTGACGTATAGAACCAAGCATGCCCCATCCTACTGCTACGCGCCAGTCTCGCTGCTTTCAACCAATCAGAGCATCATAAGCCTCGATAATTTCTTTCCTGCTCACGTATCTATCGGCTGCCACCAATATGGCACCACTTTCGCCTTTCAGAAAAGTTGAAAAAAAAATCACCACATCCAAACACCTCACCTCATCATTAGCATACAGATAAAGAATCTTGCTCCGATAACTTCGAATTTTCAGCAACTTAGCAGGCTCATCATCAGCAAAAATCAATAGCTGTGCCATAAAATCTCCTTCTACACATAATTCCTTACAAGAGAAGATTGTTAGTCCCATGAACACTCAATCACATTGACGAATCTTTTGCCTGTGATTTACGTTACCTTTAATAGCCCAAAAGTCTTTTTTAACTCATTCACCTGAATTCAATTCTGAAAGAAGTGAAAATGGCAGCAAACAAATCACCAGGAGTTTAACTTTCTTTAATTAGTTATAGTGCAGAATGCTTAACCCTGTATATAGAGTTCGCTTCTTCGCACTTTTCTTTCAAGTATATGAACCGGGTGGATACTTCACTGTTTGAGCAGTTCGTCACAATGCAGTAACCCTCTACCCATGCCTTTTCATCCTTTTCGGCAAACAAACTTTCGAAAATGGCAGCCCAAGTGCTGTTAGGCATGCGTTCCAGTTCAAAATACTTCATTGTCCCTCCCTCACGAAGGGTTCTGTACTCATCCAATCCTAAGATTTTCATACTGCATCTCACGGTCTTTTTAATGTTATGATTTCTAGCATCATATCCAGGCTTTTCCTACCCCAAAATCCATGGGACTCCGCATTTTATCATCATTAGCAACCAGCAGATGAGCTTTGTAATGGCCGGCTTAGCTAATCAGCAACTCAGGCTGCGTAACCTGCATGATGTGCTCATGCTCGAGCTCCAGAACGCGCTTCTCTTTCTTCCGCTCATTCATCAATCGGCTTCCGATCGTGCCTTTCAGCTTTGAGCGCGTTTCTTTAATGGCGAAGCGGTGCTGCATTTCTTCACCCATCGCCATGCGTCGGTTTAGCTGCTCGGCCATCCAGTTAAAGGCATTGATGTAACACTCCTTTACTGCGGCAGCTGTTTTGCCAGTGAACCCCATCACGAGCATCATGCATCCGTCACGGGTGATGTTATACATAGGCTGAACATCGCCATTTTTATCAATGAAATCAATGGGCGCAAAATTGCGCTGGGTGAAGTCATCGGAGCATTTCAGGTTGCTAATTGCCGTTTGATGAACACCAATGGCATCAGCTGCTTTTACCTGACCAACCTCGTCGACATATTCAGCGAGTGAAATTTTCATTTTTAACGTGACTCCTTACCGTTGATACAAAAACAATACCATAAGTATTAAAACATGCAATACCGGCGGTATTTTTAAATTAATAGCTCAGGTATTACTATCTGAAAATGGAAAAGAAAAAAGACATCACACCGACTCAGGCTGAGGACGCAAAGCGCCTTAAAGCCATCTATGAGGCGAAGAAGAAAGTACTCGGAGTTACCCAGCAGTCGATTGCTGACGAGCTGGATATTACTCAGGGAGCGGTAGGCCATTACCTTAACGGGAGGAATCCACTTAACCTTCCTGTAGCTTCAGTTTTTGCTCGCCTTCTGAAAGTTGGCGTTGAGGAATTCAGTCCGACACTGGCAAAAGAGCTTTCAGAAATGGGGCTAACCAGCGTTAATGAGCCATCAGTTCCGTATGTAATTGGATATACACCAGGTAAACGCTACCCGGTTATTAGCAGCGTTCAGGCCGGATCATGGTGTGAGGCATTGGAGCCATACTCGATTAAGGATGTTGATCAGTGGCTGGAATCAGATGCTCACATTCAGGGAGATGCATTCTGGTTGCGTGTTGAAGGGGATTCAATGACTGCGCCCGCTGGCTTAAGCATACCAGAAGGCACGTTTGTTCTTTTCGATACCGGACGAGAACCAATCAATGGCAGCCTCGTTATCGCTAAACTATCTGATTCAAACGAAGCTACATTTAAGAAACTGATCATTGATGGAGGCCAAAAATACCTTAAGGGCCTTAACCCGCAGTGGCCCCTCGTTCCCATCAATGGTAATTGCAGAATTATCGGTGTTGCTATTGAGACGAAACTAAAGCTCGTTTGATAAGTTTGCGAACAGGGGCGTTTGCGTCCCTCTATTTGCACTGACCGGCGACCCTGCCCACCATTGCCTTCGTTGAATCCATCCCTCCAAAACCAGACAGTGTTTTACTCATCAACACCACGCCATCAGGCTGTACAACCCAAGTCTCCATGGCGTGCTTTCCAGGCTCAGTGGTAAGCCCTACGACAACATTTTTACTCATAGCTCGATATACCATCCCTCCACCATCAAGACCGTCATACAGTACTGTCGCATTATCGCCATCAATTACGATTGTGAATGTTCCAGAAAACGCGTCGTCAATCCGCGAATACCCTTCTCTCTCACTGTAGCTTGACCCTTTAAGATCTTTCACGGTCCAGCACGATGCGTTAGAAACCATTGGTAAAGCTAACACCGCAGCTACAAGTAACCTCATTTTCCCTCTCCAATAAAGTTCGAAACCCCATCAATACTAGCCGCTCTGCTCGCTTACAAAAAATATTTCTTCCTAGTTTTCATGAACATAATACCGCCGCACCAATTATTAATACCGCCAGTATTGATTTATATTAATACCGCTAGTATTGTTTGCACATCGGAACGAAACATCGACAGCTGAGCGAAGTTAGCCAGCGGCGAAGTGGAGATTCGGTCAGTCGAACGGCGCGACAGTAAACCATGCGTCGGACGCCCGGCGGGCTCAGGGAGAGCGGCAATGGTGCGTAACTGGAATGTTTTGGGCTGGCAGACGGTTATCAGCTAGTTGGTGAGGTAATGGCTCACCAAGGCGACGACGGCCTTCCCTGCTGCTTGAAAGTGGGGAGCCAGCACCAAAGCATTTCTCCCGCATCAGCGGGTAACGACAGAGGGTAAGGGTATGGAGATTGTTGTAAGGGTAACAGTTGCTGAGCTTGAAGAGTCGAATTTGTCGACTGGCGAATTGCACAGCGCAATCCTTGAGGATTTAGACTCCGCACGGGACTACCCAGGATTCAACGTGAAAATTGAAATTGTTAGTCAGCAAAAATAACCAGCTCCGGCTGGTTTTTTATCGGCCATACATAGGCAGATTTTCGAGTCTGCCCATTTATGACAACCGGCGGCCATCCACCGCCCATTAGCGCAGAAGTCTTGTTTAACGTTCAGCAGCCCAGCTTACGGGCGGAGTGATTATGCAAAAATTTATCGTTATCCAGCAGCACGCCTGGTCAAACGACCACGGATACGGCATTGGTTATTCCTCAGATTTGGAAATATTTGATAAGCGGGAAGTGGCAATTTCTCACGGATTTGAAGTAAATCCGGAGAACGCGAAGGCGGGCAAGGCTATCGGCGTGGCTCTGAATGATACCGCATGTAGGGTGTTAAGGGATCAGATCGGGAAAAGTTCCAGGTGGGTATTCGTTCACACGAAGCCATCAACGCGCCCGGATAAAACCGTCACTCCGGCTGTCCGCAAAATGCGAGTGGATGACAATGTCGCCTGGCGCATTGGACTGGAAAGAGCGGGTATAGAAGACTTCCGTTTTCATGACCTCCGGCATACCTGGGCGAGCTGGTTAATTCAGTCCGGCGTTCCGTTGTCAGTTCTGCAAGAAATGGGCGGCTGGGAGTCCATCGAAATGGTACGTCGATACGCTCACCTGGCACCGAACCACTTAAGCGAACACGCACGGAAAATTGATGCCATTTTTGGCAATCATGACACAAATACGACACAAGGAGAAAATCAGGCTGGCTTGAAACTGGCGTAAGCAACTGTTTTTAAATGGCACGCCCTGTAGGATTCGAACCTACGACCTACGGCTTAGAAGGCCGTTGCTCTATCCAACTGAGCTAAGGGCGCACGGAGAAGAGTGTACTTCGCGGTGGTGAAACGCCTGGAATTATACGGTCAATGCGTAGTGAGTCAATGCCTTTTCCGCCTTCTCTGGCGATAATGACTAGCTGATTGTAAATACGGCTGTTTTTTCAACATTTATCCCTCTTTTACGGGCTGCGAAAAGGCTTAGCCGCTTTTAAGTAACGCCTGCTGTTTTCCTGTTTACTTCACCTTCACACTGTCCAGCGGTAACCCGGCCGCCTGGAGGCTGGAAGTGAACAGGACGACGGAGTGACAGCGCCAGACCAGACAGGTTTTCCCTCGTGCGTGCAGCACATCTCACACGATATTACAGGCATTAAGCTTGAACCCATTGTCGCCCTCTCCTCTTCGCGCACGGTGGGGGCCGAAGTGCTCAGCGTGCTGTCGCCGCATCAGCAAAACGAAAGCTTTTTCCAGGACTGGTCCGCCGCCCGGGCGCTTATGCTGCTGGAAGCACAGATCGCCGCGTTAAAAAACCCCTGCCCCTGTGACAACCTTTTCATAAATTTGCCGATAACCGTTCTGACCATACCGGAAATGTTTCAGCGTTTACTGCAACTTAACAGCCCACCGCTGAACATTGAACTCGTGGAGCCTGCCTCGTTCTTTACACTCTCAGACCCGGCGCGTCTGAGGGTGAGTTGTGCGCTTCAGCAGTTGACCGCGCGAGGACACCGGATCTGGCTGGATGATATTGATGAAGCGTCAGGACAAGCATTTTTATCCTGCCGCCTGCCATTAAGCGGAATAAAAATCGATAAGATCGCTTTCTGGCGTTTACGTGAAACGCCGGCGCTGACACAGCTGGTCACCCTTTGTTCAAAAATCGCTGCGAATGTGCTTATTGAAGGCATTGAAACAGAACGGGACCGTACTTGCGCGCTTCATGCTGGCGCGCGCTTCGGTCAGGGATATTATTGGCCATCCTGGAGATGGCAGGAGGACTGAACGGTCATCGCCAAGAGGGAAGCTATGCGAATGACAGTGCGCCGTTACCGGCGTCGTCGGACAGGAAGTGATTCACTGGGTTCTACGCACTCGCCTTTTGCTCTCCCATTTTTTGATCGTCTCGAATATTTGAGCCAGTCAATCAACCAGACCCGCAAAACCGATGCTCCCTTTATCATTCTGGTCACACAGGATAATTTTTTCCGTTCCGGTTTACTGAGCGGGCAGTCGCCCCTGAGCAATTGCTGCGACTATTCCACGCTGGAAGCCGCCCTCAGTGATTTAAATCACTGGCCTTCATCGCGTCTGGTAATAGACATTGAGAGCCGCGCCTCGCCGCTCATCGACCTGCTGGACCGATTACGCCGCCACAGCCTGTTCGCCCCCTACCTGACACCCTACCTGCTCGTCCGCGCCGATGATTATGATGCTCGCCTGTTTTGTAAAGCGGCTGGCCCTTTTCATGTGCTTGAACGCCAGCTAACGGCGCTGGCTATGCAACAAACCTTGCTGGAAGCACCGTCACCCGCCGGCAACCGCAAAGAGTGGTTTTCACGGGATGAATGGCCGATCTTACAGGCGCTGTCGCAGGGGAGCTCCTTGCGGCAGATCGCGCAGTTACAGAACCGCCCCTACAGCCGCATTATTTACCGTCTCAGCTGCATCCTGGCGAAACTTGGGCTGAATCATCGTCATGAGTTGCTACATCTTCTCAACAACCTCTCAGATTTCACGTATTAACGTATTCAGTAACTTCTTAATTCCTAAAGACCTTTAGGAAATTACTTAGGATGTATGTTAAATTTTTGTGTTTTTTAACAAAACTTTCGATTTTATAACTATTCCTAATTCCAGGTCTTAAACCATGCGAAATGCTGCCGGTACGCTCAACGAGAGTGATTTTATCCATGCGTTAAGGTTCTGGCGCTTCAGTTAACAGGATGATAATGGTGTAAAAACAAGCGATTCACCTGTAAAAGAATGCGATGAGAGGTGAAGAAAACAGCAGATAGTACTGTTCTGTTGTTGGGAACGGCAATTTGCCAGGAGGCGTTTGAAACGGAGAGATGACGCACGAAATGGCGGATTTCAGGGATGGCAGGCAGGCGGGATGCTGGTTGTCACAGCCTGCTCGCTGTTAACATTCATTTAACATACAGTAAAATCGTTTATTTTTTGTTATTACATAAAGATGAAAGTGTGTGGTAAATGCAATATCAGGACATTTTTGCTAATTTTAAAAAGTTAGTGATTCAGATCCAGAACATAATAATCAGCAATATATGGATATTAATTTACAGGCTTTTCGGACAATACTTAAACGGTATAATAAGACGTGTTTGACACGCGAATAAGAAAAATCATTTTGCCATAACCAGCCTTATGAGATAACTGCGCTGAGGCATTGATATCACCACTACGTAAACAAGGATGCTTTCGCTCTTCCCAGGGACATTTACCGTACAAGGATCTGCGCAATTATCCTTCAGGCTTTTCGAGAGTTTTAACAAAACTCAGCATAACGCTTTTAACAATCTGAGGCATAAAAAATGAAACCGGCATCCGTTATCATTATGGACGAACACCCTATCGTCAGAATGTCGATAGAAGTCCTGCTACAGAAAAATAAAAACATCCAGGTCAAACTGAAGTCAGGCGACAGCCACGAGGTGCTTGACTGTATACGCAACCACCCCATTGACCTGGTCATTCTCGATATTGAAATGACGGGCACGGATGGGTTCGTATTACTGAAAAGAATCAGGAACTTAAATAAAGACATTAAGGTTCTTTTCCTCTCTTCGAAATCTGAAGCCTTCTACGCAGGACGCGCCATCCGCGCCGGGGCAAATGGTTTTGTCAGTAAGCGAAAAGATCTGGGGGAAATTTATAACGCGGTGGAAATGATCCTGACGGGCTATTCCTTCTTCCCCTCAGAAACATTGAGTTTTATAAACCATCTGGGCTCGCGGACGGGCGCCGCTGTGGATATGCCATTATCAAATCGTGAAGTGACGGTTCTGCGATATCTGGCGAACGGATTATCTAATAAGGAGATTGCGGATCAATTATTACTTAGCAACAAAACAATTAGCGCCCATAAGTCTAATATCTTTTCCAAGCTGGGCGTGCAAAGTATCGTTGAATTAATTGATTACGCGAAAGCGCACGAATTACTGTAATCCTACCCTCTCCCTGCAACATATAACCGTTACAGGGAGAGTGGATACGATTAATTATAATTAATCATGAAAGTTGCATCGGCGTCAGCCCGTCCCGGCTGCGGGTTATCCGCCGTGGCGATATAATTGGCATAAAACGACAGTTCGGCATTTCCCTGCGCATCTACCGCCACCGTCTGGCTGGCCTGCTGCAACGCGAGGCGCGTTTTATCCCGGTCGAGGATCTCCACGGCCACGTTGCTGGCCGCGCTGGCATCATTCAGCGCCAGCAGGCTATTATCATGCCCGTCCATCTTCCCCGTAAATGTGACCGAAGCCGCCCCCGGCGGACATCCGGTCAGCTTCAGGGTGAACGGTACAGGCTGCGTCCGGCTCCCCGTTGTGCGAAGCTGTTTCGTGGGCCAGGTGCCGAGCGTGACGGTTTTATTGCTGTCGTCCCCCTCCGCCACGCAGGTAAAATCCACGATATTGCCGTAGAGCTGAATGTTAATTTCCCCAAGCGCCGTCTCTGCGTGTGCAGGGGAGCAAAGCGCAAAGAGCGCGACGGCTAAATACCGCATTCCGTTTCGCATACCTGCTCCTTAGTCGTAGTCGACGCGTAAATAGCCGCGAGAGGTAAAACGCCCCTCGGCAGGTTTTTTACCGGTTACGCTGACGGGCCACGCGCGGATCCCCACCTGCGCCTGAGCGCTGTCGTCCAGACGGAACGGGATTTTGCTGGTCAGGTTGTTGGGCGTCAGCGGCACGCCATTACTGTTGGCAATCACAAAACCCACATCCGCGTTATCGGAAACCAGCGTACTGCCTGAAACCTTCTCCGCCTCAACACGCATCGTGAGCATGGCGTTCGCCTCGACGTTGGTGCATTTGATGCCGATGGTTTTGCTTTGCGCTGAGATCCCCTCCGGCTTATTCCCGATGCCCGCTTTACTGAACAGGGAGGCGCCGATATCTCCGAAATCGAACTCCACCACATTCCCGGCATTAATTTCACAGCTCTGAGGCACCTGAATGGTCCCGCTGTAGCTGATGGTATAAACCGGCGTGGTGAGTGGATCCGAGGAGGTCGTGGTGACGTAAACCCGGAACATAGTCGCCCGGGGGATCACCACCATATTGATAAAGCGTCGGGTCACTTTAAGCCGGAAGACGAGGCTGGAATCCTGTACGCCAAACGGTTTGTTTTTAGACACATTCGGGTGGCTCCCCATCTGAATGTAGCTTTTGGGCGGATAAAACGTGCCAGCGTAGCTGTCGGTAATTTTCATCGCCCCGTCCAGATAGTCGTTTAGCTTCAGATATTGGTAGCCATCGCTGGTGCCCGTAACAGGGAAATCGGTAACATAGCTGCGCTTGGTGGTGTTCCCGGACGTTCCCTTAGGGCAGACGGCGTTGACGCCCACCCACTGGGACTTCTCGCTGAGCGTGACAATCTGCCCCACCTGGTTATTGGAGCTGTTAAATTTATCCGTCAGGTCGTAATACACCTCCGTCGGCACGCCATTTTCATTGACGCAGACCGTGGCGAAGGCCTCAGATAGCGGAAAAAACGCCAGCAGGGATAGCCCCAGATAATGGATTTTATTCACAGCGGATCCCCTTAAGTGTGATCGCCTGTTGCAGGCTTTGTTCTGGCAGGCTGTAGGGCGCACGACACTGGGACTGTTTCCCGTCTCCCCACTGAATCAGCAGTTCTCCGCTCAGCGGCAGCCCGCTCAGGTAAATCTGACCGTCATCTCCCACCATGCTGGTTACGCCGCTCTGCGTCTCACGCACCACCGCCCCAAACGGTACAGGCTGGTTATCACGCTTCACGGTGAGCAGCGCACGCACGCCGATGCGGGTGTCAAAACTGGCGCGCACCAGCGCACCGTTCGTCGGCACGACGCTGGAAACGTTATTTTCAATGTCGGTGTTGTTGCTCATGGTGTTGGTGTCGAGCGCCACGCGGTTGTAACGGTACACCGTGGCGTACGGCATCACCGCATAGCCACGCCAGTCTGTTTTGACGCCGGTCTGGTTTTCGACGCTCACGCCTGACGCGCCCGGCGCTTTGATCAAGACGTTGGTATCGCCCAGCGGCTGACTGAATGTGATGCCGTCTGAATGCCCTACCACGCCGCCGGAGAGCTGCCAGTTGAGGTCGTGCTGATCCCGGGCGTAGTTGTAGCCCACGCCCAGCGTGCCGTACGTCGCCTGCCAGTTAGCGCTGGCGCTGCCGCTGGCACCGTTATTGCTGGTGTGACCCTGCGTGACGCTGTAGTTCAGGTTACGATCCTGGAGCAGCGTTCCGCTGATCCCGGTCTGCCAGCTGGTATCACCGTCGCCGTTACGGCTGGCAGAGGCTGTGGCATAGGCCCGGTCGATCGCGTTATCGCGACGGTAGCCGTGACGGGTGAACAGGCTGAACGGGACGGAGACGTTGAACGAGGCGATCCGGTCGGTTCCGTCAATGCCGACGGCCTTGTTCCACGACCAGGATAAGGCGTAGCTGACCCCTTTCACCCCGCCCGCGTAGCCAAGCTGATACCAGACGTTGGATTCGCTGGTGCCCCAGTAACTCTGCTGGCTGCCCGACACGTACACCGAGCCGTAATCGCCGAGAGACTGGGAGATATTGAGCTGGAAACGCCCTTTTTTATTCAGCGTCAGGTTGTGATAGCTCTGCACGTCCGGCACGCCGTCATCGTCCTGATCGTCGCCATACTGGTAGCCTTCCATTGTGCGCCAGGCCACATCGTCGAGGGTGTAGAAGCCTTTGGTCGAGTAGCGATAGCCCAGCAGCTGGAAGTTGGTGCCGAATCCGTTAAGGGATTTTGCGTACAGGAACCGCAGGGACTGCCCTTCATGGCGACTGTCATCGGCAAGCTGGCTGCGGGCATGGGTGAGATCAAGTGAAACCGCCCCCCAGTCACCGAGGTTTTTACCCGCGCCAATAGCGATGGCAGTATAGCGCGAGGCCAGCTGCGTTCCGCCGTACAGCGTGTAGCCGTCGGCAAGACCCGCAATCATCGTACCCTGAGTAAAGAACGGCGTGTCCTGCTCGCTGTTGCCGCTGCGATAGTCCCCTGCCACCAGATCGTATTTCCAGCGCCCTTCACGCTGGAGCAGCGGAACGGTGGAATACGGAACGGTGTAGCGCTGCTGGCTGCCGTCCTTCTCTTCCACCGTCACCTCCAGGTCACCGCTTGAGGAGGTCGGGTTAAGGTCAGTTATCGCAAAAGCCCCCGGCTGCACGTAGCTCTGGTAAATCACGTATCCGTTCTGGCGGATCACCACTTTGGCAGGGGTGCGGGCGATTCCGCGCACGGTAGGCGCGTAACCTTGCAGGCTGTCCGGGTACATACTGTCGGACGAATAGAGGCGACCACCGCGAAAACCAACGCTGTCGAAGACATCGTTACCGGTGTTGCTGTCGCCAAGCACCAGCTCGCTTTTCAGCGGGATGATCGTACGCTGCGCCCAGGTACCAATATTTTGCCAGCTGCTGTGCCGCTGGCCGTTGCTTTCGGTATAACGCCACGCGCCGTTATTGCGTAATCGCCAGGCGCCATAGTTCAACCCGCTTTGCAGGTTCAGATAGTAGCTGTCGTCGTCGCTGCCCCGGTTGCCGGTAAAGCTGTAGTTCAGCAGCGCGGCGGGGATGCCTTCATCCCACTGTTCAGGCGGAATATACCCGCGGGCGCTGTTTTGCATCGCCACCTGAGGCAGGCTGACGTTCAGGCGCAACGAGGCGAAGTTGAACGCCGTTTCGCTGCCCGGAATAGCCGTGGTGAGTGGAACGCAGGTATCGCCCTGCACGTTGCTCAGTTCCGGGAAGGCGGCGATATTGACGCCAAAGCGATCGAGCATCGCGCGCGTAATGCACGGCGACAAACCGCCCGCGACCGGCGGCGTGTTGTCAGCTTGCTCAAACCGCACGTCCTGCGTGCCGATAAACTCATCATTACGCCAGATATCGACGCGATAGACGCCCGGTGCCTGCTGGTGGCCTTTTTCAAAACGCGACAAATCCGCCACGTTCGCCGTGTCATCGGAGAGAAACGCCGGGTTAAAGTAGCTTTCGCCCCAGCCAGCGAGTGGCCAGAGCGTTGCCATCAGTGCCAGCGCAACCGGGCAGTAACGCCATTGAGTGTTCATCGCCCTGTCTCTGCTCACAGGCTGACGCTACGCGCCGGCGTAATGGCGCCATAGTCATTCACACTCTGCCAGGAGAGCGTGCCGCTCGCAGCGGCAGGCAGCACCTGCTGTGCCGAGCTTTTAGGGGCAACCATCAGGTTATCCAGCGTCTGACCGCCGAGCTTCAGATTGACCAGCGTGACGTAATACGGCGAGGCATTGCTCACCTTAAGATGGTTGCCGACGCGCTCAAAGCGCAGCTGTGAGAGCGCCTCTTCCGGCGGCATCGCCAGGTTAGCCGGGCGAACAAACAGCTTGATACGTGACAGAATAGCCAGTTGCAGGACGTTGTTGCCGTCCTGATGTTTTTTGCTGACGGAGGGAATCGCTTTGACGTTCATGTAAAAGAGCGATTCGCGATCGGCAGGCAGCGCCGGGCCTGCGTAGATAATGCGCAGGGTGTTTTCGCTGGCCGGCTCGCTGACAAACAGCGGCGGCGTGACGGCAAAGGTTTTTTCCTTTTGCCCGTTGGCATTTTCTATCCACGCGTTAATTAAATAGCGCTCTTGTTTATTGCTGTTGGTGATCGCCAGCGACGTTTGTTTGGCATCGGCCGGATAAATAACGCGCGTCGCGCCCAGCGCAATCCCGCCGGACGCATTCGCGCTGGCAGAAACCATCATCAAAATAAAAGCTAAAAACAGTCCAGGTTTAATCAGGGTGTTCATCACAACCGTACCTTTAATAATTAGTTCGCAGGCGTCAGGGATAAATCAACGTAAACCAGACATTCGACTGAATAGTGCCTGGTACAAGGTGTTCGGAAATTGCCCGGTAGCGGGCGCTGAAATGAAATACCAGCTCGCGGGTGTCAATGGGTAACCAGCTCACCGCCGTCGCGTTCGGGATGATCTGACGTTGCTGTTCGTCAAACAGCGCCAGCCCGACACCACTGCTGACCGCATTTTCCCCCGGCCGCGATGTCGCCAGGAAAACCTGCGGGTCTTCTGCCGGTGTCACTCCCTGGAACTGGATCCCCACGGTGCGGGAGACGTCCACGCTGCAATCCAGCAGACGTACGGTGAAAGGCACATTAACCGTGGAAAAGCTGCCGACGCCGGAAAAGGCGTTTGTGCGGTATTGCCCCATATCCACGCGCATATTCTGGCTGTCCGGGGCCACGGCGCAGCCGCCGTTAACCAGCTCTCCCCTGAGGTGTACTTTGCCGCCGTCTATGACCACGGTATGTGCGTTTACCGCTGAGGCAATCGCAAGGGCACACAGCAGTATCCCAGTCCTTGTCATCCTTCGCTCCCGGTATAGGCGATCAAAAGACCTCTTCCCTGAGGCCAGCCACATCCCTGTACTCAGGCATTACTCGTATTTCATTACGAATGTTGCGTCCGCGTTTGCCTGGCCTGGCTCGGTGGTCGCCGCCGTGGCTTTATAGCGCGCGGTGAAGTTCAGGGTGTTAGTCCCTTCAATCAGGTTCTGCGCCGCAGAGAAGGTGGCGCCGTCCGGGGTCAGCGTGGAGGATTTGCTGTCGAGGATCTCAATACCTACGCCCTTCGCGGAGTTGTCGTTGTTACCGGAGCTTACCGCCAGCAGCGTTTTGTCGGTGGCGTCGATCTGGCCGGTAAACGCGACAGCAGCGGTTTTCGCTACCGCAGGATCGCAGTCGTTCAGTTCGATGGTGAACGGAATATTGGAGGTGGTGTCACCCACTTTAGTGAATTTCGCGGTACGGTACTGGCCAAGATTAACCGTCTGCTCTGAAGAGTCAGTATTCACTGAACACGCGGCATTCACTAATTCACCTTTAAAATGCACCGTACCACCGTTTACAGATACAGGCGCTACCGGATCTTCTGCGTGAGCGGCACCCGCGACCAGGGCCAGAGTTGCAATAACAGTAGAAGCAATGTTGCTGAGTTTCATGTCTATTCCTTTAAAATGTAAATAACCCTTCCCGCGCATATTCGGGAATAAGAAATACGTTCAATTAAAAAATTGAAGGCTTATTTCGGAGAGGACAAAGTAGCTCAGGAATCTATTTCGTAATATGTCAAAACGCTGCCATTTTGCCAGGTCACATCCTAATCGCCTCTAAGAAATTGACCATGCCCTGAGAAGGGGTTTTGCGGGCCATCGATGAAATCTCGTAAAGGGTGACTGACAGCGGCGCTCGCTTCTGACAAAATACAGGCAATCCCCCCTTTCTAACGTTACAGACGGAATCTTCTCTCTGATGGCAGCAAAGATTATTGACGGTAAAACGATTGCGCAGCAGGTGCGCTCTGAGGTTGCGGAAAAAGTGAAGGCGCGTAAAGCCGCCGGATTTCGCGCCCCCGGGCTGGCCGTTGTGCTGGTTGGCAGCAACCCGGCTTCGCAAATTTATGTCGGCAGCAAACGCAAAGCATGTGAAGAGGTGGGGTTCGTCTCCCGCTCTTACGATCTGCCTGAAACCACCAGCGAAGCGGAACTGCTGGAACTGATCGACACCCTGAATGCCGATAAAGAGATCGACGGTATCCTGGTTCAGCTGCCGCTGCCTGCGGGCATCGACAACGTGAAGGTGCTGGAGCGCATCGCGCCGGACAAAGACGTTGACGGTTTCCATCCGTATAACGTGGGCCGCCTGTGCCAGCGCGCGCCGCGCCTGCGTCCGTGTACCCCGCGCGGCATCGTGACGCTGCTGGAGCGTTATAACATCGATACCTACGGCCTCAACGCCGTGGTAATTGGCGCCTCCAACATCGTGGGCCGTCCGATGAGCATGGAGCTGCTGCTGGCGGGCTGCACCACCACCGTCACCCACCGCTTCACCAAAAACCTGCGTCACCACGTCGAAAACGCCGATCTGCTGATCGTTGCGGTCGGCAAGCCGGGCTTTATTCCGGGCGAGTGGATCAAAGAGGGCGCAATCGTCGTGGACGTGGGTATTAACCGTCTGGAAAACGGCAAAGTGGTCGGCGACGTGGTGTATGAAGATGCCGCAGCGCGCGCATCCTATATTACTCCGGTCCCGGGCGGCGTAGGCCCGATGACGGTAGCAACACTGATTCAGAATACCTTGCAGGCGTGCGAGGAGTATCACGACGTAGAGGACGCGTAATCATGGCAACTTTTTCTTTAGGTAAACACCCGCACGTTGAGCTGTGCGATCTGCTGAAGCTGGAAGGCTGGAGCGAAAGCGGCGCGCAGGCAAAGATCGTCATCGCCGACGGGCAGGTAAAAGTAGACGGCTCGGTGGAAACCCGCAAGCGCTGCAAAATTGTCGCGGGTCAGACCGTGAGCTTCGCAGGACAAAGCGTGACCGTGACGGCCTGAGCTGTCTGATGCCCGGTGGCGCTGCGCTTACCGGGCCTGCGTACTGTCTCCGTTTGTAGGCCGGGTAAGGCGAAGCTGCCACCCGGCAATTTCTCTCACAATCCCCTCACACCCATCACGGTTAATTATCGATCAACTTCAAATAATCACTATTCCCTCTGGCGAAATGTGAAAATTAAGTTGCGCGATTTTCAGACTTTCCCCACGATAAGTAGAACGTTCTACTAAAACGTTCTACTTAAAAATAACAGCGCGAAAAAGCGCTACTCGGGGGAAATCAGCATGAGCCTGATATCAGGGTTTGTTAAATCGCTGTCTAAGTTATCGATGATTGGTCGCGCCTTAATGCTGCCAATTTCACTGCTTCCCGCTGCGGGCCTGCTGCTGGCCTTCGGCGATAAGTTCCATCTGCCGCTGATGATGAACGCCGGCGGGGTTATCTTTGATAACCTGCCGATGCTGTTCGCCATCGGCTCTGCCGTCGGACTGGCTTCGGAATCCGGCATTGCCGCACTCTCTGCGGCGGTCTCCGTGTTTGTCACCAACATCACCATCAGCACCGTGCTGAACATCACGCCGGAAATGGCCTCTCAGGGCGGCAAATACGCCATGGTCGTTGGCATTCCGACGTTGCAGATGGGCGTCTTTGGCGGCCTGATCTGCGGTATTCTTGCGGCCTGGTGTTACAACCGCTTCCACACCATGCAGCTGCCGGAGTTCCTCGGCTTCTTCTCCGGCAAGCGCTTTGTGGCGATTGCGACGGCGTTTCTGTCGTTCCTGCTCGGCCTGCTGCTGCCGTACGTCTGGCAGCATATTCAATCCGGGATCGACGCCCTGTCCGTGGTGGTAAACGGCGATAACCAGGCGGCCTCGACCTTTATCTTCGGGCTGGTGGAGCGCGCGTTGATCCCGCTCGGCCTGCACCATATCTGGTATCCATCCTTCTGGTATTCCTTCGGGGATTACACTACCCAGGCGGGTCAGGTGATCCACGGTGACCAGACCATCTGGTTCAAGATGCTGGAAGAGGGAGTGAAATCCTTCAGCAGCGACACCTACCAGAACGCCGGGAAATTCATGCAGGGCGAGTTCCCGCTGATGCTGTTCGCACTGCCCGCGGCGTGTCTGGCGATGTACCACGAAGCGCACACGAAGAATAAGAAAATCGCGGCCGGTATTCTGTTCTCTGCGGCCCTCACCTGCTTCCTGACGGGCATCACCGAGCCGGTAGAGTTCACCTTTATCTTCGTGGCGCCGATCCTTTACGTCTTCAACGCCATCATGGCGGGCCTGGCGTACATGACCATGTACCTGCTGCATGCGCACATCGCCAAGTCGTTCTCGGCGGGCTTTATCGACTACCTGTCGTTCGGGATCCTGCCGTCGTTTAACGGCTATCAGACCAACTTCCTGAGCGCCATTATCATCGGCATTCCAATGGCATTGATCTACTACTTCACCTTCCGCTTCGTGATCCGTCGCTTCGACGTGAAGACGCCGGGCCGCACCGAAGTGACCGCCAGCGCGAATGACAAGTCCGATTCCGAACTTGCCACCGAAATCATCGGCCTGCTGGGCGGTGCGCAGAACATTGATTCCGTTGGCTCCTGCATCACGCGTCTGCGTCTGGAAGTGGCGAAGAGCGAAGCGGTGGACCGGGACGGGCTGAACGGGCTTGGCGCGCGCGGCGTGGTGTTCGTGGGCGACAACGGGATACAGGTGATTTTCGGGGCCAGAGCACAGTTTATCGCCCAGACCATGTCCACGATGATTGGCAAATAATAAGATGCCTGAAGGAGGCGTCTCCTGTACGCTGGGGGACGCCTCTTATCTGGCTGATAATCGGGAAATTTCAGGGAGCGGTTTTGAAGAAAGTCAGCATCATTGATGTCGCAAAGCATGCGGGCGTGTCGGTTTCTACCGTTTCGCTGGTGCTGCGCCAGAAAGGGAAGATCTCAGAGGCGACGATCGGGAAGGTCAATGCCGCCATCACAACGCTGGGCTATGTTCATAACGTCGCCGCTGCCAATCTTCGCGCCAACACCTCCAACTTAATCGGCCTGATCCTGCGCGACTTCAGCGACAGCTTTTCCATCAAGGTGATGGCGAGCATCGTTCAGGAGCTGGAGAAACAGGGTTATATGGTATTTCTCGGTCAGCCGCTGAACGACGGCGAACATCTTGAGCGTACCCTGCTCTCATTTAAGCAGCAGGGCGTGGCGGGCGTCATCTACCTGGCGTCGGACACCCGCGCCGCCTCTCTTCCGGAACACATTCGTCACTGCCCGCTGCCGCTTGTGGCGGTTTCGCAGTCGTTGCTGGAAGAGAAATGCAACCTGGTGATGCGCGATAACCGCCAGGCGGCGAACCTGGCCGCGCGTTATCTTATCGAGCGCGGGCACCGTAACATCGCCTACATTGGCGGGCGCGACGGGTGCCGTATCCGCGAGCAGCGCCTGCTTGGTTTTCGCAGCGCGATGACGCAGAGCGGCCTGGTCTGGCGTGAGGAATATTCTCCCGCCTGCACCGATGACACGCAGGCGGCGGCCATGGCGACTCGTCAGCTGCTGGAGAAGAACAACACGATTACCGCCCTGCTCTGCCATTCACCGGACGCGATGATCGGTTCAATCTCAGGTATTCACCAGGTGGGGCGCACGGTGGGTAAAGACGTGTTTTTAACCCAGCAGGTGGCGCTGATTGGTTTTGAAGATATGCTCCACGTTAATCTCACGTCGCCGTCACTGACTTACGTTTCGTCTGCCAGCGAAGAGACCGGCCGCCAGGCGGCAGGGCTGATGATCCGCAGGCTGAAAGAGCCGGATCTGCAAACGCAGCGCATTACCCTCTCCGGGCAGCTTATCGCGCGGGAATCGGCGTAAAATCAGAATTTAGCACAGGTTTGCTGCGGCGGATCTGCTGCTATATTCCCATGATTTGCCATGGATAAATGCAATGCCTACCATTATCACCCACGCTGCCGTACCTCTGTGTCTGGGCTTAGGGCTCGGAACCAAAGTCATCCCACCCCGCCTGCTGTTTGCCGGGATCGTCCTCGCCATGCTGCCCGATGCCGACGTACTGGCGTTTAAATTCGGTGTCGCCTACGGGAATATTTTCGGCCACCGCGGTTTCACTCATTCGCTACTGTTTGCCCTGGTGGTGCCGATACTCTGCGTGCTGGCAGGCCGACGTTGGTTCAGGGCCAGCCTGACGCGCTGCTGGCTGTTTTTAACCGTGTCATTGCTGTCGCACAGCCTGCTGGATTCAATAACGACAGGCGGGAAAGGCGTCGGCTGGCTGTGGCCATGGTCTGATGAACGCTTCTTTGCGCCGTGGCAGGTGATCAAGGTCGCGCCGTTTGCGCTGTCACGCTACACCACGCCGTACGGGCATCAGGTAATCATTTCAGAACTGCTGTGGGTGTGGCTGCCGGGGATGGTGCTGATGGGGTTGCTGTGGTGGCGAAAACGTGCGCGCTGATGCCCTCACCCCGGCCCTCTCCCACGGGGAGAGGGAGAAAACCTAACAATTCCCTCTCCCTGCGGGAGAGGGTTAGGGTGAGGGGAAAATTACTTACGACGCCAGGTGGTTCCCTGCGGGCCATCTTCCAGAATAATGCCCATCTCGGTCAGACGGTTACGCGCTGCATCCGCCGCCGCCCAGTCTTTCGCCTGACGCGCTTCGAGACGCGCTTTGATCAGTGCTTCAATTTCCGCCACTTCACCGTCGTCCGCCTGCGCGCCGCTTTGCAGGAACAGGTCCGGCTCCTGCTCCAGCAGGCCGAGCACGGAAGAGAGCTTACGCAGATGAGACGCCAGCGCATTGGCAGCCGCCATATCTTCTGACTTCAGGCGGTTCACCTCACGCGCCATGTCGAACAGCACGGAGTAGGCTTCCGGGGTGTTGAAGTCGTCGTTCATGACCTCAACGAAGCGGGCCTCGAACGCCTCACCGCCTGCGGCCGGAACAGATTTATCGGTGCCGCGCAAGGCGGTATACAGACGCTCCAGCGCAGCGCGAGCCTGCTTCAGGTTCTCTTCGCTGTAGTTCAGCTGGCTGCGATAGTGGCCAGACATCAGGAAGTAGCGCACGGTTTCCGCGTCGTAATACTTCAGCACGTCGCGCACGGTGAAGAAGTTACCCAGCGATTTCGACATCTTCTCGCGGTCAACCATCACCATCCCGGAGTGCATCCAGTAGTTCACGTACTCGCCGCCGTGTGCACAGGTGGACTGCGCGATTTCGTTTTCATGGTGCGGGAACATCAGATCCGAACCGCCGCCATGGATGTCGAAATGGTTGCCCAGCTGTTTGCAGTTCATCGCGGAACATTCAATGTGCCAGCCCGGACGCCCTTCGCCCCACGGGGATGGCCAGCTCGGTTCGCCCGCTTTGGACATCTTCCACAGCACGAAGTCCATCGGATTACGCTTCACGTCCACCACGTCCACGCGCGCACCGGCCTGGAGCTGGTCCAGATCCTGGCGGGAAAGCGCACCGTAGGTTGGGTCCGTCGGCACCGAGAACATCACGTCGCCGTTGTCCGCCACATAGGCGTGACCGCGCTCGATCAGCTTTTGGGTGATATCAATGATTTCATGGATATGGTGGGTCGCACGCGGCTCGCTGTCCGGGCGCAGAATATTTAAGGCATCAAAATCCTTGTGCATTTCGGCGATCATGCGATCCACCAGCGCGACAAAGCTTTCGCCATTTTCATTAGCACGTTTAATGATTTTGTCGTCGATATCGGTAATGTTGCGCACGTACTTCAGGTTATAGCCCAGGAAGCGCAGGTAGCGTGACACCACGTCGAACGCGACAAAGGTACGGCCATGGCCGATATGACAGAGATCGTAAACCGTAATACCACACACGTACATGCCGACTTCCCCGGCATGGATAGGTTTAAATTCCT
>OKIZ01000308.1_pt1 | contig 20740 bp, 18 predicted proteins | sample 1610951 | NCBI WGS metagenome assembly OKIZ01 (sample SAMN04436700, study PRJEB24849) | human gut metagenome | biome: human gut; feature: NICU; material: stool | host: Homo sapiens | place: USA: Saint Louis, MO | collected 2010-07-22 | reverse complement strand
AGGCACAATACTCTCTGTACGTCCAATGACCTGATTTACACGTTCCAGGATTCGAGCTCTTTGAGCAATATTCATACTGCCACCTCCATCACCTGAAAGGCATGAAATGGAAGGCGGGCGGCAAAAATGAGGGTTACGCCGGGCATGGTGTCGCGGGCTTCCTGCTCACTGGATGCGTTGACGTAAATAACCAACGGCTTTGCAGTAGGGTTTCGCTCGGAAGTGGAGAGAAAACGCCATGTAAATTCAGGGCGAGTTTGGGTATGCTGTGATCCAGCCATAACTGTTACCTCGACTAACGGTTTGTGGTTAGAGGCCCGGTTAGTGTTCCTAGCACTGCCGGGCTTCGCACTTACAAGGTGTATTTCACCTCTGATATTCAAGCTAGCCCAAAGTGAAATACACTTCAAGCCTTTTTCTTTTGTTTTTTTTGCGTATACTGAAATACACCTAACACAAGGAGTTTCAGTAATGGCAACCGGTGCGAAGAACGCAAAGTCACAAATGACTACAGTTCGAATCCCCCATGATGTGATGGAAGATATTGAAAGTTTGAAGCAAGAAGGCGAAAGCACCGCTGGTTTTCTCGTAACTGCAGCCAAAGGTGAGATCAAACGTCGCCAGCGTAAGCAGAACAAAACTTCAGGTGGAGTATCAGAGTAATGAAGAAGAATCGCTTTACCAGAGAACAAGCTATTGACCAAATGAAGGTTGCAGTTGCCCCCTTCATTGTTAGAACCGATAAGGCTCACGCTACAGACCCAATCAGTTATAGGATATTCGCATCTGCAGATGATGAAATGCATATTGAACACGGCGAATTTGGTTATAAAGACTACTCTAAACCAGAGGTCCTGTTGCCCCGCCTCAAGCGGATAAAAGAATGGCTTGATGGCATCTAGAAAATAGTGAGACTCAAATTCTTGGTAACGGATATACGGAATTTTTCCCACACTGACGATAGCCCACAGAGCTAAAAATTTAGCTCTGTAATTGACCACCACAATCAATGTGATATCCTGGCTCTGCTTAAATATTTGGTAGTGACATTGGCAGCTCTGCAAAGCTGCCTTTGTTTTATGCATCATCTTCAATTCCCTCCAGCAATCCGGGTTGATACTTTCTCCATAATCCAATTTCTTCCATCTCAAGACGGGCTTTCTCTCCTTTGCACGCCTGTAGGTCACTACCGCACTTACTGGCTTTCTTTGTGTACTGATCCTTGCGGCGGCTGAAGTCATTCAGGAATGAGAACGGGACGCCGTATGAACCGGTTTTACGTATGGACGGGATAACTTCGCGGAATACCCAATTGCTGAAGCGGTGGGCGAACGTCCCAGCAGTGGATGCCTTGCGGCTGCGGGCAATCAGTTTATAGAAGCCGGATTCTGCGGCCATATTCCAGCTACGTGCTCCACCACGCTTACCCGAATGACCCTCAGTTAAAGTTAGGGTCATTACCTCGTCACCATCCAGAGAGGCAACGGCACTGGTAGGGTTGCTGATTTCCAACGCCTGGCATACATCAGAGACAACGAACCACGGCTCACCGAAGACATTCACAATCCTGACTGTGCGCCCTTCAAATTTAATTACCGAAATATCATTTTCATTTGCCGTGAAATTCGCCTTTTTGCCGGTTTCAGGGTGAGTCTGGCCGCTGCCAGTTAAGGCAGTAAATTTTTTCTGAGTCATTTCTATCGCTCCAAAAGTTGTTATTCAGAGCCGCCGCGACAGCGTTAGGTATGCTGTAATATTTTTAACTCAACGACACGCAACAAAATTTCTTTTCGCTGATCAGACGAAGTTGCGTGTGGTTGCATTAATCTTCTGCTAGGCCGATTTACGGCTATATGGGTTATTGACGTTAGGTACAGCAGGAGGATTGCGAACCCACCAGAGCACATCGGACAAAAGCCAGGCGCAGCTATTGCGGCCAAAGTGGCAACGCGGAGGGAAGCGGCCTTCTTGCTCCATCTTCCAGCGACTGGAACGGGAAAGGCTGGTGATTTCGTTGCATTCATCTTCACGAATGCGGCGGTCGAACTTAAAGCCATACTCTTCCAATAGAGTGCGGCGTTGTTCGGGGTTGGGTGGGGTAAAGGTGATATTTGGCATGTTGCCTCCACTGTTTTGAAGTTTGCGGAGGCAGTATTTAGCTAACGGGTATTAATGAAAATGGCTTCAAAGTTTTAGACTGGTGCTTATAGCTTTAAAGAGGGTAATCTAATGATTAAAACACCCCTTCTAATCTTTAGAGGCCACTACGATCAAAACTTAAAATGCTTGCTGATATATGACGTGATTGTTTCAACACTCTTAACTGGACACTGCCCGTTAGGAAACAAGTGCACCCTGTCGGCAACAGCTCTCGCCCAAGCTGAAAAGTTGTAACTTCCGTCTTTTTTGATGCATTCCTCATTGAAAACATCCGAATTTGTTTCTTTGAATCTTATTGCTGCACTTAAAATTAATAGTTCATTTCTTGCATGACGTTCCTGTGCAGCCTCAGAGCGAATATTTGTCTCATTTCTAATTTCAATCTTATTTACCCCTCCGTTAAAATAATTAGGCAAATCATCAAATTCTTTATTATTTAAAATTAATTTAAAGTCATTCTTTATGATCAGCAAAGCATCAGGATTAATACTAAAAACTTCAGAATCTTCAAACAAAACAAACATTTTCCTACTGGAAGACAGCCACAGATCAAAAATCCCCGGTTTAAACTCATATAAACTATCCATATAATATGCAGATCGTGGCAACGCCCACAGCCCCGAAAATATACACGGCACTACATTATCTAATGGAGGATTTTTATCGAAAAAGTCAGAATAATATTTATTATCCTCACGAAAAAGAGCGCTAACAGTTGAAAAAACATCATTAGCAATAAATCCCTCCATAAAATCGATACTTAATTGACCATCTTCATCAACGAAATGAACATAGCCCATACCTTCTTCTATTGGAATATATAAATTAATCCCCCCAACTGATGCCCAGTGAATTAAATCCTCTACTTTGCAATGAAGTGATTCAGCTGCCCGAGATAATGTATAATACTCACGTAATGGCATTCCCATATCGTCACCCTCAACGCCCCTAAATAACTTGCGGGCCAGGCGGGTAGGGTTTCCCGCTTTTCGGTTGGCCGACCTAGACCCGCAATATCAGTTTAATCTCTATTCGCTACAGGTAACAGAACCACATTTTGATGATTACCCGCAAGAAGCTCCAAGCGTTCATACCATTTGTTCAGAGCATCGAGCTTCTCCGGCAAGTACAGGCTACGGTTATAAATAGCCATGACGCCCGGTAGGGCATGACCCAGCAGCAGTTCTACAATATGCGGTGCTATGCCCATATTGTTTAGCCCCGTGGAGAACGTGCGACGCAGATCGTGAAGCGTCCAAGGCTCGTTATGGTGGAAATCTTTATAAAGCCTGCGCCCTTTCAATGATACAGCCTGACGGGTGCGATCTTCTCCCAGCAGTAGTCCCGTTTTGCCTGTCTCGCGTTTTAACTCTTCCAGCCACGGACGTATTGCTTCAGGTATCGATCTAACTATTTTCTCGCGAGTTTTGCTGTGCTCTTTCGGTACTGTCCAAATCCATGAGGAAAAATCCCACTCTGACCATCGAGAGAGGCGAACCTCCATCGTTCGTGCACCAAACAGCACTAGCATTTTGAGAAGACGTGAATAGTAAGGCTGCTGATCATCGCTGTCTGTGGAGCGCCACACATCAGCCAGCTCGCTATCTGACAATACGCGGTCACGTTGGCCGGATGGCTGGCCTACATCCTGAATGGTAAGAAAGGCAAGAGCATCACTGGCGGCATAGCGGCGAACCTTGCAGAAACGTAACGCCTGTTTAGAAATCTGAAACATGCGGCCGGCGGTCATGGGTTTGGTCAGGTTTATTTCATCAAAACAGGCCACCCAATGGCGGGTTTCACATCTGGTGAGCGGATAACGACCAAGGCGCGGGTAAATATGCTTACGTAGCTGTGCCCTTACCAGTTCTTCATCGCTGCGCTTTCTCCTGGCATAGTTCACCAGCCAGTATTCGAGAGCATCCTGTACTGTCACAGGTTTAAGCGTTTCTTCGGTGCTCAGTGCAAGCTCTGTTTTTGGATCAAGACCATTGGCCAACCACTGGCGACACTTTTCCCGCTTTTCTCTTGCAGCTTTTAGCGACAAATCAGGGTAACGGCCAATCGTTAAACGTTCGAGTTTGCTACCCCTTCCACCCAACCGGTAAGAGAATACCCAACTCAGTTGACCCTGTTTTGATGCCCTGACGCTTAAACCTTCACCATCTGCATACATTTCTGGCGCATCACGGTTGGCCGCCTGGAGTGCCTTGAGCTTTTTATCACTTAGCTTGTTAGTGCCCGCCATAGCCCGCCCTGCCTGGATTCTTGATTGCGATTGATACACTGATTGATACACCGTTCGTTGCTACAATCGAAAAACCGCATAAACATACGAACAAAAATAATCGTATCCTACTGATAATAAAAATCAAAATTGAGAATTCACGAAATCATGCAAAAGCATGAAAACAAGAAGTATTTTGCTTCTACAGTATGTTTCATAAGACTAACCATTTGATTCTAAATATAAATCATCAAAGCCGCTGCTTTCGCCCCGACGATGACCGGCAAGCCATCCAGTATACCAGCAAAAAGAAATCTTCGGTGCAGGGATTAATAAAGCCATATTTGTGATTCCGATCACACTTGTTAAAACCTATAATTAATTGCAGTTAAAAAATTAACAAACACATGAGTAACTTTCTATGGCTGAAACAAAGTCTCAACAATCAAGGCTCCTGGTGACGCTGACTGCGCTATTTGCAGCGTTCTGCGGCCTCTATCTTTTAATCGGCGGAGCATGGCTGGTCGTGCTTGGCGGCTCCTGGTACTACCCTATCGCCGGTCTGGTGATGCTGGGCGTGACCGTGATGCTGCTGCGCGGCAAACGCGCTGCGCTGTGGCTGTACGCTGCGCTGCTGCTGGCGACGATGATCTGGGGCGTCTGGGAAGTCGGCTTCGACTTCTGGGCGCTGACGCCGCGTAGCGATATCCTCGTCTTCTTTGGCATCTGGCTGATCCTGCCCTTTGTCTGGCGTCGTCTGCCGGTGCCTTCCGCTGGCGCCGTTGGCGCGCTGGTCGTCGCCCTGCTGATCAGCGGCGGCATGCTGACCTGGGCTGGTTTTAACGACCCGCAGGAAGTCAACGGCACCCTGAGCGCCGACGCCACCCCGGCCGCGCCGATCTCCAACGTTGCCGATGGCGACTGGCCGGCCTATGGCCGCAACCAGGAAGGCCAGCGCTTCTCTCCGCTGAAGCAGATTAACGCCGACAACGTGAAGAACCTGAAGGAAGCCTGGGTATTCCGCACCGGCGACCTGAAGCAACCGAACGACCCGGGTGAAATCACCAACGAAGTGACGCCGATTAAAGTCGGCGACACGCTCTTCCTGTGTACCGCCCACCAGCGTCTGTTCGCGCTGGACGCGGCCACCGGTAAAGAGAAGTGGCATTTTGACCCGCAGCTGAACGCCGATCCGTCGTTCCAGCACGTCACCTGCCGCGGCGTCTCTTATCACGAAGCCAAAGCGGATAACGCTCCTGCCGACGTCGTCGCCGACTGTCCGCGCCGTATTATCCTGCCGGTGAACGATGGCCGCCTGTTCGCGGTGAACGCCGACAACGGTAAGCTGTGCGAAACCTTTGCCAATAAAGGTATTCTCAACCTGCAGACCAACATGCCGGTCACCACGCCGGGTATGTATGAACCCACTTCTCCGCCGATTATAACCGATAAAACCATCGTGATTGCCGGCGCGGTTACCGATAACTTCTCAACCCGCGAGCCGTCTGGCGTCATCCGCGGCTTTGATGTGAATACCGGTAAACTCTTGTGGGCCTTCGATCCGGGTGCGAAAGATCCGAACGCCATCCCGAGCGATGAACATCACTTCACGCTCAACTCACCGAACTCCTGGGCGCCTGCCGCCTACGACGCTAAGCTGGATCTGGTCTATCTGCCGATGGGCGTGACCACCCCGGATATCTGGGGAGGCAACCGTACGCCGGAGCAAGAGCGTTACGCCAGCTCGATTGTGGCGCTGAACGCCACCACCGGTAAGCTGGCCTGGAGCTACCAGACCGTCCACCACGATCTGTGGGATATGGATATGCCCTCCCAGCCGACGCTGGCTGACATTGAGGTTAATGGTAAAACCGTACCGGTCGTCTATGCCCCGGCGAAAACCGGCAACATCTTCGTACTGGATCGCCGTAATGGCGAGCTGGTGGTCCCGGCCCCGGAAAAACCGGTTCCGCAGGGCGCTGCCAAAGGGGATTACGTCGCCAAAACCCAGCCGTTCTCCGATCTGAGCTTCCGTCCGAAGAAAGATCTGACCGGGGCGGACATGTGGGGCGCCACTATGTTCGACCAGCTGGTGTGTCGCGTGATCTTCCACCAGATGCGCTATGAAGGTATCTTCACCCCGCCATCTGAGCAGGGCACTCTCGTCTTCCCGGGTAACCTGGGGATGTTTGAATGGGGCGGTATCTCCGTCGATCCGAACCGTCAGGTGGCTATTGCCAACCCGATGGCGCTGCCGTTCGTCTCTAAACTGATCCCACGCGGCCCGGGCAACCCGATGGAGCCGCCGAAAGATGCGAAAGGCTCTGGCACCGAGTCCGGCGTGCAGCCACAGTACGGTGTCCCGTACGGCGTCACCCTGAATCCGTTCCTGTCGCCGTTCGGTCTGCCGTGCAAACAACCGGCCTGGGGCTATATCTCCGCGCTGGATCTGAAAACCAACGAAGTGGTATGGAAAAAACGTATCGGTACGCCGCAGGACAGCCTGCCGTTCCCGATGCCGGTTAAGCTGCCGTTCACCATGGGGATGCCGATGCTTGGCGGTCCGATCTCCACGGCCGGTAACGTCCTGTTCATCGGCGCGACCGCAGATAACTACCTGCGCGCGTACAATATGAGCAACGGCGAGAAGCTGTGGGAAGCCCGTCTGCCAGCCGGCGGTCAGGCCACCCCAATGACCTACGAAGCGAATGGCAAACAGTATGTTGTCATCTCTGCCGGCGGTCACGGCTCGTTCGGTACCAAAATGGGCGATTACATCGTCGCCTATGCGCTCCCGGATGACGCCAAATAAAACGCAAAACGGCAACGAAAGTTGCCGTTTTTTTTGTGTTTATCCCTTCTCCCCATGGAAGATGGCAGCAGGCCGCCGAGCCCTAAACCGTGAATCCCAACATCATCCCGGTGTCTTCATGCTCCAGCAGGTGGCAGTGGGCCATATAGGCAAACTCCTTCGGCGCCGGATGATCAAACTTCACCAACACTTCACTGACGTCACCTTCCACGCGGACGGTATCTTTCCAGCCGCTGCGGTGCGCGGCTGGCGGCTTGCCGTTCTCGCTGAGGATACGGAACTGGGTGCCGTGGATATGGAACGGATGCAGCATCATGTCGCCCTTACCCGATATCACCCAGCGCTCATACTGGCCTCTGGCCGCGGCAAACATCGGCACATTCATGTCGAAGGCTTTGCCGTTGATGCGGTTGGCGTTATGGAAATCAAACCCCTTGCCTGACGACATGCCATGATCCCGACCAGCCTCGTGGTTCATATTGCTCATATTGCTCATGTCGCCATGGTGCATATTGCTCATGTCGCCCATGCCGCCATGCCCCATCATGCCGTGGTCCATTCCCGCCATCGCCTGGTCGCCATACTTCTCCATCAGCGCCTGCATGCCCATCCTGTCGAGCATCGGATCCATCGACAGCTGGAGCTGACGCTGCGTCAGCCCCGTCAGGGACGGTAACGCCGGCAGCGTGGCCAGCGTATCCAGCAGTTTGCCGGAGGCGGGAATGACCAGCGGCTGAACGCGCAGCACCGGCTGCGGTTTATCAAAAGGCGCAATGGCCATGCCCATCTGGCTCACCGGCAGGGTCACCAGATCGAAAGGTTTACCGTCGCTGGTGTCCACCAGCACCTCAAAGCGTTCCCCCATCAACACCGGCAATTCATCGACCTTCACCGGCTCGGCCAACAGACCGCCGTCACTGGCCACCACGTACAGCGGACGCTTATCGCTGGTGGCAAAATTGAGGGAACGGGCATTACAGCCGTTTAGCAAGCGCAGACGTAGCCAGCCCCGCGGGGCGGCATGTTCGGGATAGAGAGCGCCATTGGTCAGCAGCGTATCGCCAAACCAGCCGACAGCGGCACTCATCACATCCAGCTGGTAGTCGATCTCGCCGGCGGCGGTGAACTTCTTGTCCTGGACAATCACCGGCACATCATCGATTCCCCATTGCTTAGGCAGCAGCAGGCGTCCGCTCTCTTCATCCTCGATCAGCACCAGGCCGGCCAGCCCCATCGCCACCTGCCGGCCGGTGGTCCCATGTTGATGCGGATGAAACCAGCAGGTGGCCGCCCGCTGCGTCGGCGTGAAGCTCACCGTACGGGTGGCGCCCGGGGCGATAACCCCCTGTGGTCCGCCGTCGACCTCGCCCGGGACCTCCAGGCCATGCCAGTGCAGCGTGGTCTCTTCCGCCAGCTGGTTGGTAATGTCAACCGTAATGGTCTTCCCCTGCGTCAACTGTAGCGCAGGACCCAGCAGTGAACCGTTATAGCCCCAGGTGGTGGCGTGCAGAGCGCCAAACTGTGTTTTGCCCGCCTGGATCGTCAGGGCGATACGGTTGCGCGCATCGGCCGTTAACAGCGTCGGTATCGGCAGAGCCGGGCGACTGGCCGCAAAAACCGCACGGCTCCATAGCGGTAATGCGCTGGCCACGCTAACCGCGGCGGTCAGTTTGAGGAAGTCTCGACGTTGCATATTCACATCCTTTTTATTCTGCGGGCGAATATTTGAGCTTAAACCCTACCGTAACGGGAAGGTCAAGCAGAAGAGTAAGAATAAAGATCGGCGCTGTGTAAAGAAGTATGCTAATTTGAAGCGTCGGTGATCTAATGGTAGAAAAAATGAAGACGCTTTTCAGAACAATGGTACTCGGCAGCCTGCTTGCTCTCTCCGCCAACAGCTACGCGCTCAGCGAATCAGAAGCAGAAGATATGGCTGATTTAACCGCGGTTTTTGTGTTTCTGAAAAACGACTGTGGCTACCAGAACCTGCCCAATACACAGATCCGACGCGCGCTGGTGTTCTTTGCCCAACAGAACCAGTGGGATCTGAGCAACTACGACAGCTACAACATGAAAGCGCTTGGCGAGGATAGCTACCGCGATCTCAGCGGTATTAACATCCCGACGGCGAAAAAATGCAAAGCGCTGGCCCGCGATTCGCTCAGCCTGTTGGCTTACGTCAAATAATGACCGGCGCGGACGGTCACGCTCCGCGCCTTTGCCGTTTCATTTGTCACATTTAAATATTTATATCTATATTTATTATTGTATATAAACAAACATTATTTAATTGCAAACCTATCAATTCGCCAAATAAATTAAACCCCTAATAATGATGAATGACTAAAAAACTAATAAAATATCATTAGTCATATATTGCAAAATAAAAAGCACCCTTCTAGAATCCGGTGAAAATATCCCTACTTCATGGACTGAAATTGTGAATATCTCGCCGACTCTCCGTATTATCCCGCTCGCCGCACTTTTATTAGTGGGCTGTAGCAATACCTCTTCTCGCCAGCAGGTAAAACCGATCACCACGCCGCTCACATCACAGCAGCAGGCTGAGCAGGAGCGAGCGGCCAGCGAACAGGAGCGTATTGAGTCCTGCCGAAAGGCGCTGGATTCACTTAAAGAGGTGAACCCACAGCAGGCAACTAAACTCAGCAATGAGTTCAATGCCCTGGTGCGTTCGGCATCGCAATACAACAATGTGCGCGATAAAGTGGCCGATCCCACCCGACTGGGCATTGACTCCATGTACCAGTTTAAATCCATCAAACTGTGTTCCGATATCCAGAAAACGCTGATCGATACCCTGGTACAGCGTGGTGAAAACAAACTGCCATGAACAAACCCGCCACGCTGACCCCTAAAGCACCACTGCTGATGCTCGTCGCGGCGCTGGCGCTTTCAACCTCATTCTACGCCGGTGCTACGCCGGCTTTTCTCGATTACGCCCAGCAGCAAACTCAGCAAGCTCAAGCGCAAGAAGAGAAAAGCTCTGCGGCCACAGCAAAGCAAGCGTCAGACGCTCGCCAGAACGCGGACAATAAAAAAACGACGGCCAATAACGCACAGTTGCAAAAAAGAATCGCCAGCCAACAGGCAACGATTGCGCAAAAAGATAAAATTATCCAACAATTAAAAAAACAGCTTACCGCCACACCAGCCACGGATACATCCATTGCGAATGAGCAAGCGGCGTTAAATAATAAAATAAAGCAATTACAGCTCGCCTTAACCGCCGCCACGGCGGAAAATGAGACGTTAATTAAAAAGGAAGTCGTTGCCCGGAATAATACTCTGCAACAGAGCCAGGCTGCCGCACTTAAGCAGATCCAACAATTAACGTCGCAGCTTCAGAGCGTCGAAGCGGAAAATAAACGGCTCAGCACCAGCCTCACCACGCTGAATACAGATAAACAAACGCTGACCTCCCGGCTGGCCGCCGCGGAAAAAGCACAGCAGACCGCACTCGGCCAGCTCACCGCCCTCGACACAGACAAGCAGACACTCACCGCCCGGCTGATGGCTGCGGAAAAAGAGAAACAGGCCGCCCTCGACCAGGCCAAAGCCCTTAACGCCGACAAACAGCCGCTGGCCACCCGACTGGCCGTGGTGGAAAAAGAGAAGCTGGCTGCCCTCGAGCAGGTTAAAGCGCTGACCACCGATAAGCAGTCGCTGACTATCCGGCTCGCCGCTGCGGAGAAGGCACAGCAGGCCGCCCTCGACCAGGCCAAAACACTGAACGCTGATAAACAGCCGCTGGCCAGCCGACTGGCCGCGGCGGAAAAAGAGAAGCTGTCCGCCCTCGACCAGGTCAAAGCGCTGACCACCGATAAGCAGTCGCTGACTATCCGGCTCGACGCCGCGGAGAAAACGCAGCAGGCCGCTCTCGACCAGGTCAAGGCGCTAAACGCCGACAAGCAGTCGTTAACCGCCCGGTTGGCCGCCGCGGAAAAAGCGCCAACAACCCGCCCTGACACCGCTGCAGCGCCAAAAAATGAGCCGCCGGAGATGGCGGCGGTTGTTGCAGCCTACCGCCTGCAGGCGGATAAAGACAACGCCCAGCTACGGATGAAAGAAGATGAAATCCAACTGCTGAGAACACAGCTTTCTGTACAGTCCAAAACGCGCAGCGGCGAGAGCGCCGCCGCCAAACTCAGCGCATCGGGAGAACAGCAGGCTTATGCGATCGGCGCCTCGATGGGAGCAGAAGCCCTTAACGTTCTCACCACCCGTCGCACTCAGGGAATTACCGTCGACGCCGGGCTGGTGCTGCGGGGTATCGAAGATGCTTTTAGCGGCCAGCTTCGTCTCGGAGAACAGGAGCGTAACAAGGCGCTGTTTGACGTCTCGCAGCAGGTTTTCCAGAACCTGAATAAAATCGAGCAGAAAAACATCAGTGCCGGTAAGAAATATCAGCAGGCGTTTGCGCGCAAAAAAGATGTGATCTTTAAAGATGGCGTCTACAGTCGCGTCGATTATCCGGGCAAAGGAAAAATAAGCGGTAACGATCTGGTCACCGTAGTAATCAAAGAGATGCTGACGGACGGGACAGTGATCAACGATATGGAAGCGAAAGATCAGGCGCTCACCCAGAAGCTGGATGCCTATCCCCCGGTGTTTCGCGGCCCGCTGCAACGCCTGCAGAACCATGGCTCCTTGACGCTGGTCGTCCCGCCCGAAAAAGCCTATGGCAGTAAAGGATTACCGCCGAAAATCCCGCCAGGCGCCACCATGGTTTATTCCGTGCGGATAGTAGATAGCCAACCCGCACTGGCGAAATAACCCTCCCCCCACCGCTCTCCCCGGGCGGTGGCGGTTATTCCTGCCGCATTGCTGCAATAACCGCCGTGCATCCTCATCTATAGTTGTCTATGATGTTGCACTCGTTTTACGGGTGTAACAGATGTTAACGAAGGAGGAGCCTCACCGTGGCCGATAATCCACTGTGGCATGAAACGCTGCATGACCATTTTGGTCAGTACTTTAGCGTTGATAACGTGCTGTACCACGAAAAAACCGATCATCAGGATTTGATCATCTTCGACAACCGCGCCTTTGGCCGGGTGATGGCGCTGGATGGCGTCGTGCAAACCACCGAACGCGATGAGTTTATCTATCACGAAATGATGACCCACGTGCCGCTGCTGGCCCACGGCAACGCGAAGCATGTCCTGATCATCGGCGGCGGCGACGGCGCGATGCTGCGCGAAGTCTCTCGTCACCGTAGCATCGAAACCATCACCATGGTGGAAATCGATGCCGGGGTGGTCTCATTCTGCCGTCAGTACCTGCCCAACCATAGCGCCGGGGCCTACGACGATCCGCGCTTCACGCTGGTGATTGATGATGGCGTCAATTTTGTTAACCAGACGACGCAAACGTTTGACGTGATCATTTCGGACTGTACCGACCCTATCGGTCCGGGCGAAAGCCTGTTCACCTCGGCTTTTTATGAAGGCTGCAAACGCTGCCTGAACCCGGGGGGCGTGTTCGTTGCGCAAAACGGCGTTTGTTTCCTGCAGCAGGACGAAGCGGTCGGTAGCCACCGCAAACTGAGCCACTATTTTCGCGACGTCAGCTTCTACCAGGCGGCCATCCCAACCTATTACGGCGGGATCATGACTTTTGCCTGGGCGAGCGACAACGAGGCGTTGCGCCATCTCTCCAGCGAAATCATTCAGGCGCGCTTTCACAAAGCCAACCTGACCTGCCGTTACTACAATCCGGCAATCCATACGGCGGCCTTCGCCTTACCACAATATCTGCATGATGCTCTGTCCGCACCGTGACGCGAAGTAAGGGGGTGAACTAAATTGAAAAAATTGAAGCTGCATGGCTTTAACAACCTGACCAAAAGCCTGAGTTTTTGTATCTACGATATCTGTTACGCCAAAACGGCAGAGGAGCGTGACGGCTACATCGCTTATATCGACGAACTCTATAATGCCAATCGCCTGACGGAGATCCTGACAGAAACCTGTTCTATTATTGGCGCCAATATCCTGAATATCGCCCGCCAGGATTATGAACCCCAGGGCGCCAGCGTGACCATTCTGGTCAGCGAAGAGCCTGTCGATCCCAAGCTTATCGACCAGACCGAACATCCAGGTCCGTTACCGGAAACCGTGGTCGCCCATCTCGATAAGAGCCATATCTGCGTGCATACCTACCCGGAGAGCCATCCGGAAGGTGGACTGTGCACCTTCCGCGCCGATATCGAAGTCTCTACCTGCGGGGTCATTTCTCCGCTTAAAGCGCTGAACTATCTGATCCACCAGCTGGAATCGGACATTGTGACCATTGACTACCGCGTGCGCGGCTTTACCCGCGATATCAATGGGATGAAGCATTTTATCGATCATGAAATCAATTCGATTCAGAACTTTATGTCCGATGACATTAAGTCGTTGTATGACATGGTCGATGTGAACGTTTATCAGGAAAATATCTTCCATACCAAAATGTTGCTCAAGGAGTTCGACCTTAAGCACTACATGTTCCATACCCGACCGGAAGAATTGACCGCCGAAGAGCGCAAGGTCATTACCGACCTGCTGTGGAAAGAGATGCGCGAGATTTACTACGGCCGCAATATTCCTGCCGTGTAATATTGGAAATGCCCGGCGGCGCTTGCGCTTGCCGGGCCTGGGATTCTGCGCCGCCTGGTCGCCCGGGTAAGGCACCAGCCGCTACCCGGTGATTTCCCCTGCTCACGCTACGCTTAGCAGGGCTACGCTCTTGCGCCACCCGACATAAAAGGCATCATTAACGCTGCTGCATAAATTCACGATAAGCGGCAACGACCTGCAGGAAATCCTCCACGCCGCAGAGAGAGAGACTTTCTTCGTCGTAGTAGCTCATCCCCTCCTCGATTTCGTCGCCGGAAAACTCCAGTTGATTGGCGCGGATCATCACCTCTTCGCCATCCAGCCACAGCGTATATTCATGGCCAGCCCGCTGCCAGGAACGTTCACTGCCCTTCACGGTGCGTGCAGCCTGCTCTACTTCATCAAGCAGGGCAAGATTGTCTTTCACCTCTTCGTTGAACCAGTGGCCGATCGCCTCGTGATCCATCGACATTCGCACCTTTACCACTCCGGTAATATCGCGCAGAAATTCGTAGTCCATAGTCTTTTCCTCTGCAAGGGCAATGCGTCACCGCTGCACTGTACCCATGCAGTAATTATCGCAGCAGACTGAAAGAAAAAAAGCGTAACGGGCAGGAGGTTTGGAAATAAAAATGCCCGGTGATGCAATGTTCACCGGGCATTGGGGAGTTTATCGCCAAACGGTCAGCCGGGCTGACCGAATGGTTTTACACCGCGGTCTGGAAGATCACGCCGTCAGCTTTTTCAGTGTACTGATCCAGCTGGTTAAAGTTCAGATAACGGTAGGTATCTTCCGCTGTCTTATCCACCTGCGCCACGAAGGTCTGGTACTCTTCCGGCGTCGGCAATTTGCCGAGCAGAGAAGCCACCGCTGCCAGCTCGGCAGAGGCCAGATAGACGTTAGCGCCGGTACCTAAACGGTTCGGGAAGTTACGGGTGGAGGTGGAGACCACCGTCGCACCGTCGGCCACGCGAGCCTGGTTACCCATACACAGGGAACAGCCAGGGATTTCGATACGCGCCCCGCTCTTACCAAACACGCTGTAGTAGCCTTCTTCGGTCAGCTGCGCGGCGTCCATACGGGTTGGCGGCGCCACCCACAGGCGAGTCGGCAGCTGGCCTTTGTGGCTGTCCAGCAGCTTACCGGCGGCACGGAAGTGGCCGATGTTGGTCATGCAGGAACCGATGAACACTTCGTCGATCTTCTCGCCCTGCACGTCAGACAGCAGACGGGCATCGTCCGGATCGTTCGGCGCGCACAGGATTGGCTCTTTGATATCCGCCAGATCGATGTCGATCACTGCCGCGTATTCCGCGTCAGCGTCGGCTTCCAGCAGTTGCGGATCCGCCAGCCATTTTTCCATGCCCTGGATACGGCGTTCCAGCGTACGGCGGTCGCCGTAGCCTTCGGCGATCATCCACTTCAGCAGGACGATGTTGGAGTTCAGGTACTCAACGATCGGCTCTTTGTTCAGCTTGATGGTGCAACCGGCAGCAGAACGCTCAGCGGACGCATCGGTCAGTTCAAATGCCTGCTCGACTTTCAGATCCGGCAGACCTTCGATCTCGAGGATGCGACCAGAGAAGATGTTTTTCTTACCTTTCTTCTCAACGGTCAGCAGGCCCTGCTTGATGGCATACAGTGGGATGGCATGAACCAGGTCGCGCAGGGTGATACCCGGCTGCATTTTCCCTTTGAAGCGCACCAGCACCGATTCCGGCATATCCAACGGCATCACGCCGGTCGCAGCGGCGAAGGCCACCAGACCAGAGCCCGCCGGGAAGGAGATACCGATTGGGAAACGGGTATGGGAGTCGCCGCCGGTACCCACGGTATCCGGCAGCAGCATGCGGTTCAGCCAGGAGTGGATAACGCCATCGCCCGGACGTAGAGAAACACCGCCGCGGTTCATGATGAAGTCCGGCAGGGTATGGTGCGTGGTCACGTCAACCGGCTTCGGATAGGCTGCGGTGTGGCAGAAGGACTGCATCACCAGGTCAGCGGAGAAGCCCAGGCACGCCAGGTCTTTCAGTTCATCACGGGTCATTGGACCGGTGGTGTCCTGAGAACCGACGGAGGTCATTTTCGGCTCGCAGTAGGCGCCCGGACGGATACCGGCAACGCCGCAGGCGCGGCCAACCATTTTCTGCGCCAGAGAGAAGCCGCGGGTGCTTTCCGCCACGTCTTTCGCCTGACGGAAGACGTCGCTGTGCGGCAGCCCCAGCGCTTCGCGCGCTTTGGTGGTCAAGCCGCGGCCGATGATCAGCGGAATACGGCCACCGGCGCGCACTTCGTCGATCAGCACATCGGTCTTCAGCTCGAAGCTGGCCAGCAGTTCGTTGGTTTCGTGGTTACGCACTTCACCTTTGAACGGGTAAACGTCAATCACGTCGCCCATGTTCAGGTTTGACACATCAACTTCGATAGGCAGCGCACCCGCATCTTCCATGGTGTTGAAGAAGATTGGCGCGATTTTGCCGCCCAGGCACAGACCGCCGCCGCGCTTGTTCGGCACGTTCGGAATATCGTCGCCCATAAACCACAGCACCGAGTTGGTCGCGGATTTACGCGAGGAACCCGTACCGACCACGTCGCCGACGTAGGCCAGCGGATAGCCTTTCTGCTGCAGGGCTTCGATTTGTTTAATCGGGCCGACGACGCCCGGCTGGTCCGGATCAATTCCTTCGCGGGCGTTTTTCAGCATCGCCAGCGCATGCAGTGGGATATCCGGGCGCGACCAGGCATCCGGCGCCGGAGACAGGTCATCGGTATTGGTTTCGCCGGTGACCTTGAAGACGGTAACGGTGATTTTCTCTGCCAGCTGCGGGCGGTTCAGGAACCACTCAGCGTCAGCCCAGGATTGCATGACCCGTTTAGCATGCTCGTTACCTGCTTTTGCTTTCTCTTCTACGTCGTAGAAGTTATCGAACATCAGCAGAGTATGAGACAGCGCTTTCGCGGCAATCGGCGCCAGTTTCGCGTCGTCCAGCGCATCGATCAGCGGATGAATGTTGTAACCACCCTGCATGGTGCCCAGCAGTTCAACGGCTTTTTCAGGGGTTACCAGAGGGGAGGTCGCTTCGCCTTTGGCGATCGCGGCAAGGAATCCAGCTTTAACATAGGCGGCTTCGTCGACGCCCGGCGGTACACGGTTAATCAGCAGGTCTAACAGGAATTCTTCTTCTCCCGCAGGCGGGTTTTTCAGCAGTTCTACCAGCGCGGCCATTTGGGTTGCATCTAAGGGTTTGGCAACAATCCCCATGGCGGCACGCTCAGCTACGTGCTTACGGTATTCTTCTAGCACGACGGTTCTCCTCGCTTCTCATTGTCATAATGCGGCCTACACGTCTTCAATCAATCTGCTTCGGAATTGGCAGTTTGCCGCCTTGACGCATCTTGAAGGATTTAGTGGCTGGGCGATTTTCTTCACGCTCCTGTGAGACAGCAGTTTGTAGGGTAAATGCCCGATACCGCGTCGGCAGCATAGCAGGATTTTTGAAAGGTGTTAATCTGTTTACAAAAAAGCAACATTAAAATTTAGCTGAATCGTTAAGGGCAGGATATTGCAGGCTTTCTGTTCAAATACCGCGACAAAAATTCCTTTCCGCGTACAACTCCCCGGGCCGATCCCAACAATAATCAATAAAAAGCCATACCGCTTACTTATACTCAGCAAACGCGCCGTTTTCGCCGATACTTTAGCGAGATGGGTTACTTTTTGGGTCAGGAGCTTCCATGTCACTGCCGTTCAAACCCCATATCATCGCCCTGCTCTGTAGCGCTGGCTTACTCGCGGCGGCGGGAACACTCTATGTGCAAAGCCGAACCCCGGCGACGATCGCTGAACCGCCAGCCCAGCCAGCGCCCGCAGCGTCTACGACACAGCCGGTGACCACCACCTACACCCAGGCGCAAATTGATCAGTGGGTCGCGCCCATCGCGCTCTACCCGGACAGTCTGCTGTCGCAGGTGTTGATGGCCTCCACTTATCCCGACAACGTCATGCAGGCGGTACAGTGGTCCCAGGATAACCCCGCGATGAAAGGGGATGCGGCGGTTCAGGCGGTTGCCAGTCAGCCGTGGGATCCCAGCGTCAAATCCCTTGTCGCTTTCCCTGCCCTGCTGGCGATGATGGGCGAAAATCCGCCCTGGGTGGAGAACCTCGGCAATGCGTTTTTGGCCCAGCCGCATGATGTGATGGACTCGGTGCAGCGCCTGCGCGCTATTGCCCAGCAGACCGGGACCCTGAAATCCACGCCACAGCAGAAAGTGATTGTCACCCCTGCCGCACCGGTTTCCGCCAGCAGCACGGCAGCAACGTCCACCACCCACTCGGCGGCGCCTGCGCCCACGCAGGTCATTAAAATAGAACCGACCAATCCGCAGGTGGTCTATGTTCCCAGCTATAACCCCTCCACCGTCTATGGCACCTGGCCGAACAGCGCCTATCCGCCGGTCTACCTGCCGCCGCCTCCCGGGGAGCAGTTTACCGATAGCTTCGTCAAAGGCTTCGGTTACAGCCTGGGCGTGGCCACTACCTGGGCGCTGTTTAGCAGCATCGACTGGGATGATGATGATGACCACCACCATCACGATGACGACTATCACCACGGCGATTACTCGCATAATGGCGATAACATCAATATTAATGTAAATAATTTCAATCATATAACGGGAGAAAACCTGCCGGGCAACCACGTTAACTGGCAGCATAATCCTGCCTATCGCGGTCACACACCGTATCCCGATAATACGGTTGCTCAACGCTTCCATCAGACCAACGTTTCCGGCGGAATGAGCGCTACCCAACATGCGCCAGTCGATCGCGAAGCGCAGCGCCAGGCAGCGATGACCCAGCTGCAGCATAACGTACCGGCGGCGACAGCGGGCAACCTGGCGGCAAACAACGCCTCACGCGATGCCCAGCGTCAGGCAGCTTCGGCGCAATTGAAACAAGCCACCCAGCGCAGCAACTATCGCGGTTACGACAGCACACCAACCTCGACCCAGCAGCAGCGTCGCGAGGCGGCGAAAACGCAGTTGAAAAATCCCACGCCGCAACAACAGCAGCGTCGGGAAACCGTTAAGAGCCGCGAGCAGAACCTGACACCTCAGCAGCAACAGCATCGGCAGCAGATCCAGTCCGCCACGCCCGCGCAGCGTCAACAGCAGGTTAGTCATTTACGCGCCAGCGCTCTTAGCGGCAACGAAAGCCGCGCCCCCTCCTGGCAAGCGCAGCAGGAACGGGGACTGCAAAGTCGGCAGTTTTCCGCTGTAAACCGCGAGGAGCGTGGCGGCGCCAGAGAACGTCTTTCCGAACACCATGAACTGCGCCGCCGCTGAGGATGAGCAGAATGAGAAACCTATTACCTATTGCCCTGTTCACATTGATACTGTCACCGTTAGCCGCCTTCGCCCAGCAGCAGTTTTCTACACCGGAACAGGCCGCGAGCGCGCTGGCTGAGGCGCTCAGCCAGCAAAATGAAGCGGCGCTGAGCAAGGTGCTCGGCGATAACTGGCAGCAATTTTTACCTACCGATGGGATCGACCCCAGCGCCGTCGACCGTTTTCAGCGCGACTGGCAGGTAAAACATGTCATCGTGCAGCAGGGTGATAACGCCTGGCTCGACGTCGGCAGCGAGGCATGGCGGTTGCCGGTGCCTATCGTAAAAACGTCTCAGGGCTGGCGCTTTGATATGGCCGCAGGCGAAGAGGAGATCCTCACCCGCGCCATCGGTCGCAATGAACTGTCGGCGATAGCCGCCATGCACGCCTACGTTGACGCCCAGCAGGATTACTATCAACTGAACCACCGCTGGGCGCAAAAAATCATCAGCAGTGAAGGCAAAAAAGATGGGTTGTACTGGCCGACGTCGCCGGGTGAGACGCCCAGCCCGTTGGGGCCGGCATTCAGCCCGACGGAGCCCGGCGCCGGTTATCATGGCTATCGTTTCCGCATTATCACAGGCCGCGATGACCAGGATGCGGCCTTGCTCGCCTGGCCTGTGGAATGGGGTGAAACCGGAGTGATGAGCTTTATGATCGATCTGCACGATACGGTTTATCAGGCTAATCTCGGCGAAGAGAGCGCCGCAAAAGCGCAGGCCATCACGCGCTTTGCCCCCGATGCTGACGCCGGCTGGCAGGTTGTCAAACCATAAAAAAACGCCAGGTTGCCCTCAAGCAACCTGGCGTTTCTATTCGCTTAGCCCTGATGGGGCATCAGAGACGGATCGCCAGCAAAAGTCGGCTTTGTGCTGGATAATGCCGCTTCATCAGCGCTGATGCTTCCGGAGTTCGCCGCCCATACCCCTTCATTCGTCTTCGTCACCTGCTGATGCTGGGCATTCAGATCCTGCCCCATCGCCGCGATATGGTTCGTTTCCGTGCCACCACTGTTGTCCGCCCAGGGGATGGAGGCGTCAGCCGCGCAGGCCACACCGGATAGGCACGTTGCAGCGACCAGCGCTGCGGTTAAAAAGCGTTTCATCTCACACCTCAACTATATCATTAACTGCCTATAAGTTTATGGCGTGATTATTTTCAAAGTATGTATGAGGTGTAGCGGTTTATGAACGGAGACATAGTTCTAAACATCAGGCATAAAAAAAGCGGCTCCCGGAGCCGCTTATGCTTTTAGCCTGAAAGAAAAAGTTACTTTTTCTTCGCTTTGGCGTTTGGCAGATCGGTGATGCTGCCTTCGAAAACTTCTGCCGCCAGGCCAACAGACTCGTGCAGAGTCGGGTGAGCATGGATGGTCAGCGCGATGTCTTCAGCGTCGCAGCCCATTTCGATAGCCAGGCCGATCTCACCCAGCAGCTCGCCGCCGTTGGTGCCGACAATCGCGCCGCCGATAACACGGTGGGTCTCTTTGTCGAAGATCAGTTTGGTCATACCGTCTGCGCAGTCGGAAGCGATAG